>Ga0209937_1000210_pt1 | contig 20042 bp, 17 predicted proteins | sample SalPon1_B_H2O_MG_FD_185699 | JGI IMG/M metagenome (GOLD analysis project Ga0209937, IMG submission 185699) | Salt pond water microbial communities from South San Francisco under conditions of wetland restoration - Salt Pond MetaG R1_B_H2O_MG... | ecosystem: Environmental > Aquatic > Non-marine... | reverse complement strand
GCCCTGAACATCACGCAGGAAGGGCTCGACAAGATTACGGAACTGAGCACGTGTGAACTCATCGTTAAGCTCGAACAGCTGGAATTTGGCAGCTGTGGCAATTGCCTTCTCGAGGACGATAAACAGGCGCCGCACGTTAATCCGATCAAACTCAGAAGGCTTAACCTGAGCCGTTTTGTCACCAAAGAGAATAATACCTTCCCCAGGGAACGAGACGATCGGATTGACACGAGCCTTATACAGTGTATCACGCTCAGTCTTAATCGGATTAAATGCAAGTTTGGTGACGCCGCGAACCTGACCACGATTGAAGCCGGCGGGTGAGAACCAAGGATCCTGCACGTTGTCAGTAAAGGCACAAAGACCGGCAATATCACCGGCAGCATTGATCCAGCGGAATGTATCATTGTACTTGTCAAAGACATACAGCGCGCCAGAATCAAAAACCGCATAGGATGATGAAATAATTGAATCAGCCCATTCCTTTACGTTGTCCACTGCATCAACTTGATTCACAGTACGCGAAATAGCAGGTGAAACAAATGCAACAACATCCTTACGATCTTCGGCAATCGCGATGAGATGCTCCGCCAGTTCATTATCATCAGTCTCTGAAACCGGGGCGCCGATTAGAAAATTGATGTCAATTGTTTCAGCATCGGCAAACAGATTATACGCAAGCTCAAGCTCACCTACCGTTGGCTCTGCGGCAGTACCATCTGAACCATTCACCAACTCATAACCAAGGACATCATCGACCGTGGTATACTGAGGGACAGCATCCGAACCGGCGGTGGGAAGTGTAGAATCAGTGGTTCGCTTACCCGAATCCGATAGCTGTGAATCAGCAGTACCGACCCAGACAAAACGTGACTGCTGATTAATTACCTCAACATAGTAGTTTGTCTGACCGTTATTGGCCTTTGCGTCGCGAGCCTGCGACAAACCTTCCCAAATTTCAAGAATAGCACCTCTAGTACCAGTAATTTGACCGCCTTCATCAACAATAACAATGTGAAGTTCATCGTCTTCAACACCGCGAGAATTAGCGTAATCACTTGTACCTGGGGCAAAGTTAAAACGATCAGCAAATTCTGAAAACATTGGATCGTTAAATGCAGTCGCGTTGGTGACCACATACACGCCGATTGAGTCGCCCAATTCACCCGGGAACTTTGAGACAAACTGCTGATCAGCGTCGAACGTAACTGTTTCGTAGTGCTCCTCATTCTTAACCAGAATGCCAGCAGCACCAGAGGATGAATTAAGCATGCCTTCTTGCTCAGCACGAACAACACGAAGATCGTTTGCGTATTGTAGGAACTGCGAGGCAGGCAGAAAATATTTAAATGTTGTGTCGTTGGGCTCAAAGAACCGATCTACCAACTGATTTTCGGAACCAACCTGAACGACGCGATCAACGGGGCCCCAGGCAAATGCGCCTGCGATAGCACCGATTGATGTCGAAACGGCCGGAACCACATTGGTAAGATCAATCTCATTGATCTCAACTCCAGGAGAAACCTGAAAAGCCATGGGTTATTCCTCTCTTCTCTCAGTAAAATTGATAAGAATTCGCATAATACGGTGGTGTGTCATTGGTACTATTTATAAAATCCGAAAACTCTCAGAAAAATGTACCGAACTGATCGTCATCACTCGTTGTCCATACGTCACCATCAACGACCTCAAAGCGATTATCAAGTCCGTTATCAATCTCACCGAAAGGTAACATATCGTCTTCGATCATTTTCATCTGTTCTGCATAAATCATTTTCTTAACATCGACATCTGCATATTCGGCAAACATCTGTGTCGTTGTAAACCAGCCGAATAGAACCAGATTCATCACCAAATCGTCATGGTTACCATCAGACGCGCCGAATGATGATCCATTTGCTACAAATGTTGACAGCTCCATTATCGTGTATGCGTCTCGGAGGACAATCTGGTCTTGTTCAATCAGATCCTTCATTGTTGATGTGCCGATCCGCTTGACCTTACGGCTCATATGTACACCGATTGCACCTGCCTTTACGGCAGACTCGACAAACACATTTTCGTATTCAAGTTCGTAATAGAGACCATTGCAGACTGTTTCACCAGAATCGTTCGACTCGATGACAACATACGCTTCGTTATAGGTCTTTGCATACTTGTAGATGATATCGGGAAACAACAGTGGTGATATCATATTGTCACGGAATACCGCAACCTGCTTGAACGGCTTGGTCGACACGTCAATAATATTAAAGGTCGAGTAGTCTCGTCCTCGACCCTTTGCCACGTCGACGAACATCATATATTCAGAATCCGGATTTGGTCGCTCGAATACTCGTACCGAATCCTGTTCGTATATAGGATTTTCTGATTTAAGTTTCAGCAACTTGTCACCAGAGATGAGCGTGTTACCCGAACCCAAGAAGTCATTTCCATACTCTTGTTTAAACTGAAGTTCGGACGTATTGGCAATTGTCTCTTGTTTCCATTTCTCGTCACGACCTGGCACGTCCCACCAGTCAATCCGAAACGGTTTAAAGTTATTCGTCTCTTGGACAGCACCTTCCCATAGTTTATGGAATACGTTACCAAGACCGTTTGCGGTGGATGTAATAATAATCTTGGTATTTTTACCCGACGAGATGACGGGATATGTCGATGTGTAAAACTCTGCGTCATTTTGGACAAACGCAAACTCGTCAAGGAACAGTAGGTTCACTGAGAAACCACGGATTGATGATGACGACGTCGACGATGCAATAATCCGAGAGTTATTCGAGAATTCTACCGATGTCTTATTCAGTGCCTTACACCCAGGTTGAAGGAAGAAAGGTAGGTTCTCAAGCGCGAGGGTGACACGCGCCAGCATTTCTTTTGCGGTGGCGCCCTTGTTCGCAAGGATCGCAACTGTTTTCTCTGGATTGAATACCGCGTACCATAGAAGAAATACGACAGACGAGATCGATTTACCCGACTGCCTACATGCAAGGACAATCGAGAACCGATTCTCGTTAAAGTGCTGAAACATCTTTTCCTGATACGGATAAAGATCAAATGGTACAAGACCACCGTCGAGCGAAATGACCTTAATATAGTTCTCGGCAAAGTATACCGGATCCTTCAGGCACTTCGCGTATTCATTGATTTCATGCTGGGTCCACTCTTGCTCGACACCATCACGTTTAATGTTCGCGTTGCCGAGATATGAGGTGGACGACTGACCTTGCATTCGCTGATCTGACATTACTCTTCGTCGCTGTCTTGATCTATTACTGAGTTCTCGTCCATACGTTTATGAAGCATGCGTTGAAGGTCGGTTGTAGATCCAACGTATACATTATTTTGCGTCATATTACCATTAGGTATCTGCTTCTGATCAATCAGACGGACTTCCTTCTTTTTCTTCTGTAGGTCCATCAATCGGTCGGCGACCTCGGCATTCTGTTTCAGCATATTTGACAGTACTTCAAATGCACGAGGATGTTCAGACTCACGAGCAAGGTCGAGCATCAGATCAATGGCTTCGTCACCCTTTTCCGCAAGATTATAGTATTTCGAACGAGCGTAGTCGTAGTCGTCATTAATCTCGTTTTCTTCATTACTCATGACAGCGTATTCCATATTGGTTCAATGTCAGTAATCACGAACGATGCACCCGATGTTGCACCGACCACGATTTCGCCTACCTCAAACTTATCATCAGGTACCGTCACCGTCACTGAATCGGAAGTAGGTTCGCCAGACACAACTGCAGTCGCGCCAGATATCTGACCGATCAAGGTTTCGGAATCAACAATCGGACCATTTGTTACCGTATCATACGAAAGTATTGCAGACTCGTATACCTTAGGATCAAACGATACATTCACGGTAAACTCATCGGATTCATTTGCATCCGATGGTGATACTGTAAGATTCTGTGATGAGAATGGCTCTCCCGTCGGTGTCATATCCACATCAGATAAATTTGTTTTTGCCTCACGAATAATTGATGACTCACTATCAAGTGGCCCATAATATTTAACGCGTGTCTCAAATGTGAGCGTATAGATAATTGATCGTCTTGAAAGAAGGTCGCCCTCGTAGTCATCGTCCATGGACACTCCAGTAAGAGTGAACGGCATATCCGATTTAAAGTTATTATCAACCTCGTTTACTGTCACAGTATATTCGGGTTGGAAAAACGGAAGAATCTGTTCAAGTATCTGAAGAGCATCGTCCGTGTGTTTTGATAGAATGTTCAGTTCAAACGAAAGTCTATACGTAGACGGATAGAACATTGTCCGCGTCGACTGATTACTTGATCCTGGTATTTTATATTGTGTACCGCGAGCAAGTCGAGTTGATTCATCGTATGAGATATCGGTAATTTCAAACGACATACGAGGAAGTTTAATTGCAAGTTTTGGATCATCAAGATTTGCCTCTTGACGAATTCTTGCAAGAAACTTTTGTCTTGGCCCATACGAAAGAGGAACCTTTGAGGTTGTCAGTACCTTATTGGAACCGTCACGTTTAACAATACTGATATTATTAAAAAGTGTGCCGAATACAGAAACGGCCCTTCGTGTATGTTCATGGTAAAAATACTGATCAAACATTATGAATTCTCTCTTGGATCGCCGAATGGATTTATTTCTGAAAAGTCAATAATCTGTTCTGACTCGAGTTCGAACGTACTATTATCGGCAAATTCATCCGACGGGAATACGTACTCATCACCGTCATCAAGATCATATATCTTAGTAATTGTCCAATCAGAATGATCACGCGTTGAGTTAATAAGCGGTTGTCCCATCTGAAGACGAGGACGCGAACCATCGGATACATACAATTGATCAAAATACAAATCAGCGGTTCTCTGAACAAAACCACCTGCCTCATCAGTCTCGTTAAAGCCAGATACTCGACCGATAATCTCTATTGGTGGATCAACGGTATCGTCAACAGTTTGTTTGATTTCATCACCGTATGCAAAACCAATTTCGCCGCCCTGCACCTCAATCGCGTATCTCGTGCCATTGTACATTTGAAAATCATCAATTGCTTCAATCCCAGTACTAAAATCTTCATTTGAATATTCGAACAATTCGCATTGAAGCTCATATGTCGGCAGATTGCTGATTTGATAGAATGGTTGTTCGTGCTCAACGAACTTTATCTGGAACAATGAGTTCGAAAGAGGAAGGTAAATGAGATCACCCTCTCGTGGGCGATCCTCACAAAGGGCATTATCTTGAATATCAACTAGTTCAGAGAAACGTTTTCTTGATACAATAAACGTTGCTTGATCGCGAATCTCAAGACCGAACTTAGAAAGAAGATTTCCGTCGCCCTCAAAGCCTTCCGTGTTTGCAATATACATCTCAATCGTATATGCAGCACGGAAACTTGCAAACTCTTCGTTCAATACCTCATCGGATATTTTAACCTCTCGCGGAAGATATACGACATCCTGTCCATACATCTTGAGTGCTTCGATCACAATGTCTTCGAATAACATCTGTTCCGATCGAACCGATTGCGAGATGAACACATTGGTCGGCATTTAGTATTATCCTACAAAAAAATTGGCAGGCATTTCATATTTCAGTTGCATTTCTTCCTCAACCTGACGAATCTCCTCGGTAGCCTCGTCATATATTTGTTGTCCATTCAGTGTAATACCACCAGGAAGTTCAAGCCCCTCAAATTTTTTAAGATTGATTCCCCACTGTCGCTTAATAAGTGCGGTAAGATAACGCTTAAGAAACATATCATTGTAGATATCTGTGTGTTCATTAGGGTCAATAATACGATAACCTTCAACCACGACATACTCTCCAACCTGAAGTCTATATTCCCAATCAATATTCAGATACAGTCGGTTCATATGACGATTAAATTCAACCTGCGGCGTACCATTAATCATCATATCGACAGTCGAGATATAATTCTGGACATGCACATAATTCGAAAGACTGCCGGCAAAACCGAGGTTGTACATATCGTTTAGCGCCATCTGATATCGTGCATCAAACATCGATACCGACGCATTATCATACGACAACGGGAGAACCTTTACAACATTAATAAGAGCATCAGGAATTGGAATATACTGATTGTCACGATCTTCCTGAGTAATCTCATGCTTAAAGAAGTCATGATAGATCGCATCAGAATGATACTCACGATAGAACTGAAGTGCCTCGTCGACACGGTCCTCGATTTGATCCTCATCGACATTAATTTCAAGTACCGGTGCACCAAGATTGCGGAGACAGTAATCAATCAGACTTTGTCGTGAATTAGGAATCATACAAAAATATCCTATTTAGTATTATGGTGAACCTGTTGTACCCCAGATGGGATAGTTCGATTCCTCAAATGCAGAATTATTAGCAAACCGTTCAGGTTTTTCTGGAATATTAACAACGTTCCATCCGGTTAGATCTTGATTAAAGTCTCTTGCACCACTAAACATTCCTTCCATATCAGTGACAGACGATGTGTTCCAATCACCTATATCTTGATTAAATTCGAATGCGTTAGCAAACATAGAGGTCATATCAGTAACATTCGATGTATCCCAATCACCTATATCTTGATTAAATGTAAGCGCCTCAATAAACATTCTTTCCATATTGGTAACAGATGACGTATCCCAACTGCCTATATCCTCGTTAAATTCTAATGCTCTAAAAAACATAAATCCCATATCAGTGACAGACGATGTGTCCCAATTAGCTAAACCTGTGCCAACAAATCTGTTAGTACGTCCAAACATTTCAAACATATCAGTTACATTTGATGTGTCCCACTCAGAAAAATCAATATTCTTCATAATGGAAAATTTAAATGCATTTCTCATTGTATGTACGGTACTTACATCCCAAAGCCCAATGTCAGGATTTTGCCCTCGAATAGGATGGAAAAAACTCGTCATATCGGTAATAGGGCCAAGAATATAGATTCCTTCATTCTCATACACTTCAATGGTAATAATATCGGGATCAAGATACTCTGGTCTTTCCTCTATATTAATAGGAAAATTTGTACCATCGGATTTTAAATCAGATACCGGATAAAATTTAATTACATCTGATAATGTAAATTCCTCATTTGGTATTGTTTCTCTTGCGCCGTCAGAAAATTCCTTAAGGTCATTAAACGAAGTTTCTGCTGTCTCAGCTACACCTCTCGCAGCATTAATTTCAGATACTGATATTTCACCACTTTTTAAGGACATATTCTCATCGAATCTTATCAATAATAGATTCGATCACCTCTTGTTGTTCTTTGATTGCTTGAATCAAAAGTGGTACAATAAGTTCATATCTAACACCTTTATATCCGTCATTTCTTGTACCGACAGCTTCTGGAAGAACAGATTCAATTTCTTGGGCAATAACACCAACAGATTTTTTACGGACAAAAAGATCATCGATGCCTCCACGACGGTCTAATTCCTCGTCTGTCCAATCAAAATTAACACCAGAAATATTTGCAATTTTACCCAACGCAGAATCAATTTCAGTTATATTTTCCTTCAGTCTTCTATCAGAGGAATAAAATGCCGTAATATTATCCGTTGCCCTAATTTCACCTGAAACTTCTGAAGCAGGAGTACCCACACCCAGTGAATCTATTTGGGTAGCGCTGAGTTCTTGAGTACCTGTAGTACGAACAACGGTATCGTCCACAGATAGAGTTAAATCTGAATCTAAATCACCGCCGCCGCTAATACCCTCTCCCGTACTTATCTTACGAGTGGTTCGAACAACGGTGTTATCAACATCTATTGTTCTGTCGGCAGTTAAATTTCCACCACCCGTTAAACCGTCTCCGGCTGAAATGGTACGATCAGCACGAACCGCATGATCTGTTTCAGTGGTCTCTTTAGAAAGAGTAATAGGCTCAGAAAAAGTTTTTGTACCGGAAATTGTCTGATCAGATTTAATTGTAGCAATTTCGGATGAGTCAATTGCTATTGTAATATCAGTCTGAGTATCCCAGTCAGCAAAATTTGATATGCCAAAACCAGATGAAATTATTCCAGTAACAACATCTATATCTTCAGTCCCATCAAAATCAATATTATTAATTTTAACGGAGTTTTGAAGTGCCGTTGCGGTCGCGGCATTGCCGCTAACAGATATTGACCACGTACCGGAGGCGTTTGAACCATCCGTAGATACAGCATTAAGATTACTTCTGGCTGCCGTAACGTTAGTTAAATCGCTTAAATTACTCGAAGCCTCAAGTTTATTGTCTTTAAGAGAAATAAAATTATTATCAACTTCCGAATTTGTGAGCGGCGCATCTTTTACCGTTACACCAGTACCGCCTTCGGATATTCTTGTTGTTAACTGAGTTGACATTATTTATCAGACCTATCGTTCATTAATTGATTAATCATCACTTGCTGCTGTTTAATTGCCTCAAGAAGTAATGCTGTAATATTACCATATGACAGCAATTTTCTTCCACTATCATCGGAATATACTAGTTCTGGAAGAACCTTTTCAATTTCCTGTGCAATAAAACCAATTGATTGTTCACCGGTTTCCTTCCAATTAAATGACACGCCCTCAATTTCTTCGATGGTTCCAAGAGGGTTACGAATTTTATTTATATTGGTCTTGTATCTAGCATCAGAAAGTGAATTAAAGTTTGTAGCAGCAAGCGTGCCAGTTGATGGATTAAATGTGAGCCTTTGTGAATTTACATTTAATCCAGTAATATTACCGACAGTTTCGTTACTAAAGACTGGATATAAATCGGAATTTGTGGTATTATTATCGGTTATATCAATGCTTGAATCAGTGGATATAACTACAGTTTTTGTATTATTTTCTGTGTCTTGAACAAAAGTGACGTTAGTATCACCCTCGCCATCAAATAATAATGTGTCATTTGCACCTTCGGCAAAAAATTGAACTGCGCCATTAGAATCCCCGATATTTTTAAATACGTCAGGCTCAGGAACTTCTTCGCCAGTGGATTCAATCGTAATAGTGTTTTCACTTGAATTAAACGTAATATCTGTACCGGTACCACCGACAAACTTAATAAAATCAGAATTTCCGTTTGCAGTAATTTGATTGGCATCGGATTCGTCACGAATTGTCTTAAAAATACTCTGATCAGAACCTTTATCACCGTTTGCAAAGGTTACTGCTGTGGTACCATCAAATGAACCTCCGGTAAGACCGTCCCCTGCCGTAAGAGATTCGGTTGTTGTCGTTGAAACAGTAATATCTTCTGTACCGTCAAATGACACACCGTTAATTGTACGAGCAGTTTCAAGCGCCGTAGCTGTGCCGGCATTGCCATTAATATCTCCATCTATGGAACTATTAAATGTTTTTACGCCATCTATGGTTTGATCACCAGAGGTACGAACAACAGTATTATCAACACTTATTGTACCTTCGACCACATTTATCCCACCGTTTTCAGCGGGCGCAAGTGTTGCCTCAGGTGTATTAATTGTTATAGTATTGGTTTCTTCACTAAACGCAACAGATGCTGTTCCACTACCAGCGAATCTGATTGTATCGTTATTAGTTTCCGTAGAAAACTGTGTATTGCCAGTTTCGTCCGCAATATTCTTAAAAATGTTTTGCGCGGATCCAGGATCAGAATTGGATACTGTAATTGAAGCGTTTCCATTGGAAATGGAAATACCTGAACCTTCTGTAAGCCGAGCCTTACCAAGAGTATTACCATCGCTATTACCAATAAGTAATTCACCGTCGATATAACTTGTCTGACCTGTACCACCGTATAAAGACGAAATTGCAGTTGCATTCCAGGTTCCGGTTGTTAAGGTACCGACTGATGTAAGTGAGGAATCTGTAATAGCTGATTCAAGAGTATTTTCGGATAATACCGACTCGCCATTAATTAAGTAAGATTTACCCGAGTTAATATCAATATTTTCAGAACTTGTCCATGCCTCTGTTGAATCGAACCATTTAAATTCCTTTACGGTGGTGCCGTTTAATTCGATACCACCACCGTCTGCAAGACCGTCGGTTGGTTCTGGATCACCTGATTCTTCAAGATTAAGTAAAGAAAGAATCTTATCTTCTAAAATTAATATATCGGTTGATGTTGTTACGGTATCACCATTTACAATAAGATCTTTTTCTACTACAAGACTATTGTTTATTACCGTCTCGCCTTCACTGGAAGCAATGGAAATATTTGTAGCAGCATTTGCGATATTTACGTTTACTGCATTTTGAGGAATGAGATTAAATGATGACTGATTGGTTCTAATTCCGTTTGCATTATTTAACAGTATTTGCGAATTAAATGTTTTTGTACCAGTAATGGTTTGATTGCTATCTGTGGTAACCACTACAGTACGGTCAATATTTAGCTCGCCTTCACTTACATTAAGTCCGTCACCATTGATTCCAGTTATGGTCGTATCACTCAGATTTAACGTTTTATTTGAAAGCGACTGTGAACCTAATTCAGATACAAGTGTACTACCACCTGTAGTACCATCATGAACCACGAGCGTGTTTTTTGTTGTATCTACTGTGACCTGTCCCGGTTCACCAGTAAATGAATCGGTTTCGGCGGTTGTTTTTCTTTGAAATCTTAGTGATTTATTGGTATCATTCTCTAGATCTATATCGCCTACCCAAATATTATCCGGTAGTTCAATTGCGGGATTTTGCCAAACCTCTCCATTTGAATAATATAACTCGCCATCTGCATAAATGATAGCGCCTTCATAATACGCAGGATCGAGAGTAATTGGAGTAGAGTATTTTTTACTCGGTCCAATAATATTATCATTAAGACGTTTCTGTGTTTTCATTAGTTATCACCGAGAGGATTATTTAATTCCGCCTGGCCTTGTGTATACGAGATATGCGCAGTTACGGCGCCATTGGCATCAGCAACTGCTTGAAGTCTATCATTGGTATCCGATAAAAGAAATTGACCATTTAATGGCAAATAAACAACATCATTTGCCTCAACAATTATATCATTTACAATAATAAAATTTGCTCCACCTCTTTGAATTCTTACACTAACAGTCTTTGCCGAACCCGTATTATTTGCAAGAATAAGTGGTGATGAAATTTCTGCAACACCAGGAACATCACGTCTATCGGCAGAAAATCCTACTTCAGGTACATTAAACCCACGAACAACAATAATATCATTATACGCTGTTGTAAGAAATTGTGACACAGCAAATGGTTTTGCTGATGGTGCTTGATCTGTAATAATGGGATCCATTTACATTTGTCTCCAAAAAATAAGTTTATTAAATCAATCCACGAGAATTAGCAATCCTTCGGGCAATTTGTCTAACACCGCTGGTAAATGGTGTGCCTTCAAGACGACCAGTAACGCCATTAATTCTTGTGCCACCGGCAAAGTACTGATTATTTCGTTCGTCTGAACCGGACCATCTTACTCGGCCAAAATTTTGTTGAAGTACTGTAAAAGGCACGTCTCGATTTTGTCCCGGTTTACCTACGTTTAATGGAAGAGCATTTGAGTTAACTCCTGCACCGGCATTATTAAATTGATGGGCAAGGCTTTCGACAATTGATCCAAATCTAATTTTTTGAGTTAATCCTATGTCTTCCCATATATCATATTCCTCATCATATTGCCAGAGGAGTAACGTATCTTCAGCAAGAATAATCGGAGTAGATCCATCGAGATTTGCACCAATAAATCCTGAGAGCTCAGAATCTGGGTCGCCCTCAACAGACGATACGTTTTCTGTTGGAGGCGCACCATTTATAGTACCAATAAGTACGGTATTAATTAACCCATTTACTGCTGATTGTGAGTCTGAATCGCCCGATAGAAGAGTATTAATCCGATCTCTAATAAATTCCCACGAAAAAATATAAGGATCCTTTAATTCTGATTCAAATACATACTCTGCCTGATAATCAAATCGAGTAAGAGTAAACGACTTTGTAACCTCGTCACCACCGTCTCGTAAATCAAATCTAAGTGCCCTACATAGATTATTAGCAACACTTTTGAACGATTCTTCTTGTTCGGGTATGTTTACCAATGCACCATATTCACCAACAAGAGCATCCCACATATCATCAATAATTACATCTTGATTATTAAGAATTAAATTTGCGGCCGTATCTGATTTATGTGTATCTGTTGAATCCAACGGTCTTACGACCCATGTAAATCCTCTTGCACGAATTGATACATCTCCGAACTGTGTAGCCGAGTTATTCAAACTTAGCTGCCCACCATTTAACGCATAGAATCCACATTGAGTAAAGATTGAAATTGAACTGATGCCGTTCATGTAGCCGCCATTTTTTACCACGTAACCTAGACCGTTTGGTGATCTAGGTGTTGCGCCAAACGATAACATACCTGGAAAAATGGAATTTGGATTTAATACTGCTCGGTCAACAAGAATCACCCCTCCTCCGGCTCCTACCTGAGGATTAGGTTCAACTGTATAATTATCATTATCAAATGAAAAGCCGTCAGGAATTTGTTCTAAAGCATTTGTAATTGCATCTCCTTCATAATTACTAACCTGACTACAATCACGAATATAAGGAGTTCGGATAATTGTAGCACCAGGGGCAAAGGCAATTGCAAATCCGCCAGAGGGGTCATTAAAATTGTCTATCTTTTGATTTCTAAATGTAAATCCTTGTACATAACAACCAGAATTCACAAGAAACATATTACGAAATTCATCGCGACATATCTGTGAGGCAACTATATTTGTTACATATTGACCGCTATCAGAGATAAGCGAACAGTTAGGGGGAATTTCTAAATTGCCATCCTCAACATATGTACCGGGATAGACCTTTATACTTACGGGGGTATCAAGTTCACTAGCTGCTTGAAGGGCCGCACCGATTGTAAAAAAAGATTTTTCTGGTGAAAATCCATCATATTGATCATCGCTTCCATTCTTAGTAACATAAAGTACATTAAGAAATGGATCTAATGGCTGAACAGTAAACTCAAATGCAAATTCCCACTGATCTCCGACCCAAATATAAACCTCAGCATCTTCCTGACTCCCATCACCGACAAGTAACCATGCATTGCCAAGTTCAGCAGTATCAGGAAATCCGCTTGCGTCTTCCGAAAACCCAATTACATTAAGAAGTATATTAAGGTCCTTACCGGGATCACCTTCTGGCCCCGGAGGTCCGGGTGGTCCTGGCGGAAGAAGCTCATCAATATTATTAATGAAACGAACAATTTCATTAATCTTTTCTCGAGAATTTTTACCTAATTCTCGATTAATAAGTTCCTCAAGCGGAAGATCAGGAAGATCTGACATTTTTACCCCGGAATAATCAGTTAACTAACACTGTTATTTATACAAAATTATTTATATCAAATACGGATTACTCCTTATAGGCGGACAACCTTGTCTCACCAGCCGTAATTGCTGCATTAAGGTCGGTGATATCCTCATCAGACTCTGTTATCTCAGTTCTAGCAACAACGTTTTTTAGATGCCCGACGTTTCTGTCAATTAAATTATAAAATTCCTCGGTAAATTCGTCACCACCATCAATCTGTTCAATCGTGCTTTCGATTACCCATACGCTATCGCGGGCTGCCTTGATTGTTTTCTGTACTTCGTTTAGTTCTTCCATTTCTATGCTCCTATAAATGTTGAATTGGTTTCGTCCGAATTGTCATTATTAGCTGTATCAATTTCATCTAAATCTCTCCAAAATTCCGCATTTTTACATTGATTAGTAATAAACTCAGAGAGAATTTCTGTTGGGTCGGGTGATGTTTTTTCAAGTTCCTTTCTTACATCATGCATATCCGTAAACCCATATACCGACGAATCGGCCTCTTGATGAATATTTTCAAGATTTTTAAAGTCATGATCATAATACTCTTCATCAAGAAAGTCATATAATTTTTTAATTGTGTTTTCTGGTTCGTTAATTAAATCATCGTATTCAATAAAATGAATATACCTCTGATATCCTTGGATTAATGCTTGCTTAATTCCATTATAACTCTGCCCTACAATGCCATTATCACTTGCGAGAAACTGACACCGATTGTCATCAGTCAAAGGTATATTACTTTTAACTAACATCTCGTCGATAAAATTAATTCTACCATTTACCTCGTATGGGTTACGACGATGCATTGTAATAAACGATGTAAAAATTTCATCAAGATTTCTTACTGGGCAAATAATTTTTGGTTCAACACCAATATAACCAGAAATATAATGAATTCTATTGACCCATGATCGATTTTTATCAAAAATAACGGACTCTTCGACATCACTATAATAATCACGAATTACATTAGAGATTATCCGCGCAGCCTGCTCGTTCTTGGGATATGCCTTAAATAGCTCATCCTGGTTAAGCGTGTTCTCAAGCATAAACATAAGTCCTGTAACCGGAGAACTTGGCCCAGAATAAAACTTTGGATTCTGATTTAGAATGGCAGAAAGTAGTGTACTTCCCGATCTTGGCAACCCCGCCATAAAATAATAGTCTTTTGAGTCTCGCATCATTTCCTCACGCATAATTTCAGCAATCATTTCCTTCATTTATGGCAATCCTTTATTGATTATCAACAGATTCAATAATTTTATCTATATCAAAAGGTTGCACGTCATCGGCAAATGGATATTCAACCTCATTGCCATTAAAGTCAAAGTCAAATAGATAACTTCCAGGCAATTTAAAATCGTATGGCACATCAGTCTTAATGTTATCATGCAAATCGTAACCAAACACATTGGGACTTGTTCCGTTCCAAAGCACCGTCGATTTTTTGTCAAGTGCCGCACACGCGTGTTGTACGCATGAATCAATTAGGACTCTTTTCTCTGAATGCAAAATAATACTAAAGTATTCCATCAACGAAAGTGTCTGTCCCTGCGTAGCAAAGACATGTTCGGTATCTTTTAATTTAGGTGAGTTTAGTTTCGTGAGCTGAAAGATATGGTAGTCCTTCTTGTAATGGTTAACAATTTCTTGACCAATCTCAACCGGCATGTCTCGTGTCCACGAATACGGTTTTGCATCCTTGGTCATGAGACCTCCGTTTGTATGAAGAATCATCAATGGTTTTTCTCGACTCCAAAAATCCTTCGACAGATTATACTGAAGCCTATTAAATTTAAGATGAGGCTTTTCACCAGAATACGTAATGCCATACATGTCACACCAATTCTCAATTAATTTTTTACGAGCATGGATGTGGTTCGTTGTATAATATGGTTCGTTGTGAAACAGAATTGAATCCTTATTCTGGACGTATTCTTGATAAAAATACTGCGTTGCGCCTATCTGATATACTCGATCTACAAACCCCAGATTAATAAAGATCTCTGGATACGCGCAAACTACTATGAGTTTACGATCGGGATAATTATTCGTAATTGCCTTTGCAACTGCGGTGGCTGCAATGTGTTTTCCAATACCGCCTTGTACATGAAAAATGCTGTATTTTGATTCTTTCATAGTTTATGTTTCAACTTAAAGTCGCCTTGATACATTTTATTGCCAATATGAGAAACAGTATGGTATGGATTACACCAAATGTCATACCCTAATTTTTTAATCTTATTCGAAAGTGTAATATCTTCTCCTACAAAACTACCGTCATTATATGTATACTCACAGATATTTTTTAGAATATTACCTCTAAATTCAATACTGTCATTTGATTTCCATAAAGCGGAGATAGTATTTTTTGATAACTTGAGAAACCCGGTTCCCGTTTTTCCCACCTGGATATATCCATCATCAGAATCTATAACCCTGTCCTTTACGTCAGGAAGCCAGATATTATATGCATTCCCACCATCACTTTTATTTACGACAGGTACGGTGACAACATCCTTTTCAGATAAAATAATATCGATTAACGTTTGTGCACCCCAACATTCGTCATCATCAATAAAAACAACCGTATCATATTCTTGTTGATATGCAAGATTCAGTAATTCATTCCTTGCCATCGGAAGAATACTCTCGTTTGCAAGAAAGGTACACCTAATATTTAAATCATATTTTATACCGAGTTTTATAGACTCTGATAAGCTGTCGACAAAGTATGCATCAACCTTTTGGTCAAGACACGGTGTAGCTATTAATACTTCTTCCATAATATATGACCATTTTTGCTATAATAGTATATATTATACCACATATAGCAAGTGATGTAAATTATAATATTATTCGGTTGTATTAATCATTGTTCTTAATTCTTGAATTTCTGACGACATTTTATCAATTTCTGATGACATCTCTTTAATTGAGTTTACAAGAACAGGAATTAGATGATCATTGGTCATCTGAAGTTTATCATTATTCTCTGTCGATACTATTACAGGATGATCGCCTTCTGCCTCAAGCACGTCCTGAGCAGAAAACCCATATCTTCTTTTACCGTTCGGATCGGTAATCTCATCGGTTTTTCTATCCTTAAACGAGAACTCGATCGGATTAATCTTTTCGAGGAATCCACGACCATGAGGAACAGTGCCAAATACACATTTATCACGAACATCTGAAACAACGGTCCAACCGACCTGGATCTGAGCGCAGGTGTGATCTGCGTTGCCCATAATGATTCGATTGGACTCGGTCGTTAAATTGAAAAGACCATCTGGCGTAATTCCTGTAGTACCAGAATTGAGACCGAAGGCTAAGTTATTCGAACCGCCTGTATTATAACGTCCGGCGCACTGACCAATAAAGTTATTACACGAACCGGTTGTGTTGCATATTCCGGCATTATCACCGATAAACGTATTATTAGAACCGGTTGTATTACAGAGTCCGGCAGCGCGGCCAAAGAAGCTGTTATCCGATCCGGTTGTATTGGAGCATCCGGCAGCCGAACCAAAGAAGCTGTTATCAAAACCGGTTGTATTACTGCATCCAGTCCCATTACCAAAGAAGTTGTTATTAATACCGGTAGTGCTATTAAACCCGGCATCATTACCGATGAAGGTATTATATGAGCCGCCACTATTGTAACGACCGGCATTATTACCGATGAAGGTATTATATGAGCCGTCATTATTGGAGCGTCCAGCTAAATTACCAAAGAAGTTATTATATGAACCGGTGTCATTTAAGGCTCCCGCTAAAGTACCAAAGAAGTTATTGTCTGAGCCTGTTTTACTGAAGATTCCAGCACTATCACCAAGGAAATTATTGTTAAAACCAGTTGTATTGAGGAATCCAGCGGTTTGACCAAAAAAGTTGTTATTCGAGCCGGTTGTATTGGAACATCCAGCGGATCTACCAAAAAAGTTGTTATTCGAGCCGGTTGTATTGGAACATCCAGCGGATCTACCAAAGAAGTTGTTATCGATGCCAGTAGTGTTGTTAAACCCGGACTGGTTGCCAATAAAGGCATTATGGCAACCGGCTGTGTTGGAGAATCCGGCAACCTGTCCAATAAAGGTGTTGTGTGAACCGGTTGTATTTTTGCATCCGGCACGGTAACCAAAGAAGGTATTGTGTGAACCGGTTGTATTACCAGCTCCGGACTGGTTGCCAATAAAGGCATTATGGCAACCGGCTGTGTTGGAGAATCCGGCAACCTGTCCAATAAAGGTATTGTCCGACCCGGTTGTATTAGAGCATCCGGCACGAAACCCAATGAAGGTATTGTGATCACCGCTTATATTGCCACATCCGGCTTGGCTACCAATGAAATTATTATGTCTACCTTCTGTATTACAAATTCCAGCGCTCGAACCAAAGAAATTGTTGTGGTCACCAGTTGTATTTCCAAGTCCGGCAAGGCGACCAATGAAGTTATTGTATGCACCGCTTGTATTGGAGACTCCGGCACTATTACCAAAGAAGTTATTATGGTCACCAGCGGTGTTGTTGAGTCCGGCATTACTACCAAAGAAGTTGTTGTTGTCACCAGTGGTGTTGTTGAGTCCGGCAAAGCAACCGATGAAGGTATTGTGTGAACCGGTTGTATTACAGAGTCCGGCAGACTGTCCAGCAAAAAAGTTACCAGAACCCTCGTCGCCGGTACCTGCCTCTGAACTGAAAATTGTGCCACCAGATTCTGTCAGAGTAAACTCACCAATATTATCGGCAGAGTCAGAACCGATAAGTCCAACCCATTCGGTACCGTTATACTGCTCCAGTGAATTAAGTTCTGTATTAAACCGAATCATTCCAACCTGTGGTGATTCTGGTCGTTCTGCTGTGGTACCTGAACCTACTTGAAATACCTTGTCATCAAATATGACGGTATCGCCTTGAATCTTAATTGCCATCTTCGCGCTATCCTTCTAAGTGCTCGGCTGGTTATTTACTGTGGTTATTCTCAATATTATCAAGTCTTGTTGTTAGAGTATCAACCTCATGCGACAATTCTTTGTGCTCCCAAGGTAGTTAATTGTAGTATCTTCAAAAAGTGTTTCTTGTGGTTCAATACCTACCGCGGCATTTGATATAGCAGTACCGGTTCTATCATCAGTTATTTCAAGGGTAAAGCTACTAAAATCTTCACTTGCAACCAATGTGCCTTGCTCTGTAGCAAAAATACCATAATCGGTCCCCGCAACTAATCCACCGGATGGCATTTGGATACTAGTGCCCGACGGAATTTCGACAACAGTACCATTTACTTCAACAACTAAGTCCGTTGCTGATTCGGCAGTGTCATTACCAGTTTTTTTCCAAGCTACCTCGCGTTTGGTTGCTTTAGAAAAAACTCCATCTTCTAAACCAATAACAGCTGCACTAGTCTGCGTAGTACCGTCAGGAAACTCAACGCCCATTGGTTTTAATTTAGTCGGCATGCTCTTTACCTTTTATGTTCAGTACTGTTATTTATCTCACAATAGCAGCATTTCCAGAAGCAATAGCTTCGTCGATTGGAGTCATATCTTCATTGGTCCAGAAGTCAGACTGTCGCTTATTTTCCAAATACTTTATATTAATACTGATAACGTACTCTCTTTCTTTTGGATCAGTTAATATATTATCTGCGTCACCGTTTAAGATTTTATTAATAATATTTACACTGACTAAGCAACGTGAATATTGTTTTTCAATTTGATCTGCTGTAAGTTGTTCAGTCATTTTATTCTCCTTCAAGTTCTTTTAATCTGGTCTCAAGGATTTCTACCTTGTAAGATAAGTCTTTGATAGCCTGAACCATTACAGGAAGCAGAGTTCCATAAGATGCTTGTATCTTGTCTTCTTCTACTTCTCTTACAAGATTTGGAATAGTGATACCCGTATCTTCTTGCACTTGTTTGAGGTCTTGGCCAATAAAACCTATGTCTTTCTGACCTTTGCGGCTGCCATCTCTTTTATCCCAAACAAAATCTACAGGCTGCAATTTATTTACAAAATCTAACCCGGCTTTGACGGGTGTAATATCCCTCTTATCACGCCTATCAGACGGAGCAGTAATTGTTGTCGCCGCACATATTAGAGTATCTATGCTACCGTTACCTAAAGTGATTTCGTTATCTGCACCACTAAAAGCACCGAACCCTAAGACAGTTGAGTTGAAGTAGTTGTTTGTATCGCAAAACCTGCCAATAGCTGTGGAGGCCATGCCTTCTGAGGCTGACGATGAGCCAACGGATGTGTTCCAAATACCAGCAGCCGCATCTTGGCTGTTGCTGTGACCAATGTATGTATTACCATAACCACCAGCTAAATCTTCAGCACACTCCACACCGACAGAGACATTAAGTCCGCCGTTCGAGTTCGGCGCTGCTAAATTACCCAATGCAAGACTACTTCCTGTAGCTTTGGCGTCGGATAGGTCGTCAATAGAAGAAGCGCCACCACCACCACCACCACCGACTGTCGTAGAACTAATGCCAGTAATATGACCAAACCCATCAAGAGTGATGCCTTGAATAACAGTATCACCGGAGTTATTAACCGAACCTTGGCTTGAAGTATCCGCATGGTTTAGCGTAACTGACCCGCTTGACCCGCCACCCGTAAGACCAGAGCCCGCAGTGACTGCGGCGATGTCGCCAGTCGCGCCCGTGGTTATGCCGGTTACATGTCCATTAGCGT
>Ga0209937_1000206_pt1 | contig 20155 bp, 19 predicted proteins | sample SalPon1_B_H2O_MG_FD_185699 | JGI IMG/M metagenome (GOLD analysis project Ga0209937, IMG submission 185699) | Salt pond water microbial communities from South San Francisco under conditions of wetland restoration - Salt Pond MetaG R1_B_H2O_MG... | ecosystem: Environmental > Aquatic > Non-marine... | reverse complement strand
AATTTTATTACAAACCTCATATCAGGTCTTATAGCATACTCGTTTTTTGATAAAAAACCAGCTATTAGATATCAAAATGCTCTAAATACCAACCAGATAACTATTTTCGATTAATCGAACTCAGGTAATTAACATTTTTTCTATAGGTTTATTGATGTCAAAACATATTTGCATCGCCAAGGCTTCTATTTGTTTTAAGTTTTTTATGTTCTTTCCTGAGATGGTGATTTGCATGATGTTTTTTTTAGATATAAGTAATATAGGGGAAGATAAAGGTTAATAACTAACAACGTTTATTCCTTCAAAAATATAACCTTCTTTGTTAGGTGATAAATCAGCATTGCAATTATACATTGGTTCTTTTTGATTTTCAACATCTATATAATAATAACCAAATATTGGTTCAAATGGAAGCCCAATATTTTCTTCGTCTCGTGAAATATTAATATTAATGACATAATCATAAAATTCAGCTCTGAACGACGCAAAAGCTTTTTTCTTTTCAAAATTATCTAATTTGTCATTTTCTCTAATTTCTAAAAATTTTCCCCAAACCTTTTTTGCATTTTTATTCAGACCAATAAAAATGGATTCGGATTTTGTATTTTCTATGAGCTGAAATTTCCCCGTTTCTTCAAAGTTTAAAGCTAATAGGTTATTTAGATAATTGTTTTCTGAATAAATTGAGAGATTCCTTACCTGTTCAAAATATTTATGTATTAATTGTAAATATTTCTTTTCTTCGATAACATCAAAGTCTTTTAAAACACTCTCGGTTTTCTTTATTAAATCACCACCATAGATAAATCCAGTTACTCTTTCCAATTCTTCAACTTTATAAAGATATACTTCTCCTACTTCTCTTTTTTCATTGTATCTATTAGCCCTTCCAGCTGCCTGAATAATAGAATCAAGTGGAGCAAGAGCTCTGAAAACTGTATTAACCGAAATATCTACTCCTGCTTCAACCAGTTGTGTGCTTACAATGATTTGTCTTTTACCATCTTTCTTAGACTTTATTTTATCAATAATATTTTTTCTTTCATAAGGAGTGATTAAGGTTGTTAAATAAAAAAGCTCATTTTCTGTACTATCAAAACTGCTATAAATATTACGAAAGGTTTCTAGAGTAGTCTTTTTTGTGTTTAAAATGATTAAAACATCATTTCTAGGATTATTAAAACAATATTCAATTATTTCATCAGTAAATTCATTCAAAGAAATTGATTCTCTGGTTTTATTTATCAGTTTTGTTCGATTAAAAAAGGAAAAATAGCGTTGATGATTTTCTACCAATTCTGTAATTTCTTCTTCAGGTTTAAAAATAAGCGGTTGTGTAGCAGACATTAGAATAATGTAACAATTCAGATGTTCAGCTATTGAGAAAAAGGATTGACGGATAATTTCCCAAAGCGGGTGAGGTATTTGTTGAACTTCATCTAATATAATTACAGAATTGGATAAAGCAGAAAATTTAAGAAGTTTTGATTTGTTATTAGTAATCAAACATTCTAACAATTGAACAAAAGTCGTAACTACTATAGAACTTTGCCAAGTTTCTATTAAATACTGACTTTCATCAGAATCACAAACTGAATCTTCATCATTTTTATATTTTGGCTCAGCTAAATGATGATGTTTTAAGAGCAATGAATTATCAGGATCATTAAAAACCTCCCGATAAACTTCATAATTTTGGTCGATAATGCTGGTAAATGGAATCGCAATTATTATTTTTCCTTCCTTTAGTTTTGCTAATTCTTTTAATTTTAATGAAGCACCAAGGGATGTAAGTGTTTTACCCAAACCTGTAGGAAGCGTAATTGAATAAAAATGATTTGAAGTTTTAAATTTATTTTCTAAAAATGATATAGCAGAAAAATAAGCTTCATTTTTAAGATTATCTATTTTTGTAGTAGCTTTATTAAAACCTTTGACTTTTCGAAACTCAGTTAAATATTTTGAATCGGGTTGTTGAATTTCAGGAAACTTTCCGGCTATTATTACATCAGATTTATCTGAAAACAGTAAAGCACCAAACATCCATAAGAAGAGATAATAAGTGTCAGATTTTTTAGCTTTTTCCCATTTTTTTTGAAAGTTGAATGTGTAAAACTCGATAAGTTCAAAATTTGTTTCATTATTGAAACCATCGTTTTCAAACCAATTAAGGAAATTATCCCATTTAAAAGAAACTTTAAGTTTCTTATTACCAATTTCGATGATTTCTTGAATAGCTTCTCTGTCAATGGATTTAAACTGCTTTTCTAAATCGTCCTTAAAATATTCAATACCAACTTCATTTTCAAAGTTTCCGAGATTACCGTGATGCCTTCTTACTACAATAAAGCAGATAGTAGTAAGCAAAAATCTTTCATCTTTAGTAAGCCCGCTTTCTTTTAAATATTCCTTAGAAGCGTAAAACACAAAAACAGCTGAAGGAAGAGCGTGATTTTTTAAACTATTGTGGGTTTTATCCTCATTATGGAGGTAATTTTGAAAATAAGAAGTAGCCTTTCCTAAATCGTGATAAAAGCCGCAAATAAAAAGTAGATCAGTTTTAACTTTTTCATTGAAGCCAAAATTTGTGGTATTACTATTAGCAATTCCAACGCAGTTTTTTGCTACTTCTAAAAGATGATTAACCAAAGGAATTCCCGGATGAGACTCAATTTTACTCACAGGAATTGTATGTTTCCTTCATTTTTGATGAAAAATGAATTTTGATTTGGAATTGCCCTTACGCTATCGCCATTCATTTCTACCAAAATTTCACCATAGCGTTTAATTGTTCTATCAATTTGCATATCCAACGGAAATGTTTCAACCTGGAAAACACGATCTTTTATAAAACCTATATCAATGGGAGCTTTCTCCGACTGGATTTCAGAAAGGTTGATAGCTGAGTTGAAATCTAAATAGTCCTTGTCAAAAGTCTTATTTAACTCCATCTCTCCTAAAAACTCAATATTAGCAGTCATTTGACTTATGCCTAAATAAGGATTAAAATGAAACCTTTTATTTTTAAGTCGTTCGATTAATTCTTCCCTTAATTTATTATCCCATTGTAGATAAATTCTAAACTTAGGATTTTTTAAAATCTCATATTCTATTTGTGTTCGGTTCGTCACATTAAAGAAAGATTGATAAGAGCCTGTATCTAAAAGATTAAAGCCAATATTTACCTTCTTTATTTCCGATAGCGGTTTAATTGCGATTGATGCGTTTTTTTCCGAGAAAACATCTCTTAGGTGTTCTTTATTTTCTCTAATTTTATTATAAGAATCTTCCCGTTCAATACCCAAAACCGCTCCTAAAAGCCCATATATGGTAGATGGTGTTGGAATACTATATGTAAGAGGAGAAGTTGTTGTATTAAATTTTCTAAAATGTCCATATTCCCCTGAAACATCAAATATCAATGCTGTTTTAGAAATCATCTACCTGATATGTTTTATTTTCTAATGTATAGGCTTTACTGTTGTTTAAAAATTCCAAACGATTATCTACTTGGACTTGTACAGAAGAGATTTTATTGGATTGTGATTTTATTTCTTTCAGCAAATCTGTAAGATCGATTTTATAATCTCCCGTATTCCTAATCTGTAAATCACTTTTTTCTGAATTAATTTTCAAACGCTGTCTCAACCCACCAATATAATATGGTTCTTTATAATTTACAGTAAAGAGCAATAGCGGATTCTGACCAAATTTTGATCGGGAGATCAAATTCTTTGTTCCATTCCAGATACCTTCCAACAGTAATTCACGATCCTTATCAGTCATTTTAGTGTATTGTGCAGCTTTTTCATTTATTATCCCATTAAATCCAATTAAGGAATATGGAATTTTATACTCTGTTCTAAATGTAGTCTGTTTCTTTTTGTCTCCTGATGCAAATGCACCTGTTCCTTGTTCTGTAATAATTTCAGCCTGATGCAATGATTTACCCATTTGAAACTGAACAGGTCCTGTGAAAGTATAAGTATCTTTCTTACTAGGCAAAACACCGCCAAATACACGAACATCAATACAAGTTTCTAGTACTTTATCACTGCTTTCTTTAAATAGTTTCGCCCTTCTTGAACCAGATGCAATATATTCATGGTCACCATCAGAATATTTTGTTTCTCTTACAAAAATATCTTTATTATTTGAACCGTTATAACCTTTATATTCAAACCAATAATCTCTAATGGTTCTTTTTAAACGAACATCAGAGACAAGAACTTTATTTTCTTCTGTATCAAATCTAGGTCGATTTTCATTTAAAGGATCACCATTTGGATTTGAATTTTCTATTTCATATAAAAATAGGATTTCTGAACGATTTTTGATTTTTTCCATTATTATGTTTTTTTTAAGATTTAAATTTTTTACCTAACTCTAATCCACAGACAAAATTGAATGAAATTTCCTGATTAGACATTTTTAAGATTTTCTTTTTATTACTACTTAAGTTGTTAGCAATTAACTCACGGAGTTCTTTGTAAGTATTTTGATAAGAATACTGATTAATTTTTTCTACAGCTTCTGTAAATATACGCTCTATATCCCTTGGGGTTAAATGCAACCCTTTTAGTTTTTTCTCAAACGGCGTACTATTTAGGCTTGCTTGTTGCATACTAAATACAAGGTGAACCAGTACTCCAAGGCCAAATATCCCCGTTGATGCACCTTGTTCTCCAAAGCGTTCGTTTTCTTTTACAAACCTTTTAAGCTTTTTAAAATCAAAAGATACTTTTCTAACTATTTCTTCTTTTTCTTCATCTGTAACCATATTTATTTTTTTATTATTAGTATTAATCATATTAATTTCTTTAAAGTAGTTTTGAATTAAAAAGCATTTTGCTATAAGTAAATCTCCATTTTCCACAAACCCCTCATTATTTACCTTATTGATATAATTTGCACGGATAACTTCCATAAAGCGTTTATGAAGTTCGCTCTCATTTATTCTTTTACCCATAAATATCTTGTAAGTCATTTCATAAAAGTTATCATTAAAGAATTGTTTGATTAGCCTAAAACTAAAACGCAAATCTTGCTTTTGTTTTTTCTTATAATGATAATCTATATCTTTAAAAAGAGGGTTGTTATTTACTATTTTAGGAACATCTATAAATAATTTTCTAAAACGAGATGGAGGTATTTCTTCAAGCATTATCTTTATCTTAATAGCTTTAGTTGTAGGGTTTTCTTCAAAAAAAAGAAGGTTTAGTGTAAAAACATTATTACTTATTTTACCAATTTTTTCCATTAAAAAATCTTCTTTTGAAGAGATAGATTCACTGTTTTTCAATTGATAATCGATTCCGCTAAAAATGCTTAAGGCATTGTCCAAAGATTCAGTATCTTGAGGCAAAACAGTTTTTGGTATTAAAAAATAGCGCTTGCCAAAAAAATATTTTGAAAGGTATTTAGTGATATAATTTTTTCCTAATTCCATTTCAATAGCGCAGCTTTCACATATTGGGTAATTTATCCAATTTTTTTTCTGATTAAAAAAACTGCTAACGGTTCCTGTCTTATCAACCGTGCTATACTTGAACGGTGAGCCAAAGCCATAAACTTCCGTTTTTACCTTATGACAAACACTACATTCTTGATTTTTACCTTTCGATTCAACACCATGTTTTTTATAGTTACCTTCTATACCATTCTTAGCAATAAGTTCTTGAACTGATTTAAATTCAGATAGTAATTTTCTTTTACCATTTATATAAATAGTTAATGTAAATGCGCTTTTAAGTTTGTCTTCTTTTTCTTGATTGTCATATGTGTCTTGTAATTCTGCTTTGAGCTTATCGTAATTATTAACAAACGAGTTTCTCCAATCTTTGTAAAACGACAAATAATTTGGCTCTTCTTTTTTTGATAATCCAATTAAATTTGGAAATTGTGTGTTAATAAGTGTATTCAGTTTTTTATCTAGATCACCAAATTTTGTTGTAAAAGTTATATCGCCACCTCTTGAGGAGCCCTTTCTATATGCATATTTAGAATAATTCTGCTCATTAACATTATCAATATCAATACCTTTAAAATAAATTTCGCTTTGCTTCATTTCAAATTCGATTAAAAGCATTTTACAGACCTTATTAGGATAAGGTTCCTGAGTGAAAAGCTCGTAAGGCTTGAGGTTTGAGTTTTTTTCAAATTCTAGTTTTCCAATATCTTTTATCGCTCTGTCTTGCATAAGAAACATTTATATTACAAATATAAAATAACATTTTACATATAGCAGGTTATTAAATTGTTTTTTTTATTTTTGCTTTTTCCTTTCACGTTATTAGGATTGAAATCATATTGCAGGTTATCAAATTCCATCACAACAAGGATTGAAAAATTACCCTCATAGCTCACATGGATAGAGCATGACCGAACTAAGGTCAAGGTTTCAGGTTCAATTCCTGATGAGGGTTCTTTACTAATTGCAATTCCTTTCATAATATTTTCCATTCCATAAACCTAACAAAAAATCTCCATTTCTCTTAATAACTTCTAAACAAATTCCACTTTTTCATGATTCCAATCACTATAGTTCATTCTAATTAGCCCTTGTATACTCCACATAAAAACGATGTGCAGCTTCTTTTGAGATCACCTGTATCATTTCCGCCGGATGATCACTACATTTTTCCGTACGGACTGTTCCCACCACATCATCCAGCGGATAATTAGTGATAGATGATACATAGAACGCGTTTGTCACCTGATGCTTCTTTAACTCTTCATCAAAAAAATAAGTGATCCTATTTTCAAATCGAAAGGGAGATCCGGCCGCAGAATAGGTCGTGGTCTTCACCTGTCGTTTAGAAGGATATTTCTCCATATTACATTCCCGATAATAGGTAGCACTGATGTTGTGTTCAGAGATCTTCTTATGGGTTCCGGCGGGAACGGCCACAACGGTCTTTTCCTGATAATTGACGCCAGATGAACTTCCCTGAGAAAAATTAAAATAAGTAGAAGTCACACTTGCAGAAGCGTTAGAAGTAAAGACGCGGTCCAGATAGTAATCCTTTGCCTCACCGTTGATCACAAAATAAGAGTTGAGCTTATCCAGATATAGCGTCTTATCCGTTTTATTGAACAGTTCAAATCCCGGGTCGCCATGCTCGCTCCACAGGTTGTAGGTAATAACACAATGCTCATCTTCAAATACTAAAGCATCGTCTTCTTGTTGCATCTCAGTGACCGGTTCAGCTTCATACACCTGAAGAAAAGCGGTATTACAAGATTGTAGGCTTAAGGCCAATGATAATAAGAGGATAAATTTCCAGGTTGTTCGTCTCATAATAAATAGTTTTACAGTTTAAAGTTCGTTTGGTCCAGTACCTTTATGTTCTCTTTTAGACCTTCATAGAACCGCTTGATAGGTTTTGTGTTATGGATTTGTGCCGTAAACCGGAGAGTATGCTCATCTACCTGTTGCACGTAAGGTCTGGTAAACGGATATTCCTCTGTCAATAATAACTTGGCCTTCAGGTCGAGTTGGAGGTCGATGACGTAAACCTTCTTATGCTTAGAAAAGCCAAAGACATCCGGTTTTGAGAATTGATGTAAATGCTCAAATTCTTGCGGTTGATTGAATCCTTCTACGTCACCGATGCGTTCTATGTTAAAGAACTTATTCTGTTGGGATTCGATCTCAAAAGCGCAAAGCGATCTATATTGAGAGGTGAATTTGATCGGTTCTACTATTCGATCTGAGATCTGTTGTGAATTGATCGATTGATAATGTTTCAGTATGATCTGAAGATTATTTATGATCGCCTGATGTATGGATTGAATGATCTTGACCGATCGGGCGTCCTGGATATCCTGATTGGTAAGTTCCAGATCTGAATTAAAGCTCAACTTGTGCAAAATGCTTTGTTTGAGTTGGCTGGAAAGTTCAGTAGATTGGAGCAATTCTCTGATAAAACCGATCTCTTGCTGGTTAAAGTGAGAAGGCGATAGCAGTTCGTGGTCCTGAATGGAATATTTATTAAAATGATCCTCTTCTATATTAAAGCCCACTTCTTTCAGCAATTCAATATATCTATAAGCCGTTCGCGTAGAGGTTTCCAGGAATCGCGCTATATAATGAACCGATTTGGGCGGCTCTTGTTTTAAGAGCGCTATGAGCTTAAGAAGGCGTAAAAACTTATTTTGACTGGACAAACCACTATGATTTCTTAACAAATTAATTAAGAAATTTGATCAATTAAAAATCATTGACACTAATTGTCATAAAAAAACGTATGGAATTTTAATTTTTCGATCATAAATTTTCACAGAACCTTCCCGGTGGCTTCGGTGCAATCCTGACGGTAGCGTCAGGACCACCTCGCTATTCAGTAAGGCAGGCTCGACCTGACGATTTAGTACATACATCACATCGAGCCCGCCTGACTGGCGAGGCAGGTGTGACGCTCAAGCGTTATGTATCGAGACAACCACTTAGAAGCCGTTCGGTTTACATTTTACATCTACTATTATAAATCATTGTTGTCCGATTTAAAATTCATAAAACCCATGCTTTGTACTTATAATGAACGATTTGAGAACTTAATTTTATAATACCTTGCTATAGTACAAGATTGATAGAACGCTAATAAATTATTTTTTTGATATTTATATAATTGATAATGAGATGTTTGAATTTTATATAAAATAACGCCTTTTGCGTCACAGGTCTTATGTCTAAAATCTCATATCTTAGTCGGACACGACTATTTAGCAAAAAAAACGCATATCCTTTTACCCCATTTTCTTTCATTTTTGTCAGATTATAGCGTTATCAGGTACATACTTTGTACTTATGATAAGACCTCAAGGGTGATCGGCCTGATGCTTGATCTTATAACACCTTGCTATAGTATGTGAAAGATAGAACGCTAATAAATGGCTTCTGTAATATGTATAAACTAATGATGAGCTATTTATTTTTTAACTAAGATCTCATCCCTGAATCGGATACGAATCATAAAAAATAATGTTGGACTTATGCACGAATCCTTATTCAATGCAACTTTCCCGTATAACATCTCTTGATCTTTTATTAAATAAAAGGTATGACCAGACATCTTTAGGCTAATAAGCTCAGTTGATGAGCAGAACATTTTACTTTTGTAAGTCATGAGGGCAATCGATGTAGAACAAGCTGTAGAGAGTTCCTTTCCCATCTTAGACGTTCGCTCGCCGGGCGAACATGAGAAAGGGCATATTCCAGGTGCTGTTAATATCGCCTTGTTCAGCGATGAGGAACGCGCGGAGATCGGAACGGTCTATAAACAGGAATCACAGGAAGCGGCGATACGATTAGGGTATGGATATGCTGACCCAAAAAGAAAACACTACATCCATGAAGCGCGAAGAATAACACCGGACGGACGTGTCATCGTTCATTGCTGGCGCGGAGGCATGCGCAGCAGATTGTTTGCTGAGCATCTGGAAAACAACGGTTTCAAAGAGGTTCAGGTCATCACCGGCGGCTACAAGGCATTTCGCGTTCATGTACTTGACTTCTTTAAAAGGTCTTTAAATCTCAAAGTGATCGGCGGTTATACCGGAAGTGGGAAGACGGAGATATTGCACGAACTGCAAAAGCAAGGTCAACAAGTTATCGATCTGGAAGGAACAGCGCGCCATAAAGGCTCGGCCTTCGGAGGTATCGGTCAGGGAGAACAACCCAGTGTTGAGCAATTTGAAAATGAATTGTATCATGAGTTGGCAAAGTTCGATCCACATCAAACGATCTGGCTGGAAGATGAAAGCCGGACCATAGGCAAGGTCATCATTCCTGCCGGCCTGTATGAACAAATGCGATCCGCCAGACTTTTCTTCCTGGACATACCCAGGGAAGAACGCGCCAGTTTCCTGGTGAGCGGTTATGCCGATAAAGGAGATGATGCCCTGGCGCAAGCTATCAAGCAGATCAGAAAGCGATTAGGCGGGCTGCGGACCCAAATGGCACTTGATCTCCTAGCCGAAAAGAACTATTATCAAGTCGCTTTATTATCCTTGAACTACTATGACAAAGCTTATGATAACAGCATCAGGAAAAAAAAGAATGCTCGGGTCCACACAATATATCTGCCTTCAACAAATCCCAGGAAAAATGCGCAAATAATACTTGAACAACATCAGAAAATGGACAATATCAAATTAACCGCTTACAGCCATGGCGCCGGATGTGGATGTAAAATAGCACCAGCCGTGCTATCGGATATGCTCAAAACACAGCAACCGATCAGGCAGGAAAAGAACATCATCATAGGTCATCACACAAAAGATGATGCTGCTGTATACGATAAGGGCGACGGAACCGGCATTATCTCCACGACCGATTTCTTTATGCCGATCGTAGATGACCCTTTTATCTTCGGACAGATCGCCGCGACCAATGCCATTAGCGATGTCTTTGCTATGGGTGGCGACCCAGTGATGGCCATCGCCATATTCGGTTGGCCGGTAGATAAACTCTCTACAGAAGTAGCCGCTGCGGTGCTGGCCGGCGGAAGAGATGTATGTGCGAAGGTCGGCAGTCCCTTAGCTGGCGGGCACAGCATTGATAGCCAGGAACCGATATTTGGGTTAGCGGTAACCGGTAAGATCGATCTTCAGCATTTGAAAAGGAATGATAGAGCAAAAGCAGGAGCAAAACTATATCTGACCAAGCCGCTTGGCGTTGGCATACTTTCCACAGCGGAAAAACAAGGGAAACTGAAAAAAGAACATCAGAATATCGCCGTCAATTCCATGACCCGACTTAACTCAATAGGCGTACAGCTTGGAAAGATCTCCGGTGTTCAGGCCATGACGGATGTTACGGGATTCGGACTGCTAGGTCATCTGGTCGAGATGTGTGAAGGAAGTGGACTTTCCGCGAGCATACATTTCGATCAGGTTCCAGTGTTTCCTCAGACAGCCAGCTATGTTGAACTTGGATGTGTTCCAGGTGGAACGCATCGCAATTGGCAAAGCTATGGCAAACATATTAAGCTCAACACAAACGAGCACCGGGAAATTCTATGCGACCCACAAACCAGTGGCGGTCTGCTCATCGCCGTAGATGATCAGCAATGCGCGGAAGTTGAGCAACTCCTCAACGATCATGACCTGGAAGCTAAAGCCATAGGCGAGATGTGTGAGCGTGAATATCAAATGGTAGAGGTGATCTAAGAAACATGAGCCTGAATGTTTCAGAGGTTCGCCGCCCCAGGAAAACTGGAACATCGCAACATGCCCTTCAACTTTTGGTCACATCAAGTTATCCAAACTTCAAAACACAAGTATAGTACCAACCAGCAACGAACCCAGGTAGTTTTTGCTTTAAGCAAATGACGATAAAGACTTGATTAACCCCTTACCATGAACCACTACAGCGAACATCCATGCCGATCTTGACTGAACGATCAAGATGTAGCATCTGTGAATAGGATGAACTCCTGGCATAAGAGCTTCATCATGCTAAGCTATTCCTGCTCCTGGTAGGCTTGCATCAGTTCTTCGCTGATCGCTAAATTGTGATAGACATTTTTAACGTCATCATCGTCCTCGAACTTATCGATCAGGTTCAGGATCTTAAGCGCATCTTCCTTTTCCAGTTGGATCGTGTTCAGGGGTATCTGATGCACAGCAGCGTTCTTGGTCGCTATGTTCAGTTCTTCTAATTTTGAGGACATGGCTCCAAAATCGGTGAATTCCGTGTAGATATGAATCAGATCATCTTCAACTTCGATCTCTGTGGCACCACCTTCGATCAGCTCCAGCTCCAGGTCTTCCAGGTTTTGCTCCACCTTTTCCCTTTCGATGACGAAAACGCCTTTTTTCTCAAAAAGATAATCTATAGAGCCGTTCTTTCCTAAGCTGCCGCCGTTCTTGGTAAAGATCGACCTGACAGAAGCCACCGTCCTGTTGGTGTTGTCCGTTGTACACTCTACAAAAATAGCGACTCCATTAGGTCCATAACCTTCAAAGGTAACCGTCTGGTAATCATCCGCATCATCGCCAGAGGCTTTTTTAATGGCGCGCTGAATGTTGTCCTTAGGCATGTTGATGCCCTTGGCATTGGCGATAGCATTACGCAATGTAGGATTGGTTTCCGGATAAGGGCCACCGCCTTCCTTAACGGCCACGCTGATATCCTTGATGACGCGCGTGAACTCTTTAGCTTTCTTTTTATCCTGTGCCCCTTTTCGGTGCTTGATATTTGCCCACTTACTATGACCTGCCATTGTTAACTATCGATTTATTGATCATCGTCCTCATCATCTTCAGAGATGTCCTCGATCACGAAATCTTCCATGAACTTGGTCGTATAACGGCCTTCTATATAATCCTTGTCCATCATTAGCTGGCGATGGAAATCAACGGTGGTCTTCACGCCTTCGATAACGAATTCATCCAGCGCTCTTTTCATCTTACTGATCGCCTCTTCACGAGTTTGCGCCGTGGTGATGAGCTTTGCGACCATCGAATCATAGAAAGGAGGGATAACATAGCCCGTATATACATGGGTATCTACACGAACGCCGTGTCCGCCAGGAATATGGACGTTGGTGATCTCGCCCGGCGAGGGTCGGAAATTGTTCAGCGGATCCTCTGCGTTGATCCTGCATTCAATACTGTGGAGCTTCGGTTCGTAGTTCTTTCCGGAAATAGGTGTTCCAGCAGCAACCTTGATCTGTTCTCTGACCAGGTCATGGTCTACAACCTCATCGGTGATCGGATGTTCTACCTGGATCCGCGTGTTCATTTCCATGAAGTAGAAGTTCCGGTGTTTGTCCACCAGGAACTCGATCGTCCCGGCACCTTCATACTTGATGTATTCTGCCGCCTTGATCGCTGCCTCGCCCATCTTCTTTCTTAAGGCGCTGGTCATAAAAGGTGAAGGTGTTTCCTCGGTGAGCTTCTGATGTCTTCGCTGAATGGAACAATCCCTTTCGGATAGATGACAGGCTTTTCCGGTCTGATCGCCCACGATCTGTATTTCAATGTGACGTGGCTCTTCGATAAGCTTTTCCATGTACATATCATCATTGCCAAAACCCGCCTTAGCTTCTTTTCGGGCACTTTCCCACGCATTTTCCAGGTCTTCTTCTTTCCAGACGGCACGCATTCCCTTTCCGCCACCACCAGCACTGGCTTTAAGCATCACAGGATAGCCCACTTTCTTAGCGGTCTTCTTACAGGTCGCGAAGTCTTTTAAAAGTCCATCCGACCCCGGAACACAGGGAACGCCTGCTTCCTTCATCGTCGCTTTGGCCATGGACTTATCGCCCATTCGGTCGATCATTTCTGGAGATGCTCCTATAAACTTGATTCCGTTCTCCTTACATATCTTGGAGAAGAGCGCGTTCTCAGACAAGAAACCGTATCCAGGATGAATGGCATCAGCGTTCGTAATCTCCGCGGCCGCTATGATATTAGGGATCTTCAGGTAGGATTCTGCACTAGATGGCGGTCCAATGCATACGGCCTCATCGGCGAAACGCACGTGCAGGCTTTCCTTATCGGCTGTGGAATATACCGCAACTGTGCTGATCCCCATTTCCTTACAAGTCCTGATCACACGTAAGGCTATTTCGCCACGATTAGCGATCAATATCTTTTTAAACATAGTTCAGATAATTATAATGTTAAATGCATCATTAAGAAGGGTCGACCAGGAATAGAGGCTGATCGAACTCTACGGGAGTGGAATCATCCACCAGTACTTTAACGATCTTACCAGATACTTCGCTTTCTATGTCGTTGAACAGTTTCATCGCTTCAATGGTACATAGCACATCTCCTTCTTTTACCTGGGAATCAACTTCCACAAAAGGTTTCTTCTCTGGTCCGGGCTTCCTGTAGAAGGTACCTATGATAGGAGATTTAACCTCTACGTAATTAGCAGATGAAGTATCTTCTTGTTTTTGCTGTTGGTCAGAGGAAGAGGGCTGTTGTTCCGTGTGCTGCTGTGGTTGTGGCTGTTGCTGTACAGGTTGCTGTGGCATTCCCACTGGCATTTGTTGGACCACGGTCTTCTCAGCTTCATCGCTGCCCGTCTTGATGGTGATCTTTACATCCTCCATCTCTAGTTTGACCTCACTTACGCCTGATTTGGCTACGAACTTGATCAGGTTCTGTATTTGTTTTAACTCCATTTTCTATGATTTTAATTGCTATTATAAGCCCATTTTAAATAAATTGATCCCCAGGTGAATCCGCCGCCAAAGGTAGCAAATATGATATTATCTCCCTTTTTTAATTTTGACTCATAGTCACTGAGCAATAAAGGCAAGGTGGCAGATGTCGTGTTCCCATACCTTTGGATGTTCATCAGCACCTTTTCCGGCTCCAGGTTCATTCTGGCCGCGGTGGCTCCTACTATACGTTTGTTCGCCTGATGTGCAACCAGATGGTCTACGGATGCTGCTGAGAGCTCATTGCGTTTCATGATCTGTTCAGAAACACCGGCCATATTAGAAACGGCAAACTTAAAAACGGTCCTACCGTCCTGAAAAACATAATGCTTACGCTCATCTACGGTCTTATGGCTCGCTGGCATGATGGAACCTCCAGCATCGATCTTCAGGAAATCCCTACCGTTGCCATCCGTCCTTAATATTTCATCCTGTAAACCCATTCCTTTTTCATCTGGTTCAAAGAGGACTGCTCCGCCTCCATCGCCAAAGATGATGCAGGTTGCTCTATCCTGATAGTCGATGATCGAGGACATCTTATCAGCTCCTACCAGAAGCACCTTCTTATATCTTCCGGATTCTATGTAAGCAGATGCGGTTGACATCCCGTACAAAAAACTGGAACAAGCGGCCATCAGGTCATAGGAAAAGGCGTTCTTAGCTCCTATCTTCGTTGCCAGATAAGAAGCCGATGCCGCGACAGGCATATCCGGTGTGGCCGTTGCGAATATTACCATATCTATGCTTTCCGGGTCCACACCGCTTTTATTGATCAGCTCCTCCGATGCTTTGACCCCTAAATAAGAAGAACCTTTATTCTTGTCCTTTAAGATACGTCTTTCTTTTATACCTGTTCGTGTTGTAATCCATTCATCCGTGGTTTCCACCATTTTTTCCAGGTCTTGATTAGACAGAACATCTTCAGGAACATAGCCACCTACAGCTGTTATCGCTGCCGTTGTTGATTTCATCTTCACTATATTAATCAGCTGTAATTTTTAGCCAGCCTTATGTTAAACCAATTTAACATTGCAAAGTAAAATGTTTTTTTAAGCTAATCAAACCCCTATCAATCATTTACTATATCTGATAATAAATTTAACACAAAACAAAGGCAAGAATGTACGAACCTGTACCTTACAGGTCGAACTTGATTCCTTGTGCCAGAGGAATCTCCTTAGTGTAATTGATCGTTGTGGTCTGTCTTCTCATATAAGCTTTCCAGGCATCTGATCCGGACTCTCTGCCGCCACCGGTTTCTTTTTCACCGCCAAAAGCACCACCGATCTCTGCACCGCTGGTCCCGATGTTAACATTGGCTATACCACAATCCGATCCTTCGGCAGATAAGAATTGCTCAGCCTCTCTAAGGTTCGTGGACATCAAGGCCGAAGATAGACCCTGAACGACACCGTTCTGTTTTTCAATAGCGTTCTGGATCTCTCCTGAATATTTTATCAAATATAGAATTGGGCCAAAGGTTTCTTCCTGTACGATATCAAAATGGTTCTCTGCTTCGGCGATCGCTGGCTTTACATAACATCCGCTTTCATAACCTTCGCCGGTGAGCACTTCGCCTTCTACAAGTACATTACCGCCTTCTGCTTTTACTTTTTCCAGTGCTTTACGATAGTTATCAACGGAATCCTTATCGATCAACGGTCCTACGTGATTGTTCTCATCCAGTGGATTACCTATCCTGAGCTGCTTGTAGGCATCGACCAGTGCATCTTTGACCTGGTCGTAGACCTCCTCGTGGATGATCAGTCTTCTCGTGGAAGTGCAACGCTGTCCACATGTACCTACCGCACCAAAGACCGCTCCGATAACCGTGTTCTTGATATCGGCGTTCGGGGTGATGATGATGGCATTGTTACCGCCAAGTTCCAGAAGGGACTTGCCTAATCTTTTAGCCACGGTCTGTGCAACGGCCTTACCCATTCTGATGGAACCGGTAGCAGATACGAGTTTTACGCGATGATCGGTCGTCATCAGTTCGCCTACTTTGGCATCGCCGGTGATCAGACTGCTCACGCCACGCGGAACCCCGTTCTTTTCAAAGACCCTGCTGGCGATCTTTTGACATGCGATGGACGTAAGGGGTGTCTTCTCCGATCCCTTCCAGATACAAGCATTCCCACAAACCCAGGCGATAGCTGTGTTCCACGACCAAACGGCCACGGGAAAGTTAAAGGCCGAGATCACACCTACCACGCCTAAGGGATGCCATTGTTCATACATCCGGTGTCCCGGACGTTCACTGTGCATGGTTAATCCGTGTAATTGACGGGATAGACCTACCGCAAAATCGCAGATATCTATCATTTCCTGAACTTCTCCCAAACCTTCCTGATAGGATTTTCCCATCTCATAGGAGACGAGCTTGCCCAGTTCGGGCTTTAATCTTCTTAGCTCATCATTGAATTGTCTTACGACCTCACCGCGCTGAGGTGCTGGCCATTTGCGCCATTCCGTGAAGGCAGCATCAGCAGAGGATATGACCTTTTCATAATCAGATGAGCTGGTGGAAGCTACCGTTCCTAACTTTTCTCCGTCCACAGGCGAGAAGGAATCTATTTTTGCGCCGTTACCGAACAGTTCGCCACCAAAAGAGGTGCCTTTTGTGTCACGATCTACCTTTAGCGCTTCAAGTGCTTTATTAACTCCATATTTTTCCTGGATTTGAGCCATAAGTATTTGTTTTATTTTTAAATGTTCAATTATAAAATGCGAATGTATTAAAAATTGAACAAAGCCTCCTTTTATCAAATCAGATGATCATCGGTCTGGAAATGTGTTCATTTTGTAATCGCGTTTACCACCGATACTTTTTTGCTCATAAGAAATAGGCTTGTCCCATACAAAAAGATCAGCTGAAAAAGGACTTCCAGCTGACCTTTACCGCAACTTGACAAACAACATTCTAATCAGCGGTAAATCGTTCGTCCACGGGCATGACCGTTCCACAATTATCACATGTTCTCAGGTCCTCATCGCTATAAAAATCCTTAAAGTGTTTCAGGAAATCCTTTTCGATGTCATTTAATGGAAAATAGACCTCATGGAGCTTATGGTTACAATTGTCACAATACCATAGCAAGCCATCGTTAATAGGAAGGTCTTTTCTTTTCCTTTCTACTACTAATCCTATGGAATTCTCTTTCCTGACCGGCGAGTGCGGTACTTTGGCCGGATGCAGATACATATCGCCTGCGCCTAGGTTCATGGTCTTCTTATGGCCATCTTCCTGAACGTGGACCTCTATCTCGCCTTCTAATTGATAGAACAGCTCTTCGGTTTCATTGTAATGATAATCTTTTCTGGCATTGGGTCCACCTACGATCATCACGATATAATCGCCCGCTTCCTTATAGAGGTTCTTGTTCCCTACCGGCGGCTTGAGCAGATCTCGATTTTCTTCTATCCATCTTGTTAGATTGAATGGTGGTACTATTGACATATATAAAATTATTAATTGTTTAAATTTACAAAATTTATCGCATGTAGCTTTAAGACCTAAGGTTATTTTGAATATCGTTTGAATGCTTTTTACAATATCGATAAAGTTTTGGCCCAGATATCAAAATATCAAAATGGGATAATTACTAAGAAACAACAAGGAAATGATCAATGTCAGAGGTTTCTGGATTCAACAAAGAAAGAAAAAGGTCAGGAACTTTAATAAGTATAGCCAAAGTATAATGTATGAACTGTGGTTATTCCCTGGGAAGATCTGATGGGTTTTGCCCTAGATGTGGTCAGCGGAACTCTAAGAAAAAACTGAACCTGGCAGACCTTGTCCGTGAGTTCCTTGCCACGATGTTCGCTTATGATTCTCGTGTCCAGCAGAGTTTTAAGGCGATCATCACATCACCCGGAAAGATTGCCTGGGAATACGTGGCCGGCAAACGAGTAAAATTTGTTAATCCTTTTCGTTTCTTTATCTTCATAGCTGTGGTTTTCTTTTTATTGGTGAGTTGGCTTTTACCTTATGAGGCCATGTACCGGTTCCAGGACGATCGTCCTGATAGCCCCACGGATAATGAGATGAGCGTGGATTCCTTAGCCGTAGATGACAACAATGACATCTCTCTTCCGGGAATGGTATTAACCCAAAAAGACACTACAGAAAGGACTGGTACCACTCCAGAAAAGGATACCATCAAAAAAAACGTCCAAAAGGATGTAGACCTCTATCTTTATTTTAAGAAGAATGGTTATAAAACTTATGAGAAAACCCGTAAAGCGCTGGACATTAAAGACACTTTTTCAAATTGGGTCAAATATCGCTATGTGCTTAGTGCGGCGTAGATCGAGAAACAGCCCGCTAATTTTGTGAGGTTCCTGCTGCCCAAAATTCCCTTTCTTCATATTCTTTTTCCTTCCGGTGTTCACTTTGTTCAGTAGTTTGGTATTCATAAGAAGAAACTTCTCTTATACTGAACATCTGGTTTTTAATTTCTATCAGCAAAGCGTTTTCATGCTCATGCTGTTCCTGGGGCTTGTGCTGCAGAACATTCTTGATGATGTGGTCATCAGCGTGGCCTTCGTATTCTTTTTGGTCTATCATGTCCTGGCGATGAGAAAGTTCTATGTGCAAGGATATTTTAAAAACGGTTTTGAAGTTCCCCCCTTCTGGGTAGCATTTATATCAGCTTATCGCTTATCGTCACCTTTCTGTTTACCGCATTGAGCGTTGGTTTTTAGAGATGATGAACGCCTGCCGAATGAACCTTTTCAACTGGTCCAGAAGGTTGATGCCTTGAAAATGGTCGGAAAGGAAATAGAATCGGTCTAAACTTTTATTGGCATCGTGGCAATTATCTGCAATTCGCTATTTTCGTTGCAAAATTATCGCATGGAACATTTCGCTGATCACAAAGCCGCTTTTGAAGATTTCCTACAAAAAAACCTTCCCCGGGAAAAGCCGGAAAACCTTTATGAACCCATAGCTTATATCTGTAGCATAGGTGGAAAGCGATTACGTCCTATTTTGACCCTGATCGCTGCTGAAGGTTATAGCGGTAGATCTAAACAGGCACTTCCCGCAGCTTTGACCATCGAGGTTTTTCATAATTTCACCTTAGTTCATGACGACATAATGGATGATGCCTCTATTCGCCGTGGGCAAACAACTGTGCATGAAAAATGGGATGTCAATACGGGCATCCTTTCTGGTGATGCCATGTTGATATTAGCTTATCAATATTTAAAAGAATATACGGGAACCACGTATGAGCAATCCATGAAAAGATTTACCGATATCTGCCTCAAAATATGCGAAGGTCAACAGTTGGATGTAGATTTTGAAGCACAGGAAAAAGTGGAGATGCAGGATTACCTCCAAATGATCCGTTTCAAGACGGCCGTTCTGGTCGGTTGTGCGCTCGAGATCGGCGCGATCATCAGCGGCGCAAATGAAGATCAGCAAAAAGCGATCTACAAGTTCGGGGAACGATTAGGACTGGCCTTCCAGATGCAGGATGATTATCTAGATACCTTTGGTGATGAATCTGAACTTGGAAAAAAAATAGGGGGTGATATCATAGAGAACAAAAAGACCTATCTGTATTGCAAAGCGCTGGAACTAGCTGATAAAAAAGACGCTAACCAACTTTGCCACCTGTTTACTATCCACCCTAACGATCCGTCCCATAAGATCGCTACCACACAGAAGATCTTCCGTCAATCCGGTGCCGCGGATGCCTGTCTGAAAGAAATACAGAACTACTCTGACCAGGCTTTTCTGGAACTGGATAAATGCGGTATCGGTATGGAGCAATATCAGCTTTTAAAGAGCATCGGCCGGGAACTGATCACCAGAGTCAGCTAAGCTCAATATGTTAATAACCTGAGTTCGATTAATCGAAAATAGTTATCTGGTTGGTATTTAGAGCATTTTGATATCTAATAGCTGGTTTTTTATCAAAAAACGAGTATGCTATAAGACCTGATATTAGGTTTGTAATAAAATT
>Ga0209937_1000205_pt1 | contig 20227 bp, 20 predicted proteins | sample SalPon1_B_H2O_MG_FD_185699 | JGI IMG/M metagenome (GOLD analysis project Ga0209937, IMG submission 185699) | Salt pond water microbial communities from South San Francisco under conditions of wetland restoration - Salt Pond MetaG R1_B_H2O_MG... | ecosystem: Environmental > Aquatic > Non-marine... | reverse complement strand
TGCGGCCTTCCGCGAGGGGCGGGACCCCGATTACCGGCCGGACTGACCGATGCTGCTGTCGGTGATTCCATCGCACGGCGTGAGCATCCCCCGCTGTCTCCAATTGATATTGTCGCATATGCTATACACCGCGTCGGGGGAGATCCGGTCGCGTCGGCGCGCGCGACCGCCCCCACGCTGGAGTCTCCCCGGTGTATAGTCGATACCACGATACACAATGGTCCGACCGTGTCCGAGCGGTCCGAGTCTGACGAAGCGTTATAGGCTCCTCACCTGTAGTACCCCTCTATGGCACAGTCTGGTCAGGAGCAGTGGATCATGCCGACGACCGGGTCCACCCGTCTCCCCACTGTGGAGTTGTTGACCGGACGGGGCTTCGTCACTGGCAAGTCAGGGTCGGGCAAATCGAATACGGCGAGTGTCATCCTCGAGGAACTGTTAGAGCTCAAGTTCAATCTCCTCATCATCGACATCGAGGGGGAGTACTACGGTCTGAAGGACCGCTATGACCTCGTGCACGCTGGCGCCGATGACCGCTGCGATATCACGGTGGGGGTTTCCGATGCCGCCGATATCGCCGAACTCGCACTGGTCATGAACATGCCGGTGGTTCTCGACATCTCCGAGTTCGCAGACCCGATGGTCGCTCGGGAGCTCGTCACTGCGGTCGTCGAGGAACTGTATGTGCAGGAGAAGGCCGTGCGCAAACCCTTCCTGTTGGTCGTCGAGGAAATGCAGGAGTTCATGCCACAGACCGGTGGGGGCGACGAGCTCAGTCACTTGCTTGAGCGCGTCGCCAAGCGGGGTCGCAAGCGGGGACTGGGGATGCTCGGACTCTCTCAGCGCCCCTCTTCGGTGGACAAGAACTTCATCACCCAGTGCGACTGGATGGTCTGGCACCGGGTGACGTGGAAGACCGATCTGGACATCGTCAGGAACATACTCGGCGCGGAGAAGGCACAGCAGATCGAGGACGTCGACACCGGGGAAGGCTTCCTCATGACCGACTGGGACGAACAGGTCCGACGGGTGCAGTTCAAGAAGAAGCGGACGCATGATGCTGGTGCGACGCCCGGACTGGAGAGCTATGAGACCCCACCGCCGTCGGTCGTGAGTGACCGCCTTGCGGCGAAGTTCGATACGGAGGGTATCGACCTCACTCCCTCGGTGGAGCCACCATCGCCCCCGACAGATGATGATCCAGCCAGTGCCGAGGCGGTCAGCGACGAGGGTGACGAGACCGATGATGAGGAGGGCCACACCGAGTCCGTCTCGCGAGCGGCGCTGGTGGCGACGGTCCGGCAGCTCCAGCGTGAGAATGCAGCTCTCCGCGAGGAATTAGCGGCAGCCCCCGAGGAGGGGATGGCGTCGGAGGACCTGTCGGAGGGGGCCGTCCCGGACCTCTCGGCGCAGGCACCCGAGAGACCCCCCGAGCGCGAGGGGATCGCGGGGACACTGCTCGAGCTGACCGAACTCGCCATCTACCTGTCCCGACGGCTCATCTACCAGATCCGGTCGCTCGCCCGCTAGGCTGTGAACTCCCGCCAGTGATTGAACGCCCAGTAACCGACGCCCACCGCAAAGAGCGCAGCAGAGAGGAAGTACAAGATCACGTCCGAGGCAACGATCAGCTCGGGGTTGGTCAGAATGTGTATCAACCCTTCCGTTCCCAACAGCGCGACGATGAAAATGAGCATCGTGAAGAACGCCGCGGTGATCATGATGGGCCGACCCGCAGCCCCCTGCTCTTCGAGCAACACGACGGATGCAACGAACGTCACCGCGGCGGCGACGATGTACCATGGGACACGCCCGCCGAATCCGCGGATGTCGCCACTGATGAAGCCGACGACCCCGACGAAGCTCGCCGTCAGGAACACGGTCGCGATCACGATGAGCACCCCCACCCGCAGGAGGAATCCGTCACCGCGCCGTCGCATGGGGCCAGCCATACACACTCGTACAGCCGAACCCGGCAAAAAGAGTGCCGTCCCCTGCCTGCAGGGTCTTAGCTCGGCTGTCCGACCTCAGAAGCAGCATCCACCGATTCACAGGCCGGCAGGAGCTGCTTGGCCGGACAGACCTCTGTGAAGCTGCTCTGTATCATGTTGAGCGCCGCAAAGATGGATAGGGCGATACCCCACGGGTGGACCAGAAGGCTCAGGACAATCCCGATGAGCACGACTGACCCTCCCAGGCGTCGAATCTGCAGCTGGCATGCTTTTGCCATAGTATTGTATATATTGCACATTCTTATCAATATTTGGGTCCATCTCCACCCGGGTGCGCAACAATTACCATCCTGTTACTGAGTACTCGTCACATGGCATATCCTGATGATATTCGCTGTCTGTTCAGTACAGAACTGCGACATGTTGGTGATGGATCCTACGTGATCGACATCCCAGAGCGAGAACTTTCGCTCGGCTCACTCTCCCCACATGAGACCTATCGTGTCACGATCGAGCGCCTTGAGACCGAGACGGATCTGCCCGCAGCACCTGTGGAGATCGGGGATGAGCGGACCGTCGAGATCGAGACCATCGGAGAGCAAGGCGATGGCATCGCGCGTGTGGAACGTGGGTTCGTGATTATCGTGCCAGATACTGACGTGGGCGAGCGTGTCCGGGTGGAGGTCACCGACGTAAAGCAATCGGTGGCGTTCGCCTCGGTGCTTGAACGGATCTCATACTACGAATAGCGCCCGGCGATGCGGTGCAAGCTCATCGAGGCCCCTCCCAGGGAAAGACCACCGCCACGGTCGCCCCCGGTCTCGCCACAGCATTGATGGCGAGCGGGGTCCCTGAGGCGAGTATCAGATGAGGCATAGAACCCATGGATGACGACCAGCTTGATGATGTCAATCGCGCGATTATCCGTGCCCTGCAGGTCGATGCTCGTGGGCGGTCTTCGACTGCGATCGCTGAGGCTGTCGGCATCTCCGACTCGGCCGTGCGCAAGCGCATCGCCCGCCTTGAGGATGCGGGGATAATCCGTGGGTATCATGCTGATGTGGACTACCCCAAGGCGGGATATCCACTCCGGATGCTCTTGTACTGTACGGCGCCCATCGACCGTCGTGGCGACATCGCAGATCAGATCCTCGCGATCGGCGGGGTCATCCGCGTTCAGGAGCTGTTGACCGGGGAACGTAATCTCCTCGTCACTGTCGTCGGGCAGACAGATGCGGACATCACCCCGGTAGCACAAGCGATCGTGGAGATCGGGGCAACTGTGGCAGATGAGGTCCTCGTGCGCTCCACGGCGGTGACACCCTTCGACGGCTTCGAGACGAACGAATAAATCATTTATTGGCATTTCTTGACCGAATCAATCGATAACATCAGATTTACATAGGAATCTGTTCCACACCTGCTAGTGTCCGACGTATCACTCCAGCAGCTCACCCGGGGCCGCCACAGGGCCCTCATGGGAACGTTGATGCTGGCCGCTGTTGGCTTGGCGCTCATAAGTGCCGGTCTCTGGTGGAGCCTCGGCGACCTCACTGGCGGAGGTTTCCACATCGATGGCCTCACGATTGCCATCTGGGTCTTCGCCGCCGCGATAACAGCAGTCATCGGCGGGTACAGCCTTCGGTACATCGACCCGGCTGATGGCCGTAATCGGTTCCTGGGTCGGATGGCTGGCTTCCTGGCCGCGGTCATCGCGTTCACAGCTGCCGACCACATCGCTGTCGTCGCGGTGACGTGGATGCTCATGTGTTGGTTGATGTTGGGATTCATCCGGCATGACCGGTCCTCAGGCACCGCGAGGCGGTCACATCGTTACACTTTGCGGTGGTTTATCCCCGCCGCGGTCGCGCTTCTGGGTGGTCTCATCGGAATGTGGTGGTGGGCCGACGTGACACATCTGTCGGTGCTGTCAACCGCCGTCGGGCGGTTCTCCGGACCCACGGCGTCGTTGGTCGCGAGCGCTGTGATATTGACTGCGGTAATCCAGGGAGGCCTCTTCCCGGCACATCGGTGGTTGATCGTGTCGATGCGCGCGCCCACACCCGCGAGTGCACTCATGCACGCTGGGTTCGTGAATGCGGGTGCGGTCCTCATCCTCCGGACAGCCCCCATCCTCGACGTCGTGGGATGGGCCCTCCCAGTGCTCGCTGTCATCGGGGCGACCAGCGCCATCATCGGTGGCCTGTTGCAGCAGGTCACCGCCGACAGGAAGCTGCAACTGTCAGGGTCGACCTCGGCACAGATGGGATTCATGTTGCTGCAACTGGGGCTGGGCCTCGGCACCGCAGCGGTCGTCCATCTCATCATGCATGGGTGGTACAAGGCGGGTCGGTTCCTCTCATTCGGTGACCTCGATTGGCTCCATCGCGAGGTCGAGTCCGCGGTCGCCCCACGGCCGAGCGTGGTCATCGCCGCAATTCTTGTGGGCGTGGGACTGTTCGTCGTGCTCACGCGCAAGTTCCTCGCTGGTGGCACAGGATGGCTGCTCGTCGGGTTCGTCGCAGTCATGATCGCCCGTGGTGCGCTGGCGATCGAGCGCCGGCACCTCCCCTCTGGCCAGCGCAGTGGGCTGGTCATCATCGCGACAACGGTCGGCATCGGTGGGTACGGACTCCTCTACCGGCTGCTCGACCCGCTCATCGCACCTGTCGCAAGTTCCCTGACCCCCTCGGCGATCGGTGTGGTCCATATCGGGATCGTCGTGGGGTTCGCTGGGGTCGGACTGCTTTCGCACCTGGGGGCCGGCCGGGACCTCGCGGTGGTGTACGTGTGGCTTGTTGAACAGCTGCAGGTGCCGGTGGGGGTTTGGGAGGACCGCGCATGAGTCCGCGCGCCTCTGCGGCCCTCTCCCAACTCGAGAAACGCCTTGCACCGCTGTGGCCGTTGCACTCGTTCGTCGCGACCAATCCACTCATGAACCACACCACCGAATCCTTCGAAACGGCGCTGCGGACCGCCGTCGATGACCCCCTCCTGGCCGGCTCAGTGGGTGACGCCCATCGACCACCGGAGGCGACCGCGGCAGACCGGATTCTGATCAAGTGGCTGAGTCAGTACTGTACGGCTGACCAGGTCACCTGGCGGCCGCCGTTCCCGATGGATGACTTCCTCACATTCGCCCGGGCGTATGCCCAGGTTGACCCTGCTGTCCCCGACCCAGCAGCCTTCGATGGCAGTGGGTCCGCAGCTGAGGTGTTGGAGACCGCCTTCATGAAGGCTCCTGGCGTTGATCCGGCAGACCTCCTGGCCGCACGGCTACAGAACACCCCCGGCTGGGCCGGGTATGTGCTGGCCCTCGAAGATGACCCCACACGGTCGCCTGGCATCTCTCTGGCACAGATGTGTGCTGTGCGGCTCCTCCTGGCGACGGCGCTCGACGAACCACTCCACGGACTCGGCGAACCCATCGCTGCGGAGGAGCGGGTAGGGATGGACCGGCTCGAGGAGGCTGAATCCGCACTCCGCGAGCGCCTCCACTCGGCTGTCTCGTCACCCGAGCCATCCCTGACAGCACCCACCGCGGCGCTATGTTTCTGTATCGACACCCGTTCCGAGCCGCTTCGGCGCGCCCTCGAGGAACAAGGCTCCTTCGTGACCTACGGCGCACCTGGGTTCTTTGGTCTGCCACTGTCCCGCAACTCCCCCACCCACGGCCCGCAACTGGCCTGTCCACCCCTGTTCGAGGATCTTGGTCAGTTCACGGAGGAGGCACAGCCAGCTACGCGTTCATCGGGCGACTGGCGTCACCACCTCACCGATGTCCTCCATCGGCTTGAGTCCGGTATCATTAGCGCCTACAGCACGGTCGAAGCCAGGGGGTGGGTCGACGCAGTATGGCTGACTGCCCGCACACTCCGCCCCACCTGGGGGACCGGCGGGCTGACCTCTTCCTCGGGCAATGGTGAACTCGGCGTGGAGATGAGTCATGACGCCATCGTCGGACATATCGCCCAGCTGTTCGACCAGATCGGGCTGGATGTCACCGTGCCGGTGATCGGCTTCATCGGTCATGAGAGCCGGTCTCGGAACAATGCGCACGCGTCGGCGCTCGACTGCGGCGCCTGCGGCGGCCATAGCGGGGTCGCGAATGCGGAGGCACTGGCAACGCTGTGCAACGACCCGACCATTCGTGCGGGGCTGGCTGCACATGGGATCACGATCCCCGATGGCACCACCTTCGTCGCCGGCCGCCACGAGACGACGACCGACACCGTCGAGCTCGTGGGGGATGTCCCCACCGGGGAATCGATCACGGCGCTCCGGTCCGCACTGGCATGCGCAGGCCGGACTGCCGTCGAGTCCAGAGCGGGATCGGTCGCGCACGCATGCAGGCGTGCCAGCGACCTCGCACAGCCTCGGCCCGAATGGGGCCTCGCACGCAACGGCGGGATGATCGTCGGCCCGCGCAGATTCACAGTGGGAGCGGACCTCGACGGTCGCATCTTTCTGCAATCGTACGATCACACACGTGATCCAGACGGAGATGTCCTCGCGAGCCTCCTCGCCGGGCCCGTACGGGTTGCGCACTGGATTAATGCGCAATACCTCTTCTCGACGCTCCTGCCCGATACCCTCGGTGCGGGGTCGAAGCTGTACCACAACCCACTAGCTGCGGTGGGGGTGCGGATGGCCGGCTTCGGCGACCTCAGACGGGGGTTGCCGCGGCAGTCGACACACCTGCCACGCGGCGATCCGTATCATGAGCCGCTCCGCCTCCAGGTCCTTGTGATCGCCCCCCCTGAGACGGTCGCCGCAGCACTCAGGGCCACGCCCGCACTCGCGGGACTGCATGAGCGGGGATGGCTCCGGATTGAGGTGGTCGACCCGGCGCGACCTGGGAAGGTGCTCCCCCCTCAGCTGCCAGCAGAGGTCTGATCGGTCGGAATCGGGACCTGAGCCGTTCCGACGAGCTGCCCGATGACCATCCCCACGACGATCCCCCCGCCGTGTGCGACGACGTTTGTCATGCCATTGGGGCCCGCCATGGTCGCCGGCAACAGCCCGATGAAGAGGAACACGCTCCACGGGACAGCCACGAGGAGGGTGTAGAACAGCTCTGGCCGCTCACGTGCCCACGCTCGCAGTCGCGCACGGCCCCACCACAGCAGCACACACCCACCAAGGATGAGCGCGGTGAGGCTGCCCCCTCCGACCACAGGGGCCACCTGGCCGTTCACCGTCTGCAGGCTCAGTATCATCGCCAGGATGTATCCTCCGCTCACCAGCGTGCCGAGTCGTCCACCCGCCGCCCGCATCGTGAGCATGACCACCTCATAGATCAGTAGCCCCGTCATCACCCCCACCATCCCCGACAGCCCACGGTCGAGCGAGATATCGATTGTGAGGACTGCATCGTACGCCAGGAGACTCAACACCGTTGTCGCGAGCGGTCCAACCACCACCACGATCGCTGCGATTCTCCGCCCCCGGCGGGCCTGCCCTCCCAGTCTGATCAGCTGTACCCACGCGGTGTACGCGAAACTGAAACTCACAACGTTCGACCACAGGTGATCCGCATCTCGGTGGATCACGACGGCTGTCATGAACTGATACCATCGTGGCTCACGATGATCGAGTGCAAGCAACAGCTGGTGGTCCGGCGCCATGAGGCCGAACAGCAGAATGGACACGACCGGAAAGATCACCAGGATCCCCGTCGGCGCCACTGCACGCCAGCTCATATCAGCTCGTTGACGCAAGGCACGAATAACTGTTGGCCCGGGGTAGCATTATTGCGGTGCTCCGTGTTGTACTACCCATGGACCAGGCGACGTACGATCATCTCATGTCATCGCTGACACCAAGCGAGGCGGTCGATGGGGTCACGAGCTACCGCAACACGGTTGCCCTCGCTTGCCCCGCCTGCGACGACCCATTCGATGACCTGGTGGTCTGCGCGGAGGAGTACTCCAGCCTCGAGTTGAGCATGCTCTTGGACATCTGCGTCACACGCTTCGATGAGGAGATTATGCTGTTTACGCACAAGCACTGATCAGCCAAGTGGCAGCCCATCGGGGTCAACGACCTCGCCGTCTTCGACGGTGATTGCACCATATGCGCGGATCATCCCCACGTCCAAACCGATCTCCTCGATGAATTGCCGGTAGAGTCGCTCTGCGGTCTCCGTCTCCTTCTGCCGACGCGAGGCGCGCGCACAGAGCTCATCGACCGACTCCTCGACGGCCTCCTCGTGGACGATCCAGTGGTTGATCAGGTCAGACAGCCGGCGAATGGGCGATGTGAAGTGCCCATAGATGTCGAAATTCAAGGCATAGTGCCCGCCGAAGGGGTCGGCCATGTACTTCGCCCGCGGCATGACCTTCAGGACGGCACGTTGGATCCGATTGAGGTGGCGTGGCGCCGCGCTCTCGAGCGCCTCATTGACAGCACGCCGTGGCTCATCATACCCCGCCCGCGAGATCGACACCCCATCAATCTCGACGATTTCTCGCAATGCCTGATCCCACTGGGATGGTGTCGGCTGTGGATGGACGCGGTACATCGCCTCCACACCACGGTTCCACATCAGCTCATGCGTGACCGCCCGGTTCGCCTTCAACATCGCCTCTTCGACGATCGTGTGTGCACGGTCGCGCCGCGGATTCAGCACCAGGGACCCATCCTCCTTGCGCTGCTCATGTAGCCCGTCAGCCAGCGTGTACATCTCCCCGATCTCCTCGGCCAACGGATGTGGCTGCCCATCGAGAATTGCCTCTGCTTCACGATACGTCAACCGCGCATCAGAGTGGATGACCGATTTGTGGATTGCGATCGATTCGAACGAGAGTGTCTCGGGATCGAGCTCCATCTCCACGGTGTGTGCCAATCTGTCCTCCGCAGGCACGAGGGAACAGACGGTCTCTGCGAGCACCGGTGGCAGCATATGGACGGTGTACCCCGGCAGATACACCGTGTTCCCCCGTGCGATTGCTTCGCTCCACATGGCCGTCCCCGGCTGGACATAGTGGCTCACATCGGCGATGTGGACCCACAACCGGATCACGGACCCCTCAGTCGAGATGGAGATCGCATCATCGAAATCCTGGGCATCGACAGGATCGATCGTCCACGTGGGGAGACCTCTCAGATCCTCACGGGAATCGACGGCAGCCTCGATCTCCCCAGCCACATCAGTTGTTCGCTCCAGCACCTCCGTGCGCACGGCACGGGGGAACCGATCGCCGATCTCGAACTCCTCGAAGAGCGACTGCCGCTTCGCCGCCAACCGTTCCGCCTGCTCCGGTGTGATCTCTACGGGGTGGCCCCCTCCGTCATCCGACTCCACATCAGTCATGACAATGAAAAGATGACGCGCAGATTAGTCCTTCTGCCCATCGACCGTCTCGTGTCCCGCCAGGAAAGCGCGTAGCAGCTCCTGCTGGGATGTCACCGATTCTTCGATCCCACAGAGGCGCTCTTCGACCCCCGTCCGGGGGTGGTGACACAATCCGGCGTCGCAGCTCGCACAGAGGTACTCGAAGCGTTTGTCTCGGCGGTCGAAGCGGTCGCCGAAGCGGTCGTACTCACGGGCACCATCCCGTGTGAGCTTTGCACCGCAGGCGATACATACGACCTGTTGGCCCCAGAACGGGAGCATGGGTACCTGATGAGGGGTCGCGGGTGACATAAGCGCCTGGTCCTGCGGATTTATTCATGCGGACCACCCAGCCAGGACATGCAAGTGCGTTCGCGCCATCACCTTCGAGCAGACGCCGCTGACGCCGTCCTAGAGTCCGTAAGGATGCAGACCGGGGTCTCGATCGATGCAGATGCGGTCGAGAAAATCGAGTTCACTGACCATGCCCGCCCGATCGTCAGCATCGATGGTCATCCAGACGTGGCGATGTACGGGGAGGAGCCCTTCCTCACGGTCTCGGGCGCGAACCGGCACCCCCCCGACCGACACCTCGTGACGGTCGATGCCGGAGCGGTCTCGTTCGTCGCCAACGGTGCCGACGTCATGCGTCCCGGCATCGTCGAAGCTGACCCCACGATCGAGGCGGGCGATCTGGTCTGTGTGCGAGAGGAGACACACGGGAAGGTCCTCGCGGTGGGCCGCGCGCTCACTGATGGGTCGTCGATGCTGGGCGACAGCGGCCGCGTCATCGAGACGGTCCATCATGTGGGCGATGCCCTGTACGCTCTCGAGCTGTAATCTACTGGAACCCGATCCGTCCGTCCCCACCCGAGACCACCGGCCCCCGTGCGCCACCTTTGAACTGCTCTTGCATCTCCTCATAGTAGCCCATGATGTCGTCGGTGATCGTCGGTCGCACCGCTTCCATCGCCTTGCGGAAGTGGCGCATCTCGATCTCATCGGCTCCCCCATCTTCACGCAGCGCCTCGATGGCTGCCTCTCGGGCGATCGCCTCCAGATCGGAGCCCACGTACCCATCGGTGATCTCTGCGATCTCACGGAGGCTCACATCCGGTGCCAGTGGTGAGTCCTGCGTGTGGATCTTGAGGATCTCCTCTCGACCTGTCTCACCTGGGTGGCCGATCATGACCAGCCGATCGAAGCGGCCGCTGCGGATCAAAGCCGGATCGATCATATCGGGCCGATTCGTCGCACCGATGACCATCACCGTCCCGTTCTCTTCGAGCCCATCGAGCTCTGTCAGCAGCTGGTTGACCACTCTCTCCGTCACGTTCGAGCCGATGTCGCGTCCACGGTTCGGTGCGAGTGCATCGAGTTCATCGAAGAACACCACCGTGGGGGCGACCTGTCTCGCCTTCCGGAACGTCTGGCGGATTGCCCGCTCGGACTCACCCACCCACTTCGACAACAGCTGCGGTCCACGCACCGAGATGAAGTTCGCATTGGTCTCGTTCGCGACCGCCTTGGCGATCAGAGTCTTGCCTGTCCCCGGTGGGCCGTACAGCAGCACACCTTTCGGTGCGTCGATGCCCATGCGCTCGAACCGGTCGGGTTGTCTGAGCGGCCACTCAACGGACTCCTTCACCCGGTCGATCGCATCCTCTAGCCCCCCGACGTCTCCCCAGCTGACCTTTGGAAGCTCGACGAGCACCTCACGCATCGCCGACGGCTCGACCTCTGCCAGCGCGGTCTCGAAATCGCCTCGTGTGACGATCATGCGGTCGATGAGGCTGGGGGGGATCTCTTCCTCGTCCAGATCGATTTCCGGCAGGTAGCGTCGCAGGGCCTTCATTGCGGCCTCCTTCGTCAGTGACTCGATGTCCGCCCCGACGAACCCATGCGTCTCATCTGCCAGGCGCTCCAGCTCGATATCATCCGCCAGGGGCATCCCCCGCGTGTGGATCTGCAGAATCTCTCGTCGGCCGGTCTCATCTGGGACACCAATTTCGATCTCCCGGTCGAAGCGCCCCGGTCGCCGCAGGGCTGGATCGACGCTGTCGACCCGATTGGTCGCTGCGATCACAATCACCTGCCCCCGCGTCTCAAGCCCATCCATCATCGTCAGTAGCTGTGCGACGACACGACGCTCGACCTCACCCGTGACGTCCTCCCGCTTCGGCGCGATCGAGTCCAGTTCGTCGATGAAGATAATCGACGGCGCATCGTCCGCGGCCTCCTCGAAGATCTCTCGCAACTGCTGCTCAGACTCACCGTAGTACTTCGAGATGATCTCCGGGCCGGCGATCGAGAAGAACGTCGCCGAGGTCTCATTCGCCACGGCCTTCGCTAAGAGCGTCTTCCCGGTCCCCGGCGGCCCATGCAGGAGGACACCCTGCGGTGGTTCGATCCCCAGCTTCTTGAAGATCTGTGGATGCTTCATGGGCAACTCGACCATCTCTCGCACCCGCTGGATCGCCGCGTCCAGGCCGCCGATGTCCTCATAGGTGATACCCGCACCCGTCCGTTCGAACCCTGAGATGGGCTCCTCACGCAGCAGCACCTCGGTGTCCTCGGTCACGATGGTCACGCCCTCGGGGTCGGTCTCCACCGCGATCAGCGGGATCGCATTCCCCGGCGACCGCATGAACGGGTGGTTCGTCGATGACATCACCGGCACGATATCATGATCGACGATGGGTCGCTTCAGGATCTGTCGCTTGACCATCCCCGCAGCGTCAGATCCGAAAGAGACGCTGGCCTCTTCGGGGGGTGCGAGCGTGATCTCCTCGGCATGCGCTGGTTCTGCCTTCCGAATCGCCACGCGTTCGCCGATCGAGACCTCCGCGTTCTGCCGCGTGAATCCGTCGATCCGTACGGTATCGGTGTTCCAATCCTGACGGTCTGCTCGCCAGACCTTCGCCGCCGTCTGCTTGGCCCCCTCGATCTCGATGATGTCACCTGGCGACAGCTTCAGATGCAACAGGGTGTCGGGGTCCAGCCGCGCGATCCCCCGACCAGTGTCATTGGGATAGGCCTTCGAGACCTCCAGTTGGACCTCGTTCATCGGCCCTGACCCGCCCTGCCCCGGTCACCTGGGGCAGCGACCAAGCCGGTCATCGGCGCTTTCTGCATGATATACGCTACCGTGGCCGCATACTAAGCGGTGTCGACCATATGCTGCGGATTTTAGCCGACTCGTTACCTCTGCCCACCATGGACACGCTCGTCATCGACGCATCGATGGGGGCAGCCGGCGATATGCTCCTGGGCGCCTTGGTCGATGTGGGCGCAGATCCGGGTGCCCTGACGATGACCGAGGCAGCACTGGAGGTCGAGTACACCGAAGCTCGGGTCGACCGTGCCGGTATCGCCGCCACCCGTGTTGAGGTTGTCGCGGCGAGCGATGGGTCACCCATCGAAGGTCATGGGCCACATCGGACCGTCGCTGATGTGACGCAGATCATCGAGGGGATGGAGCTGCCGACAGCCATCTGTGAGACGGCTGTCGCGATCGTGAGGCGACTCGGCACCGCTGAGGCTGCCGTCCACGACACGACCCCAGGTGAGGTGATGTTCCACGAGGTCGGGGCAGATGATGCTGTCGCGGACATCGTCGGTGTGCTGCAACTGCTGGACAGCTTGGGGATCGAACAGGTGCTCGTCCCCCCCTTGGCTGTGGGGCGCGGGCGTCGCGAGATGGCCCATGGTCGGTACCCTGTTCCGGCACCGGCTGTGATCGAGATCATCGCCGCCTCGGAGCTGCAGGTCACCGGCGGGCCAGTTGATGCGGAACTGCTGACACCGACCGCTGCTGCCATTCTCGCAGAGGTCGGCACCCCCATCGAGCGGCTGCCCATCGTCGACATCGCCGCCGTGGGCTATGGCGCGGGCGCACGGGAGTTCCACACGGAAGCGAACGTCCTGCGCGTGCTAGGCGCGACGGAGGGCAGCCCCCTTCGCCGCGAGCAGATCTGCGTGCTCGAGACGAATGTGGACGATGTGTCACCGGAGATTCTTGGTGGCCTCCAGGACTCGCTCATCGGTGCAGGTGCATATGATGTGAGCATCCTACCGCTGACGATGAAGAAATCCCGTCCAGGCCATCTCATCCAGGTCATCGGACCGCCCGAGGCAGCCGGAGACCTCGCCGATGCCCTCGCCCACGAGACCGGCACACTGGGGGTTCGAGAACGTATGCAAGCACACCGGTCGGTCGCAGATCGACAGTTCACTACCGTGCGGTTGCCGCTCGGCGATCGCGAGCATGAGGTCGTGATCAAGGAGGCGATGACCAGTGATGGTGTGCCGATCGGTGCCAGTGTCGAGTATGCCTCCGCCCGCGCGGTGGCCGCCGACACCGACCGCCCCACAGCGGAGATCATCGCCCGGGCGCTGGGGCAGTACTACGAGAGTTCGCCGGCCGCACGGTGATCGGCGAGTGCCTGCTTGAGGGTCAATTCGCCGCGGGCGACGGCGGCCGCTCGTCTCGTGTCCAGCGTCCGATCGTCCGGACTGATGCGTCGCGATCGCGCCTTGATCTGGTCGATCTCCCCCGCCGTGGGCTCGAATGTGACCCCATCCGCGGGCCGCCCTGGCCGATTGGCGATGTTTATCGCCGCGACCGCATCACCCACCGCCCGCGTGCCCCCCTTCACATGCGGGGTGGTCCCCGTCTCATCGACCAACTGCACGGGCAGATCACCCAATGCACGCAGCAGCTGGGCCCCCGCAAGGCGAGCGCCATCACCCATCTTGATGACCGCACTCTCGTACCGTGAGAACTCGCGTCTGATCAACGCAGGTGCTACGGCAGCATCCACCACGGAGACCGCGAGGACCTGCCGGCCCCGGACTACGGCCACCCCGGGCATCTTCCCTGGATCGACGCCGATCACGACCGGTGTGTCTGATGCTGCATCACCCGTGACGGCTCGGTCGATCATCTCGCGGATCTCCGAAACCTCCCCTGTGATGACGGGCACCCCAGCCGGGGCCTCGACTGCATCCTCGGTGCCGGTCAGTACCGCCGTCGTCGCAGGCGGGACGACCGCTTCGGGTTCAGCCAGCGTGGCGGTGATCGCCCGTTCACGCAGTGCTGCAAGCAGGTCGTGCGCCAGTTCGAAGTCGGTGGTCGCGACGACGATCACGGCCGGATGTTCGCGTGTGGTGCAATAAATTCCTCCGAGGGCTTTTGCCAGGCCACGGTGACGACATGATGTGGGAACCGCTGTGGCGACAGGTTGTGGACCGGTCGATGACCTGTTAGCTGGCGGCTTCGAGCGCGGATCCGTCACGCAGGTCTACGGCGTGCCCGCGTCCGGCAAAACCAATCTCATGTTGGTTGCGGCAGCGTCGATCCTGGGGGCGGGCGGTCGGGTCGTCTACATCGATACGGAGGGGCTCTCGCTCGACCGGTTCGATCGGGTCCTGGCGGATGCCGACCCGTCGATGAGCATCGACAGGCTTGAAGACCGGCTGCTCATCCGCCCGGTGTACGATTTCGACGAGCAGGAGATCGCTGTCCGTGAGACGGCGCGACATGCAGGGGACACCGACTTGATCGTCGTTGACAGTGCGACCGGATTCTACCGACTCGAACGGACACGCCAGACGGGGCGTGCTGATGATGGTGAGTCTCTACGCCGTGTGACGCGGCAAGTCACACATCTGCTGGGGCTGGCCCGCAAGCATGATCTGGCCGTCGTGCTGACGAATCAGGTCTTCACCGACCCCGATGCTGATCGGGTCCGGGCACTCGGCGGGCACACGCTCGCGCACTGGACCGCGACCATCCTGCGGATCGACCGTTTCCGTGGGGGGAACCGGCGGCTGACCATCGAGAAGCACCGCGACCGGGCCGCGGGCGCGAGTGCCCGATTCCGCATCACCGACACCGGCATCGCGAGCGTCGACCTCTAAGACTGCTCGAGCTTCCGGAACAGCTCGCCCTCATAGCGCTCATCAGCGATGACACCCTTCGTCTCCAGCACATTCCGTTCGAGCGTGTCCAGAGCGATCCGGAAGGCGTGTTCGGCCCCATACCCCTCGCCGGTGCCCGCCATCTGCCCATGACTGGTCCGCAGGCGGATCTTGCACAAGATCAGCGGGGTGCCCCGCAGCTTCTCCTTATGCTCGTGGAAGCGAACGTGTGCGTGCAAGACGTCCATCTCCTGATACTTCGCCGCCACACCGCGGATCGCCTCGGTGATCACTGCGCGTTCCAAGGTCTCCAGCAACGCGATGTTCGTGATTTGCACATCCATCTGCGTCTCCTCGGTGTAGCTCAGCGCCCGCAGGACGTCGGTCTTGGTGATGATCCCCGCCACCTGGTCGGTCGCATCTGTGACGACGAGTCCAGAGAATCCTGCCTCGAACATCTGTCTCACCGCCTCCTCGACGGTCGCGTCGCCCGCTATCTGTTCGACCGGTGCAGACATCAGGTCATACACCGGCAAATCCAGCATCCGATCGAGGTCACCTCTGCGATCTCGTCTTCCCTGTCGGTGCTCGCGTCGTGTCACAAAGTCGAGGATGTCCACGGTCGTGAGGATGCCCACCAGCGTCCCACCCTCCGCATCCGTGACGGGGAGGCGTGAGATCCCCTGCTCGCGGAAGAGATTGATCGCACGCCCCAGATGAGCATCCTCATTGATGGTGGTCACCGCAGTGGTGTAGATGTCATCCACGTCGATGGCTGCGAGATTCGGCAGCACCGCCTCCAGGATGGCATCAATCGAGACGATACCGACGACACCGCTGTCGTCCTCGACAGGCGCGACCTTCACATCCCCCTCGACGAGCAGTCGGGCGACCTCACGCACATTTGTGTCAGGAGATAGAGTGGGTGCCGACCGCATGAGCGCATGCGCCTGCGTCGAATCCTCCAGGTGGGATCGAATCAACTGCTGCTGACCGATCACCCCACGGACCTCATCATCTTCAATGACGAGCACTCCCCGGGGTCGATCACGTTCGAAGATCGAGCGGACCTTGCTCGCCCGCTCGCTGGGGCCGACCTCGACGAACTCGTCTGTCGCGATGGTGCTGATATCCATACGGTCTCTCGGGAGGTTCGGTCGCTGCTTGCTTGAAGCTTCGTCTGACTCACTCCGCGGCGTTCATCTGGTGGGCGGGGAGTCGAAGCTCCGCCAGCCCCGGCAGGCTGCCAATGTCGAAGACCACCGCGAGATGCTCGGTGACTGGTTCGCCGATACAGGACAACCGGATCCCGCGATCCCGCATCCGCGGTGTCAGCACCGTGTTGACGCTCATCTCGACGGCTCCGTCGACGACCAAGATCGCACAGTTCGCACAAGCCCCACCTCGGCAGGAGTACGGCCAGCTGAACCCGTGTCGTTCGGCGGCCTCGAGCACGCTTTCGCGATGCTCGACGGCGAAGGCACCGAATTCACTCACGGGCAGCTCAAGTGCTTCTGCCCGTGCGAAGATCTCCGGATCGTCGACCGCCCACCCCTCCCGTCGCACGACCGCATAGTCCAGATAGCTCACGGTGTACCCCACGTGACCGGGCGCGGCCTCATAGGTCACGTCCACAGGTTCATGCGTGGGGGATGTGAGCGCCCGCATCGCTTGCTCATACGCCTCCTTGATGAGGACGAACTCCTCGAGTGATCCGCCCTGGTCGGGGTGTGCCGCTTTGATCTTCGACCTGTATGCCCTACGTATCTCCTCAGCGTTCGCTGCCTCGGATACGTCGAGGATGGCATACGGTGACGCCATAGCATCCCTTGGTCAACATGTGATTAACCGTTCCGACTCACCCGAACTTCCCGGTGATGTAATCCTCGACCTCCTGTCGTTCGGGGTTCGAGAAGATCTTCGTGGTGTCATCGAACTCAGCGAGCTCACCACCGGTGAGGAACACCGCCGTCTTGTCTGAGATCCTTGCGGCCTGCTGCATGTTGTGCGTGACGATAACCACCGTGTACTCCGCTGAGAGCTCCGTAATCAGGTCCTCGATCTTCGAGGTCGCGATCGGGTCCAGCGCGCTCGCGGGCTCATCCATCAACAGCACATCCGGGTCGGGTGCGATCGCCCGTGCGATGCACAGTCGCTGCTGTTGGCCACCTGAGAGGTCCAGCCCGGAGCTGTCGAGCTTGTCTTTCACCTCATCCCACAACGCGGCTCGCCGGAGTGACCGCTCGACGATGGCGTCATAGTCCCCTTCGACACCCTGGATCTCCAGGCCGTAGGTGACGTTCTCGTAGATCGACTTCGGGAACGGATTGGGTTTTTGGAACACCATGCCGACGCGGCGTCGCAGTGCCACGGGGTCGACATCCGGCTCGTACACATCCTTGCCCAGGAGTTCGAGGGTTCCCTCGACCCGAGCGACATCGATGAGGTCGTTCATCCGATTGATGCAGCGGAGAAACGTTGACTTTCCACACCCACTCGGGCCGATTAACGCGGTGACCCGGCGCTCGGGGATATCCAGAGTGATGTCCTGCAACGCACGGTTGTCACCGTAATAGACGTTGATATCTCTCGCGCGAATCAGGGTGTCTGTCTCCCGGACTCGCTGACTCCGCCCCACAGCATCGATGTCGGTACTGATCAACGCCCCGGTCTCCGTCGGCTCATCGGTGGTCTCCTCACTCATCGTCTCGGTGCTCAGTTCCGTTGTTTGTTGGTTACTCATATGTATCTACCCTCATTCTTCGGTGAACCGATTGCGCAGTACGATCGCCACGGAGTTCATCGCGAGCAGCGCCACGAGCAACACCACCACGCCAGCCGGCACCGCTTTCTCATAGAAGCCTGGCCCTGCGAAGAGCGATGCCCATGCATACACCTGCAGCGGCATCGCCGACACCTTCGCTGAGAGCTCTGTCGGCACGCTGAAGACCACACTCGGTGCGCCGATCATGATCAGTGGGGCCGTCTCCCCGATCGCCCGCCCGAGCGCCAGGATCGTCCCGGTGAGGATGCCCGGGAACGCGCGTGGGATGACCACCCGACGGACGGTCTGCCATCGCGTCGCACCCATCCCGTACGAGGCCTGCCGCAGTTCACTCGGCACACTCCGGATCGCCTCACGCGCGGCGATGATGACGATCGGCAGGATCAGCAGCGCCAACGTGGCCCCACCCACGAGGACGGTCCCTGTCCCCCGGTTCAGGTACGTCACGAACACCCCAAGCCCCAGCAGCCCGTACACGACAGACGGCACCCCAGCGAGGTTCGAGATGTTCACGTCAATGAACCTCGTGAGGCGGTTCCTTGGCGCATACTCCTCGAGATACACTGCCGCGCCCACCCCGAGCGGGAACGCCAACACAATGACCACCAGCATGAGGAGGATCGACCCCGCGATCGCGGGGTACACGCCCGCATTCTCTGCATTCCGGCTGTGCGGACTCGTCAGGAACTCCCATGTCACCCAGGACTGTGGCCCTGCGAACCCAAGCTCACCAACAAGTGCCGCCCCGACGAGTGCACCCCCGATGAGGACCGCGGGGATCACGAGCCCATCACGCAGATACGGCCGCTGATGCACGCTCACCCACGCGTACGCCACCGTGGGCACGATGGACACCGCACCGAGGACCACGGCGGGCACCGCTGTCAGCCCAATCGGTGCGCCCAGAAGCACCGTCGCCGCGATCGCGATGAGGAGAACCGCCGTCGCGCGGACGCGTGGGATACTGCCATCGGTGCTCACCGCTAGCACATGCGCTGTCCCGACGGCAGCCGGTAGCCCCAGTGCCGCGATGAGCAGCAGATAGTCCGCGGGATACACCGGTGCTGCGAGCAAGAGTCCAGCCAGGTTGGGGACGATCTGCTCGACTCCAGCGAGGGCGCCCACCGGCCCTGGGATGCCCCCGAGAACCACATAGGCCAGCAACAGGACCACCGCGACCTCTGTGGGGAAGGCTAGCCGGTGGCTCTCACGCTGTACGAGCACCACCGCAGCAGCCACCACCGCGAGCATCAACAGGTATGCCATGAACGTCGCCGGGGGCACGATATCGATGAAAATGAGTGCGAGGCCGCCACCGAACAACAGGCTCACCATCAGCAGTGCGATGACCTGTACCCCGAAGCGGAGTCCACTCCGATTCCGCTGCCAGTACCAGACCCCCGTGCCTGACGCTGGCAGCACGAGTGTCAGCAGGAACACCAGATGCCACCGGGGGTCGGCCGTCAGCGGGCGGATGGCATCGTTCGCGACGAACACCAACAGGAACGCAAGGATCGCCAGACCGAACAGCGTGGCCGCCACTAGCAGATACTCGAAGGCAGTCCCGACCCGTCGGCTCACCCGACCGAATCCATCTACAGCCCGATCGGCTGGCCTGACCGCCATCAGTACTCCTCCCGGTACCGCTGGGCGATCAGATCGGAGATGATGTTCATCGCGAGTGTGATCGCGAACAGCGTCAGACCGATCGCGAAGAGGCTCTGGTACTCGATGCCGCCCGCCTCCAGATCACCCGTCAGCAGTTTGACCATCGCTGCGGTCATCGGCAGTGCCCCCTCCTGATACACCGCGATGTTCACCGGCAGTGGCGCCTGCCCGCCGAGGAACTCCAGGATGGGGAACGGGTTCAGGTACTTCGCCTGGGCGCCTGCTGCGACGGTGACCGCCATGGTCTCCCCGATCGCTCGCGACAGCGCGAGGATGAACGAGGAGAAGATGCCAGACAGCGCAGCCGGCACCACGATACCCGTCGACACATCGAATTTCGTCGCACCCATCCCGTACCCCGCCTCTCGCAGGCTATCTGGGACCGCAGACATCGCATCCTCGCTGATGGAGGCGACCATCGGGATGATCATGATGCCGACGACCACGCTCGCTGCGAACAGATTGAACGTCCCCGTCTCCGGGAAGATCCGCTTGATGAATGGGGTGATGTAGATCAGCGCGAAGAAGCCGTAGACGACCGTCGGGATCCCCGCGAGGACCTCG
>Ga0209937_1000203_pt1 | contig 20282 bp, 25 predicted proteins | sample SalPon1_B_H2O_MG_FD_185699 | JGI IMG/M metagenome (GOLD analysis project Ga0209937, IMG submission 185699) | Salt pond water microbial communities from South San Francisco under conditions of wetland restoration - Salt Pond MetaG R1_B_H2O_MG... | ecosystem: Environmental > Aquatic > Non-marine... | reverse complement strand
ATCGCATCCTTCAATGAATAGATTTCTAGCTCCGTCAAGAGCTTCTGATCAAATGGTTCGTCTGGCCATTGGATTGAATCTAGAACCTGGTCAATTAATTTTTGGATACGCCAACTGGGAAGAGTCGAGGACGCTGGATAAACCGGTATGGGCGTTTCCGCCCATCGCTGGGGGTCAACCTCTGAGGATTCATCAAACAGTTCATAATCTGGATGGGAAAGTTGGATTTGGCCCGAAAACAAGCTGGTCTTTCCAGCAAACAACCCTTGCGTGCCAGGCAATAGTTGATTGGCCCGCCATGCTTGATTGAAAAAGGTGAGTTTTACCGTGGCGGTTCCATCGGTGATGCTAACTTCAAGAATTGAACCCTTTTTCCCTCTGATTGGCCTGGTTTGCACCTTTTCAACCTCGGCAACCAAAGTGACATCCTCGCCAATTGGCAGTTGGCTCATTGGAGTTAGCTGGCCTCTTTGCAAATAGCGTCGAGGGTAGTGCCTAATTAACTGGCCAATGGTTTTGATCTCAAACGCACGGGCTAGCTGCTTGGCGGTTTTTTCGCCAATCAGACCTTCAAGGGGAGTTTCAAAACTTGCCACAGTTCTAACCTATTCAGAAATTCTTGATTTGAGCCTTAGGCTCGTTAGGTGAGCAGAATAATCGCAGGATTTGCCAAGGGCAGAAAACTTTTATCCCCCGCCAAAAACACCAGGCCCACCAGTGACCGGGTGAAAGAATCAATGTTTGGGATTTTGCAATCCCAGGAAATAATTTCCTCAGCCAGTGTCCTTGACATTTTTGCCGGAACCGGAGCAGTCGGCTTGGAGGCGGTTTCCAGAGGTGCAACTAAACTAGTTATGGTAGAAAAAGACGCCACTGCCGCATCCGTTTGCCAGCAGAATGCCGAACTTGTTTTGTCACATTTAGAGACACCTGTTGATATTCAAATGCTGCAGGCCAATGCTTATAACGCCCTAGATAATCTTGTCGGGCAGTTTGACCTAATCTTTTTAGACCCTCCATATAACTACCCGGTAAACAAGCTGAATGAAAATCTTCAGCAGCTTTTGCCTTTATCCAGAGGGGTGGTGGTAATGGAAAAATCAGCCAAGACTGAAATGCCCGATCTAACTGGCTGGGTTATAGACGAGACCAAAAACTACGGAGATAGCGAATTAGTGTTTTTAACTAAAGATGTCTCTCGCTAGGGCCGGTGTAGACCTGCTGAGGCCGACCAATCTTGGTAACAGGATCTGCCATCATTTCTCGCCAGTGAGCAATCCAACCGGGCAATCTGCCTAGCGCAAATAGTGCGGTGAACATCTTTGGCTCAAAACCCATGGCCTTATAAATAACACCCGAATAGAAATCAACATTTGGATAAAGCTTGCGAGAAACGAAGTAGTCGTCTTTCAACGCAGCCTCTTCCATCTTCTTTGCAATATCGAGCAGCGGGTCATGGATTCCAAGGTCATTTAGAACACTGTCGGCAGTAGCCTTCACGATTTTTGCCCTGGGGTCAAAGTTTTTATAAACGCGGTGACCAAAGCCCATCAGGCGAACGCCCTCTTCTTTGTTTTTCACCCTCTCGATGAATTTCTCAACGGTGTCACCTGATTCATGAATGTCCTGCAACATCTCCAAAACCGCCTCATTTGCTCCACCGTGCAGTGGGCCATACAGCGCGTTCACGCCAGCACTCATGGATGCAAACATGTTTGCCTGAGAGGAACCAACCAAGCGAACAGTCGAGGTCGAACAGTTCTGCTCGTGGTCTGCATGCAACATAAACAAGGTGTCCAGCGCCTTTGTGATCACTGGATTTTGCACATAGGTCTCAGCGTTATTGCCAAAAGTTAGCCACAGGAAGTTCTCAACATAATTCAGCGAGTTGTCTGGGTAAAGCAAAGCATGCGAAACAGAAGTCTTTTGCGCATATGCCGCTACTACTGGCAACTTTGCCAGCAATCTAATGGTAGAAAGCTCGACCTGCTCTGGGTCTTTAGGGTTTAGAGAATCTTCATAGAAAGTTCCAAGGGCGCTGACCGCACTTGACAAAACACTCATTGGATGAGCTGATCGGGGGAAGGCTTTAAAGAAGTCCTTCAGGTCTTCTTTCAGAAGTGTGTGGCGACGAATCTTTCCTTCAAACTCTGAAAACTCTGATTCGGTTGGAAGCTCTCCATAAATAAGGAGGTAGGCAACTTCCAAAAAACTTTTCTGGCCAGCAAGCTGCTCGATTGGGTAGCCACGGTATCTGAGGATGCCTGCTTCTCCATCGATATAGGTGATTGCTGATTTGGTGCTGGATGTGTTTACAAACCCCTGGTCCAGGGTTGTGAGACCAACATCTTTCATCAGTCCTGAAATATCGAACCCGGCAGGGCCCTGTGTTGATGGAACCACCGGGTATTCGACTGTTGTGTCGCCAAAACTCAGTGAAACTTTATCTTCTGAGGTCAAGGTGTCTCCTCGCTCTAAAACGATGACGGTGCTCTCAGCCTAAAGCATTTTCAATCTCTTGGAAGCCGCTATCACTTCATTGTCTGAAGCGGTCACCGAGATTCGAACATGACCCTTTCCAGCTTCTCCATAAAACTCTCCGGGGCCCACCAAAATCCCCATCTCTGCAAATTTCGAAACCGCGTCAAATGTGTCCTCAACCTCCACCCAGAGATAAAGCCCACCCTCGCAGTCAGCTATCTGGAATCCCGCCGAAACCAAGGCCTGAGACAAAATCTCAATTCGGTTTCTATAAATCTTTTTCTGAGCCAAAACATGCTGGTAATCACTGAGGCCTGCAACCATCGCCTTTTGAACAGGCAGCGGAACTATCAGGCCAGCATGCTTTCTCAGGTTGATAAGCCCTTGAATTAGATTCTTATCGCCACCTGCCAAAGCAGCACGATAACCAGCAATGCTGGATTGCTTGGAAAGAGAGTAGATAGAGAGCAAGCCGGTTAGGTCACCATCGGTGATCTCCTCTTGCAATAAACACGGAGTTGCTGTTTCGGCAAACTCATCTAACCAACCAAGCTCCGCATAACACTCATCACTGACCAGCACAGCACCCAGTTCACGTGCGCGCGCAACAGCCAGACGCATCTGTTCAATGCTCATAACTGACCCGTTTGGATTAGCGGGTGAGTTGATCCAAATCAGCTTTGTGTTCTCTGGCCACTTGGCGGGATCATCCTCACTAACAAGGCCACAATCTGCAAACTTGGCACCGACCTCATAGGCGGTATAGGCAAGCGCTGGTTGCACCACAACATCATCTGGTCCCAGTCCCAACATCACAGGAAGCCAAGAAATGAACTCCTTGCTTCCAACAGTTGGCATTACCTGCTCTTTATCAAGTGATACAGATCTACGGTTTGAAAACCAATCGACCATCGCCTGTCTTAGCTCCTCGGTGCCAGTGGCCGATGGGTAGCCCGGAGAATTGGAAGCTTGCTTTAGAGCGGAGGAAATGACATCTGGGGTTTGGTCAACTGGGGAACCGATGGATAAGTCAACCAAGCCGTCGGGGTGCTGCTCAGCAGTTTTTTTATAAGGGGCTAATTTTTGCCAGGGATACTCTGGCAGCCTGTCAAACAATTATTCGCCTTGCGGGGGCAATGCTGCTACCAATGGGTGATCAGATGGGATTGGCCCCATTTTGGCAGCTCCTCCGGGGGAACCGATTTCATCAAAGAAATCAACATTTACGTCGTAGTAATCCGCCCACTGCTCCGGAACATCGTCTTCGTAGTAGATGGCCTCTACCGGGCAAACCGGTTCGCAGGCACCGCAGTCAACGCATTCATCGGGTTGGATGTAAAGCATTCGATCACCCTCGTAAATACAGTCAACGGGGCACTCGTCGATACAGGCTTTATCTTTTACATCCACACATGGAAGTGCGATTACGTAGGTCAAACTTCACTCCTAATTTTTCCCATTATCTCATCCCCCGGTATTGATTTGTTGTTTCCAGGCGGAGCGTCTAATGCTTGGGAAGATCATCACTAATCCAACAAGAACAATTGATCCGTATGCCCACAAATTTCCAACCGAGTCAAAAAAGTTTCCCTGCAGGTCGGTTGTTATAAATAACTCCCCTCCAGGTTGCCTCTGTGCCATCAAAAACACCGTCACAATCAAGCTAAAGCTCATCAAATAAAGCCCACCTCGAGAGTTTCTCAACAGTCGGAGTGCGAGAGCCAAGGAGCCAACCATCGCAAGTGCAACAACCAAACCAATTGGGAAACCATTGCCATCCACTGAGCGATGCAGTAATGTCCCTGCGATTCCAACCAATACTCCAGTGGGTATCGCCCAGAAATAAGTTAGAGCGGGCTTAAGCGTCAACCATGGTGAGGGGGACGCTTTTCGAACTCTTTCTTTATCGCTTAGGCGCATTCTGGACTTCCCGTCAAAAATAATCTCATTTCCAGAAACCTCTATTTGAGAACCGTGGGCTAACAACGCATTTCGCTTGATCTCGGCAGTTTCAGCATCGCCAAATTCAACATCAAAGCTCTTTCCGGGCTCGGCGATTTCCCAAAACTGAGGACGAATTCGTTTTTTGGCAAGCTTCCTAATAGCCCAAGCAACCGCAAAGTGAGCGGCCTTGTGATCTGGATGTCCAAAACCTCCATTTGAGTCGTAGGTCAAAACAACATCTGGTCTGAAAAGCTCAATCTCTCGTGCAATGTCTTCGCCAACCACGCTGGTTCCAGCGGCGGCCAATGACATTTCATCCAACTTGCTTGGTTTGCCAACGCGACCCCAAGAGTTGATTCTCATGCCAGAGTCTCGATAGGCCCGCTTGCCTAGATAGGCATGCTCAAGACCAGGAAAGGCGCTAACCGCCTCAGCTAACTCTTGCTTTCGGTAAAGCGCCATCTCTAATGGCTGCTCATTCAAATACTGCAATTGTTTTGATTCAGTCACTCCCATCTCACCGCGGGTGAGAGTTAGAACTTTGACCTTGCTTCCACCTCGAAGGGCGTGGGCGATTATGTGACCGGTGAACAAGCTTTCATCATCTGGGTGCGCATGCACCACCAGGAGTCGCTTTGGACTGAAACTTGGTTTCGACATGTGATTAGCCTATGCCGAATCTTGATTAGCTCGCTTTTTTGCACTTAGGGACCGAGCTCTCAGGTTTGGATCGAGTTCGACCTTGCGAATCCTGATGGACTCCGGAGTCACCTCAACACATTCATCCTCACGGGCAAATTCCAAACATTCTTCGAGAGAAAGGTTGCGATGAGGGGTGAGTGACTGAAACTCATCTGAAGTGGAGCTTCTCATGTTGGTGAGCTTTTTCTCCTTGGTGATGTTTACCTCCATGTCATCAGGACGTGAGTTTTCACCAATCACCATTCCCGCATAAACCTCAGTTGTTGGCGGAATGAAAAAGCTTCCTCTGTCTTGCAATGCCATCAGCGCAAACGGAGTTGCAACGCCAGACCGGTCCGAGATAAGTGATCCGCTTGGTCTAGTTTGAATCTCTCCGGCCCATGGGTGGAAACCGGCGCTGATTGCGTTGGCGATTCCACTCCCTTTGGTGGTGGTCAAAAACTCAGTTCTAAAACCAATCAGCCCTCGAGCCGGAACGGTGAATTCCATTCGAACCCAACCTGATCCGTTATTGGTCATCTGGTTTAGCTTTCCTTTTCTGGAGGCCATCAGCTGTGTGATTGCACCCAAAAACTCTTCGGGAACATCAATTGTCAATTCCTCAAATGGCTCTAGTAATTGGCCATCCTCTTTTTTGGTCACAACCTGTGGCTTACCAACTGTTAGCTCATACCCCTCACGGCGCATGGTCTCCACCAAAATGGCTAGAGCTAGCTCTCCCCTGCCTCGAACTTCCCATGCGTCTGGGCGCTCTGTTGGCATCACTTGGATGGATACGTTTCCAATCAGCTCTTTTTCAAGACGATCTTTGACCAGTCGAGCGGTAACCTTGGCACCCTTGACTCGTCCAGCCATGGGTGAGGTGTTAATTCCGATGGTCATCGATATTGCTGGTTCATCGACTCGAATGATTGGCAACGCCTCTGGGTTTTCTGGGTCTGCCAGAGTTTCCCCAATCATGATGTCCTCGATACCCGCGACTGCAACGATGTCACCAGCAAAAGCCCTCTCGGCTGGTGATCGCTCAAGTCCCTTGGTGATCAAAAGCTCAGAAATCTTTGCCTGCTTGATTTCTCCATCTCGCTTCATCCACGCAACCTGCTGACCCTTTTTTAGCTCTCCAGCTTTGATTCGAAGCAATGCCAGACGGCCAAGAAATGGTGATGCATCCAAGTTAGTGACGTGCGCCTGCAATGGCTTTTCATCGTCATAGGTTGGCGCTGGAATGTTATTCATAATCGCTTCGAACAGAGGCTCTAGGTTTTCACCATCTGGCAATGAGCCTTCTTCGGGTTGAGTGAAAGATGCGATTCCGCTTCTTCCCGATGCATAAATAATCGGCAAATCCAACAGTGAATCAATGTCAATGTCCTCTTGGTCCATGTCTCCAGCAAGGCCAAGAAGTAGGTCATGTGATTCGCTTACGACTTCCTCAATTCTTGAATCAGCCCTATCGGTTTTGTTCACGACCAGAATCAATGGAAGCTTTGCCTCCATTGTCTTTCTGAGAACAAACCTGGTTTGAGGCAAGGGTCCCTCGCTAGCATCAACCAGCAAGACAACTCCATCAACCATGCTCAGACCGCGCTCAACCTCACCGCCAAAATCGGCGTGGCCAGGAGTGTCAATCACGTTGATTGTCACAGCTGAATCCGATGCTGGTCCCGAATATTCAATAGCTGTGTTTTTAGCCAAGATTGTGATGCCGCGCTCTTTTTCCAGATCGCCGCTGTCCATCACACGTTCATCAACATCTCCGTGTGTGGAAAAAGTATTGGTTTGCCTAAGCATGGCATCCACCAGTGTGGTCTTGCCGTGGTCCACGTGGGCCACAATGGCAATATTTCGCAGGTCTTTTCTAACCGCCAAAGTCATTTGTATTTTCCTAAAGCTCAATCTCTGGCGGTTGCCAGGCTCTCTAAGCTTACCCACCAAAGAGTTAATAGACTGAATGCATGTCAATCATGATTTATGACGGAGATTGCGGGTTTTGCACCCTAAGCGTTAATTGGGGTCATGATTTCTTTGATTTCTTCCCCGCAGCCACCCCGTCCCAGGGCTACAACTTCGCTCAGCATGGACTAACTCAAAAGCAGGTTGATACCAGCGTTTGGGTGGCTGATGATAAAAACTATTCAGGCCACAGAGCAGTCGCATGGCTGCTTCGAAACCAACCACAGTTTTATTGGAAGCTAGCTGGTTGGATAATGATAACACCGCCCATATCTTGGATTTTCAGACTTGGATATCGCTTGGTTGTCCTAAACCGCCACCGTTTTCCCGGCTCAACAAATGCCTGCAAGTTTGACCCAAAGACATCTAAATGAAAAGAAGACCCGGTGTTGAGCTTTTATTAGTTCTGGGTGTGTCGGTCGGTGCAAGTGCTGTTTATTCAGTTCTTTCCTTGCTTCGCAACATCACCAGTGAACAGGGTCTTGCTGGGTCGCAAGTGACGCTGAATCGTTCGCTGGCCGAGAACCCATGGGTTGACCTTTCTTACCAACTAGCTGAATTTGCGCTTCCTCTAGTGCCGGTAGCGCTCGTGATCTATCTACTCAAACTCGATGGTTCAGCAGCTGCCCAACTTGGAATAGTCAGGCAAAAAATTGCCAAAGACAGTCTGTTTGGTTTTTATCTGACAATTTTGATTGGCCTTCCAGGAATTGGCCTCTATCTGCTGGCAAGGGCCAATGGTCTTGCAGCCGAGGTGGTGGTTGATGCAATCGGAGAGAGATGGTGGGAGGTGCCGATTCTTATTTTGAATGCGGCAGAGGCATCCATCTTGGAAGAGACGATTGTGGTCGGGTATTTATTCGTGCAGCTTCGAAAAATGCGATTGAGCGAAAAAACAATCATTTTTATCTCCGCATCTCTTCGAGCGCTGTATCACGTCTATCAGGGGCTTGCTGGTTTGGCGGGTAATTTCATAATGGGAATCATTTTCGGCTACCTATATTCAAGGCTTGGAAGGCTGACACCGCTTCTAGTGGCGCATTTTTTGATGGACGTCGCGGTATTCATTGCCGGGCCTGCGTTTTTAATTTGGATTGGGTTTTAGGCTTTCAGGGCATTAATTTTTGGAGGAAAGTTTGCCCGAGAGGTCAATTCAACATCTACCCATTTCCATATTCGCAACCGTCATGGGACTAACTGGTTTTGCAATTGCGATAGAAAAACTGGAGCAGTATTGGAACTTAGGAACAGTAATCTCCGATCCACTGCTTGTAATAAGCGGTGTTCTTTTGATAACTCTGTCGGTTTTGTATCTGACCAAGTTTGCAAGGTTTCCACAAGCAGTTTTGGCTGAGTTCAATCATCCGATTCGACTTAGCTTTTTTCCGACCATCACGATTTCACTTTTGGTGCTGGCGGTTGGCATCCACCAACGACTTCCAGAGATTGCAGTCTGGATGTGGTGGGTTGGCATCATTGGGCAGTTAATTTTTACCCTCGCCATTCTCACTCGCTGGATGCACCGCGAAAGCTTCGTCACAGAGCAGTCAAACCCAGCATGGTTTATCCCAATTGTTGGAAACGTGTTGGTGCCAGTCGCTGGCGTGAACCTAGGCTTTGCAGAAGTCAGTTGGTTTTACTTCTCGTTTGCGATTGTTTTGTGGCTACCAATGCTTGCAATTGTCCTAAACCGAATCTTTTTTCACCCAGCAATTCCGCAAAAACTGTGGCCAACGATGTTCATTTTGATTGCACCCCCGGCCGTGGCATTTTTGTCTTGGATGCAGCTAAACGGTTCTCAGTTGGATTCTCTTGGCAGAATCTTTTATTACTTCGCAGTTTTCACAACCATCTTGCTATTCGCCCAGGGTAAATACTTCGCCAGCGTTAAATTTGGTCTTCCATGGTGGGCCTACAGCTTCCCAATAGCTGCAGTTACCATTGCTAGCTTTTTATTCTCTGAGCTAACAGGCGGGGTTTACTCATTGATACTGGCCCACGTTTTGCTGGTATTCCTAACGGGCCTAATTGCCACCCTTGTTTATAAGACCACAAAGGCAGCTCTGAACAACCAAATCTGTCAACCAGAGTAATAATTTGACCACCAACCGGGGTGGTTGGCTATGCTTAGGGAAAATCTCTTAGGCGGAAACGTTGAATTCTAAGCTCAAAACCAAGTCTGGATTTATTATTTGGTTCACTCTGCTGATTCTTAGCGTGCTGCTAGCAACCTTCATTCCCTACGGAATTCTTGGCACTCTCAGTCCATCATTGGTTGTCTATGGCTTCTGGTTGGGCTTTGGTGTGGTCATCATTGGGCTGATCGTTTGGGGAGTCAAAGACTGGAGGAACGGTCAGTGATTACAACAGAGTTGGTTTGGCTGGCGATTGGTTTATTTGCCCTTTTTGGAGTGATTATCTCCCTCACCGCAACCAGATCTAATAAAGGCACTGCCGAGGATTACTACCTGGCAGGCCGGAAGATTGGTCCCGTAGTTGCAGGCCTGAGTTATGCAGCGACCACCTATAGCGCGTTCATGTTGGTGGTGCTCACCGGTCTTACCTACCGAGGCGGTATTGGTGCACTGGGATTTGAGCTTATCTATTTTGCTGGATTGGGTCTGTTGGTTATTTTTGCCCCAAGGTTTTATCTAGCGGCAAAGCGCTGGGGGTTTATCTCTCCTGCGGAAATGATTGGTGCCAGATACGGCGATCGCAATGTTGCAAGACTCATGGCCGTAATTGCCTTAGTATTTCTTCTTCCCTACTGCACTACCCAAATGGCTGGAATTGGCCTGCTGCTCAGTGGAGTCACAGATGGGGGCCTGACTCTTTTCCAGGCGGTTTTGGTTGGAGCCGTACTGGCAGTTTTCTGGACACTATTTGCAGGTCTTCGCTCTGTTGCTTGGACCGATGCAACACAAGCCGCAATCATGATGATTTCAGGCATTTTGGCGGTTGCTTTCGCAATCGCAGCCTTGGGAGGATTCCCGGGCATAATTGATTCAACATTGGAAAACAACGCTGAGTGGCTGAGCCTGCCAGGACCAGGGCTTTGGTCAATCGGAACATTTATCGCACTTTCACTCCCCTGGTTTTTCTTCACAATCTCTAACCCTCAGGTGAGCCAGAGGCTATTCATCATCAAAGACTTCAAGTCGATGAAAACAATGATCTTGTGGGTCATGGGCTTTGGACTGATCTTCACTCAGGTTGCTGTTATCTGGGGATTTGCAGCCCTGCAGTTGCAACCAGGATTGGAAAACACCTCCAACGCAACTCCCGCTCTTTTGGGAAGCGGCGTGGTTCCGATTCCAGTGGCATTGATGCTCATCGTTGGAATCTTGGCTGCTGCCATTTCAACACTTGATTCAATTGCGCTAACCATGGGGGCCATGGTTTCTAGAGACTTCCTGGGACGCAAAACCGCCTCTGCAACGGATCGCACGCAAATCACGGTCGGTCGAGTAGTTGTTGTGATTGTGATTGTTTTCGCAAGCTTCTTCGCTTTGCAAACTGCAGACATAGTTGACCAGTTGGCATCTCTATCCGCAGCTGGCTTGATGGTCACGGTTCCAAGCATCGTTGGTGCCTTCTTCTGGTCAAGAGCAACCAACTGGGGTGCCCTGGCATCACTCTTGGGTGGTTCGGTGACGGCAATCTGGATGGCACTGGTTCAGGGTGTGAGCGTGTTTGATCCAATCTTGGCAGTCACAGTCGCGACAATCACCGTTTCACTTTTTGTGATTGTTAGTTTGATTACCAAGCCTCATGCGGAAGCGTTGGATTTCAAAGCAGAACTGAAAGCACCGCTGAAAAATAGTGGTGCTTGGTAATTATTAGCAACAACAGGGGTTCTAAAACCTCAGTGATTTAGTTTCTATGCATGACCATTACAGACAAGTATTTAGAAAACAACAAAGCATATGCGGCCAGCTTTTCTGGCCCACTACCACTGCCTCCAAGTAACAAGATTGCTGTTTTAGCCTGCATGGATGCCAGGCTGAATGTCTATGGCGCTCTAGGCATTCAAGAAGGAGAATCCCACGTGATTCGCAATGCCGGTGGCGTAGTCACAGATGACGAGATTCGCTCACTGGCAATTAGCCAAAGGTTGTTGGGGACCGAGGAGGTTATCCTAATCCACCACACCGACTGCGGCATGCTCACCTTCACCGATGATGAGTTCAAGGCAAGCATTCAGGATGAGACCGGCATCAAGCCAGAGTGGGCAGCGGAATCATTCAATGATTTAGAAACTGATGTCAGCCAATCAGTTGCCCGAATCAAGGCAAGCCCGTTCATTCCCAAAAAAGACAACATCAGGGGCTTTATTTTTGACGTTGCAACTGGAGAACTCAGCGAAGTTAAGTAAGCAAAACAGAAAACTCCCTGGCCGAAAACCAGGGAGTTTTCTAATTGGTGGAGATGGGGGGAATTGAACCCCCGTCCACGGCAGTGATTGTGGAGATTCTACGGGCGTAGCTTCAATATACGTTTTCTCGGCCCCTGCATTTGTCTGAAGCAACTATGCAGACAGGCCCAGCCAAGGTGAAAAGTCCCGGATAGCACCTAGGCGCTACTATCCAGCAAGATTCCTAAATGGCGTCTAGGTCTGGGGCGGAATCGAACCCAGTTAGACGGACTTCGGGGCTAGCTTAAGCAGCTAGGGCGAAGTCGGCGCGCTTTGATTTGGCACCTATAGTTTTTGCAGAGGGCGTTAACGAGATAACTCTGCATCCTCGACCCGCTTCATCCACGCACTACTACAGTGTCGAAACCGATCATCCCCATGTTTAGTTATCAAATCTGCCGCAAGGCAGTAGTGCAGTTTACCATTCTTTGCCCTTGGTGGCCATAGCTCTGTCGGCTTCACGCTTGTCCTGCTTTTCTTTCAGGGTCTGACGCTTGTCATATTCCTTTTTGCCTCGAGCTAAAGCAATCTCAACTTTTGCTCGACCGTCTTTGAAGTAAAGCTTCAATGGAACCAGGGTGTAGCCGGTTTCTTTGACCTTGCCGGTGAGCTTGTTAATCTCCATGCGGTTTAGCAGTAGTTTTCTTTTTCTTCTGGTGGAGTGATTAGTCCAAGAGCCTTCTGTGAACTCTGGGATGTGCACGTTTTCTAGCCATGCTTCCCCGTTTTCAATTGCCGCGTAACCGTCAACCAGTGAAGCTCTACCGGCTCTGAGGGACTTAACCTCTGTGCCGGTCAGCACAAGCCCAGCCTCGTAGATATCATCAATGTGATAGTCGTATCGAGCCTTACGGTTGGTTGCGACTATTGCTTCGCCGCGCTCCCTAGGCATGTTTTCTCCTGGTTAGACCTTTAGATATCGACGAATTGCAACAGAACTCGCCAGAGCTGAAAGGATAACACCGCCAAGAATCAACCAGGGAACAACTGTTAGCGCCTGTTGGGCACCAACAAATGATGTGAAGGGCAATCTCACCGCCAAAAAGTCTTGAACTAGGAATTCCACCGCTGCATAAACAGCCACGGCACTGAGCACTGCACCGAGGGTTGCGGCGATTACACCCTCAAGCACAAACGGGAACCTGATTGAGAAGTTACTGGCTCCAACCAGCCTCATAATTGCTATTTCTCGTCTTCTAGAAAACGCACTGAGTCGGATTGTGGTGCTGATCAACAAAAGCGCACTAGCAAGCATCACACCTGCTACCGCAGCCGCCGTAATGGATCCCGCATTGAGAAAACTGAAGATTGAATCAAGATAGCCTCGCTGGTCTCTAACCTGCTCAACACCAGCTGCTCCACTAAAGCTTTCGGTGATAATCGCACTTTGCTCCGGGTTTGTCAGGTTCACCCAAAAAGCCTCATTGAGCTGTTCAGGGGTTACATAACTTGCGACCGTGCTGTCTGCAAATTCCTCACTGAATTTCTCATAGGCCTGCTCGTGAGTTTCAAAATAATACTGATCGATGTATGGAGCCAGAACAGTTGATTTCAGCTGGGCATCCACCGCCGCTATTTGAGCCTCACTTGCTTCACCGGTTGGACAAGCGGCAGCTGGAGAAACATCTGTGCACATGTAAACAGCCACCTGAGCACGGTCATACCAGTAGTTTTTCATTTCGTTGATTTGCAATTGAAGCAAAGCCGCAATGCCAACAAAACTCAGGGAGATAAATGTCACCAAGACAATTGAGATGACCATGGAAACATTGCTTCGAATGCCGGCCCAAGATTCACTGAGAGCAAATAAGACCTTCATCAGAATTCCTCCGACTTAGGCATCTCACCGGTGTTCACATCCCGGTAACCCGCGGCTGCCTCGTCCCTTACAATCTCTCCGTTTTTGAGCTCAACGACTCGTTTTTGCAATCGGTCAACGATCCCTCGATCGTGAGTAGCCATTAATACTGTGGTTCCACCCAGGTTGATTCTTTGCAATAAATCCATAATCTCGCCTGAGGTCTTTGGGTCTAAGTTTCCAGTTGGCTCATCGGCAAGCAAAATGTCTGGTTTATTCACGATGGCTCTTGCCACCGCAACTCTTTGCTGCTCTCCACCGGATAGCTCGCTGGGCATTCGTTTTGCTTTTTCGCTCAACCCCACGAGGCTCAAAACATCAGGCACTGCGGTTTCAATGAAAGCCCTGGGCTTCCCAATAACCTTTGATGAGTAAGCGACATTTTCGTATACGTTTTTCTGAGGCAGCAGTCTGAAGTCTTGGAAAACCACACCAAGGCGTCTTCTAAATATTGGAACTCGACGACTTGCTAAGTTGATCAAATCTTCACCCAAAACATGGATTGAGCCGTCTGTCGGAACATCCTCTCTCAGCACCATGCGCATCAATGTTGACTTGCCTGAACCGCTGGCCCCAACGAGAAATACAAACTCTCCGCGTTCAACTTCCAAAGAAATGGATTTCAAAGCTGGTTCATCTGACCCTTTATAAGTCTTGACGGCCTGCTGGATGGTAATCATTATCTTCCAAGCCTATTTTTGACTCATTGGAAATCACGGCAGGGCCGTGGAGTGTTGCCCTAAGAGCGTTTGCGCCAGCGAATACCGGCCTGTACAAAACCATCTAATTCACCATCAAAAATCTCATCTGGGTTATTCACCTCGTAGTCAGTGCGGAGGTCCTTAACCATCTGATAAGGCGCCAAGACATAACTCCTCATCTGCTCTCCCCAGCTTGCCTTTACATCCCCAGCTAGTTCTTTTTTGGTTTCAAGCTCTTCGCGACGTTTGATTTCTAACAACCTTGATTGCAAAACCCTCATAGCCGCTGCCTTGTTTTGAAGCTGAGATTTTTCATTTTGACAACTGACCACTGTGCCTGTCGGTTGGTGGGTAATTCTCACTGCGGAGTCAGTGGTGTTAACGCTCTGACCACCTGGACCACTTGAGCGATATACATCGATTTTTAGATCATTCTCATCAATCTCAATCTCGTCTGTGCTTTCAATCAATGGGACAACTTCAACGGCCGCGAAACTTGTTTGTCTTTTTCCAGCGGCATTGAATGGGCTCATTCTCACCAGTCTGTGAGTTCCTGCTTCAACTGAGAGCTGCCCGAAAGCGAAAGGTTCACTGACTTCCAGAGTTGCTGATTTGATTCCGGCTCCCTCTGCGTAAGAGGTGTCTAACACTTTTGGCTTCCAGCCCTTTTTTTCGGAAAACCTTGAATACATTCTGAGAAGCATTTCTGCAAAATCTGTTGCGTCATCTCCCCCAGCCCCGCTGCGGATGGTCATCACTGCGCCACGCTCGTCATACTCACCATTCAAAAGGGTCTGCACTTCAAGGTCTGCAATGTCTTTTTCGAGACCAACCAGCTCTTTTATTGCCTCAGATTCTGATGAACTATCCTGTTCCTCTTGAGCCATTTGGTATAAAACCTCGGCATCAGAAATTCTTGACTCGATTCGACTGATTGTTTCCAGCGATTGCTTGGCTCTAGAGAGCTTTGAGGTTAGTTTTTGAGCCCGGGCCTGATCATCCCAGAGTCCAGGTTCTGTAACCTGAATTTCTAATTCATCTTTGTCTGATTCCAGTTGCTGGGGGTTGAGAACCTCGACTATCGCCTCGAACGTTTCTCGAACCGATGCCAGACGCTGATTGAACTCGATTTCTGCCATGACCCATAAGTCTACGTCCAGTGAGATAATTGCCCGGTGAGTCAAGCCAATCAGTTCCGCAAGCGCAATCTGATTCGACCCGTCTACCTCCCCTCCTTGCTTTTCATGATGGCCGAGGGTGCACTTCTTCCAATCATCCCAGCGACCGCGGAAAGCTTCGGCGTTGGACTGGCAACAGCTGGTGCAGTTGCCGGGGCGCTGATGCTTGGAGCGCTTTTAGCCGAGGTCCCATCGGCAATCATCAATGGCATCTTTGGAGAACGAAGAGCGATGATGATTGCTGGGGTGTTTGGGGCCATTGGTGCCATCATCGCCCTGGCCGGTCAAAATGTATTGTTCTTGGCAGCTGGTGCTGCCATGGTTGGTGCCGGTCACAGCCTGTTTGGACTTGCCAGACACACCCTCATGGCAGAGAAAGTGCCAGGTGTGATTCGAGCCAGAGCCATGTCTATTCTTGGCGGCATGTTTCGTGGCGGTTTAGCTTTAGGTCCCGTTTTGGGATCGGTGCTGATTACGGGTTTCGGCACAAACTCGGTTTATTTGTTGGCAGCTGGGTTGATGCTGGTAGTCAGCTTTTTGGTTTTCACGGTGGATGCTGAATCCATGGTTTGCACCCCAAGTGAAAACCGTGGACGCTCCTGGATGATTGCCAAACGCGAGAAAAACAAACTAAGGACCCTTGGAGTTGCAAGTGCGGTGATTGCGGGAATCAGAAATATCAGAATGATTGCTCTTCCGCTATTTGCCATAAATCTAGGAATTGATCCCGCAACCACCTCTCTAATAATTGGATTGACCGGGATTATCGATTTTTCTTTGTTTTATCTCTCCGGAATAGTGATGGATAAATATGGAAGATTCTGGACCTCGGTGCCAACTATGTTGGCCTTTGGTGCTCTCTACATGATGTTTTTCCTAATGGATAACCTGTTCACATTCGCCCTATTTGCCGCTCTTACCGCTTTGGTAAATGCCCTCTCCAGTGGAATAAACATGGTTTTAGGGGCTGACCTGGCACCCATTGATGCAAGGAGTGAATTCCTAGCTGGATTTAGGCTTTTGACAACAAGTGGAAACGCATTTTCTCCATATGTGCTCTCGGGAGTCACCTTGCTATTTGGCCTGGGGCCAGCAATGGCGGTGATGGGTGGAATCAGTTTTTATGGGGCTTATATGTTTTGGAGATTTTTACCCAAATACGGTCAACCAAATAATCAAGACTGAACACGAAGACCATCTCTTGGGTCAAAGCTAGCAACCGCACTTTCTGCACAAACAGCAATTGAAGTCGGAAGACTCATGGCTGAAAAAGGGAGGGTGAGGTTCGAACACAGTCTCATTCTTGATTCAAACTCTTCAACTTCAAGATCAAGAAATGAAAGTCCCTGCACGTTGTTTGCTTGGAAGTATTTCTGCAATTGGGATTGCACCAGCGAATACTCTGCGTATTCCAATTCTTGGACAGAATGCTGGTGTGCCTGCAGAAGCGCCAGGTCAGAATCCCCTTGCAGACGATGCTGAGCTATCAACATCATTCCTGACACGTAAACAACCAATGCGGTTGCAACTGATATCGAAGCGAGTCCAATACCGAAAGGGGAAATAGAACCTTTATCGGTTTTCAATCACCGCCACCTTTTGCGCGTGGACGGAATCAATGCTGACCCGCAATCGATACCAACCGCCACTTTCATCGCAGGTTTCTAGGCAAGAAATTTGTAAGCTGGCGGGATAGCCAAAATCACTTGAAATCTCATTCGCCAGTGAAGCAGCAGTAGCTTCTGGGTTGTCAGGTTTATCAATCATCATCTCTCTGGCCACCATCCTCACCACAGACTCGGCAGCCAGCTGTTTTTGAATCACCTGATAGCCGGCTGGAACGAGGGCGAAAATCATCAATGGCAAAATCGAATAAACAATTATTTCGATTGCGGCATATCCCTTAGAACCGTCTTTCAAGTTCCGCACTCCCAGTCACCGTTGGAATGCTCAGGCTGTTGATGAAACCAGCTTGTGGCAATACAGCACTTACTGAAATCGACAACTCCTGGTTTTCAATAGATGAATTGGTTTGAAAATTTGCAAGTGACGGCATTCTCTGCTCCAACAGTTTCAATGTGTAGCGCTCTCCATCAGCTGGTGTCTTATCTGCAAGAGCGCCATGTCTTGCGCCAGTAACCGCAGCATCGCGAATCAGCATCGCATTCCATCCCGCCATCAGTGCCAAAATCACACTAATTGACACAAGAGTTATTGCGGTCAATCCAATAATCGAACCAATTACCGCCGAACCTTTTTCAGCTTTCAAAATGAAACCACTCGGGAAATCGCCTGATCAAAAACTCCCTGCAGAGCAGGACCAGCAATCCCCCAGATTAAGATCACCAGACCAGCGGTCATCAGAGTTATCAAAACCCAACCTGGAACATCGCCTCGGTCAGAATTAATCGTCTTCATTTTTCTCCTTTCTAAATTCCAAGCCCAAGGTTGGAAAGACTTGGAAAACTTGCCATCAGCACGCTCATCGGCAAAATCAAAAACACCATCGGAAGCAACATCTTGGTTTCGTTGCTGTTGGCTTTTTGTAAATCTCTCTGCGCTAGTTGGTGATTGATAGTTCCCGCCTGCGCAATTAGTGCATCACTCAGTGGAGTCCCTCTAGTTATGGCAAGACTCACCTTGGAGCTAAATTCAGACAAAGCTGCGTTCGAATTTCGCTCTGAGGTTTCAGCCAGGGCATCCAAAAAAGACTCACCGAGTTCGACCCTGGTTACTATTTCCGATAGCTGTTGCGCTAGCGTGCCGGTCATTCTTTGTGTGAGCCAAGCAAAGCTTTTTTCGACTCCCAAACCGTTTTTCACACACAGCGACAGAAGCAAAGAGAAATCGGCAAGGTCACTGTCAAAGGACTGTTTTTTTGATCTAAATTTGCCAATCTTTGCTGGGTTTGAATCAAACTCAACCTTCGGAGAAACCTTCACTCGATCACTTAGCCGCATCAAACACTCTGCCTCTTTGCTTCACTCTTCCAATGCGATCAGTCGCGACATAGGCAAATACGCTGATTATCAATGCCAGCAGCATCACCTGGTTGCCCGTTGCAGATTGGTAACTAATAAGCCCCTCGGGTCTTTGAATTAGCAGTAGAACAATCAACCAGGGGGCGAGAAGCCCAAACTTTGCAACAGCCATGGACCAGTTATGACGGGAGCTAATTTCGTTCTCTCGCTGCAGAGACATCCGAGACTGGTTTGCTAAATCAGACCATGAACCAACCTGTCCACTGAGTCCGAAATGAAGACTGAGGAGATTCAACAGTGCATAAAAATCTCCATAGCGATTGGCAATGGTAAGTCGAAACCAATCAAGTGCCTGCTCTTCATCCTCGACTTCAATTCTCGACCGCAAGGCCGAGAAGTTTTCCTGTAGCTGTTTCGGTCCACTCTTTTCGATTTCCTCAACCTGCTCAATCAGTGGAATTGAAGCGGCGTACCCCGACTGGGTTAATTCAAAAACTGCGGGCCAGGCATCAAGCATTCTTCGATATCGGCTTGCGGCCCTAATTCTCAGGAACTCGATTATTGCCAACAAAGTGAGAACCGTCACCGCTAAACCAAATGCGTATATTCCAAAAACAAGATAGGTAATTAGACCTAGTGAGCCAGAGCTAAGAAGTGACAACAACACGACTCTGTTGGTCCCCACCTGATAAAAACCAGCTCGGGCAACTAAAGAATTCAACCGCTCAATCACGATGCCAGATTTCACTAACGGTTCTGGAGCCATCTTGATTTCGCTGGCAATGAATAACCATGTCCACGACAGAATCAACGGTTGGATTCAAAAAACCCTCACTGATATTTCCTCCTGCCAATAAAGGCAGAGTTCTCATTTTGCGGACTGCTTCACTGGCACTGTTGGAGTGGATTGTGCAGATGCCGGGTATCCCCGAATTCAGAGCAATCAATAAATCCAACGCCTCAGCACCTCGAACTTCGCCCACTGCGATTCGGTCAGGACGCATTCTTAGTGCCTCACGCACCAATTGTCTGAGTGGTACCTCGTTTGCCCCTTCGGTGGATCCTGGTCTGGTTTGCAGGGCAACCCAATCTTCTAAAGGAGCATAAATTTCAAAAGTGTCCTCGCAACTCACAAGCCTCATGCCTTCAAGCTCTGCCAAAATCGCACACATCATGGTGGTCTTGCCAGCTTGAGTCGCACCGCTGACAAGAATGTTCTTGCCTAACCTGACAGCGCTTTTTAGCTGCTCTAGCTGGCTATCTGTAATTACCCCTTGATTTGATAAATCAGCTAGCGACTTTATTGATTTTGAAAACTTTCTAATGTTGACAGCCCAGTGCTGTTTTGTAACCTCGGGGATTACAACATGCAATCTAGAGCCATCCACTAAGGACGCATCGACCGAAGGCGTGGATCTGTCTAATCTGCGCCCAGAGTGTCTGAGTAGTTTTTGAACAACCCGTCTGAGTTGCTCTGAATCTAGATCAATTTGTTCAAAATGATTTTTTCCATTTCTGTGAAAGCGGATTTCATTCGGTTTATTAATCCAGATCTCTTCAATTGAGTCATCACTCAGATAGGCGGAGAGAGGACCAAATCCAATCAATTCATTCAGAACCCCGGTTGTTGCCTGCTCTTCGTTGACAACGTTCCCACCTGCCAACACATGCTCATCAATCGCAATCTCTGCCGCTTGCGAAGGATGATTCCTCATCGCAATTGATCTAGCTCTTTTAGAGAGCTCTAATACCTTGGCGTCTTCCATGAATGCATGGAATCAAACAAAAAGATTGCGTGCATTGGGTTATCCACAACCCCAAACCCACTAGACTATGGTTTTGCGCGGAAGTGGTGAAATTGGTATACACGCTAGATTTAGGTTCTAGTGCCGCGAGGCGTGAGGGTTCAAGTCCCTCCTTCCGCACTCTCTAGTCTGCAAGTTCTGGGGCTATTTCGCCCAGCAACTCGATTGACCTCATAACTGCTTGATGGTCTAGGTTTCCTAGGTCCATCTGCAGTATGTAACGAGATAATCCCAAGCCCTGTTTCAACTCCAAGAGTCTGTCTTT
>Ga0209937_1000202_pt1 | contig 20325 bp, 23 predicted proteins | sample SalPon1_B_H2O_MG_FD_185699 | JGI IMG/M metagenome (GOLD analysis project Ga0209937, IMG submission 185699) | Salt pond water microbial communities from South San Francisco under conditions of wetland restoration - Salt Pond MetaG R1_B_H2O_MG... | ecosystem: Environmental > Aquatic > Non-marine... | reverse complement strand
CTGTTGCGTCAACATACTGCATCCCAATGCTGTAAGCAGTAGGAACCCAGTTATCGTCCATGTCTTGTTCGTAAACTCTAACAGACATTGCTGGATTTTCAGGCGGCATAGACTGAATTGCATAGTCACCCTCACCCAATACTCCACCCTCCCACATAATGTGTTCTACAACCCCATGAACAAGACCTTCAGCAGTCTCGCCCATGACAAAGTCACCTTCGCTAATGGTATGTTGTTTTTCTGTAGAAACTACAGCATTTGATTCGTTAGTATCTAAATCTGATGTATCTTCTCCACCACCGCTTCTAGCAAGTTCTGCCTGTTTTCTGGTGTCATAACATCCAATCATTTTACCGTCAGGGTCAATGAGGGCATAGCCACTGCACCCCTCATGGTTTTGTTTAATAGTATATCCTGCCACTTTACGTGCCTCGCTTAAATTAATTGCTGTTATTTGATCCTCAGCCTCACTCTTACTTGAGTGACAGCCCATGACGGTATTGTCATCGTCTTTAATTACTGGGTAGCCGTCACAACCATAGCTACCTTTTTCTCCTACGCTATATGGCATAGCTCAATTATACCAGATAGTTAATTAAGATGACAACTTAAAAGTCGTCGATCTCTCTTTCAAGTCCTCTTTTAATTTCTTCTAGCATCATCTGCTTTTCTTGTGGCAGCTGCTCTATTGCATTTTCATCAAAAGCTAAAGGTGTTAGCATAACAACAGGGTTAAAACTAGTAATATTATCTAGCTCAATAAACCCTAGTTCCCAGAAATACATTACTTCTCTTTGCAGTCTGTTTAAATTGTAATTAAACATTTCTGGAACAATTTTTGGGGCATCCTCTGTAAAGTTATACAAAAACTCTCCGTCACTACCTACACCAGAAACCTCTACTGCACCCAGTAAGATTAAATCCGATAGGGAGTATTCTTCTTCATTCATTTTATCTTATCCCTTTCGTCTAGTACCTCGATCATGTAATCTACCAACTTAGCAAATACAATGTCGTTGTTTTCAATTAACTTGTAGTGGTGTCCACAAAACATAAGCTCGTTTTCAGCCCCAACGACTAATACAAAAGCCTGTGAGCCGCATTGGTCACACCTGTCGTTTATGTCTAGGCTTCTGTTTTTAATTTCTTTCTGAGCTTTTTCCAAAGTGCTTTGCATGTTACCTCTTATCTGTTGAGTAGAAGCCTTGACCATTAAACGAAACTCCTACATTAGAGTATACACGAGACATTTCTGCCTTGCAAGTCTTACACTCTAACGCAGAATTTGTTTCATTTATGCCACGCTTAATTGTAATTTTATCACCGCATTTATTACATTTGTAATCGTAAAAGGGCAACATTACTCCTCTTCGTGAGTAGCTTTGCCGTGGGTAATAATTGATGTCAAGATCGACAAAAAGGCTGCACCAAGCGAAACGCTTAGCAAATTAAACCAGTTAATCTCAAACAGTCCAACCGTACCGCTGCCAATAAATGCCACTGCAGCCTGAGCAAATGTTTTCAAGCTTCTCTCGCCACTGTATGACCAGAACTCTATTGAAAATAGCTTCATTATTTTTCTCCTTTATCTTTATCTTTAAATAGTTTAACATCTTCATATGCACCAGAAGCTACATATGCTGAAGTGATGATTGTAATTAACGCAACACCTCCAGATATTAGGCTACCTAAAACTGAGCTTTCGGGGGCATAGAAAAATGCTATGGCACCAAAAACAATCATTGCTACTGAAAGTCTGTACGCACCAAATATTAGCTTCCTGCGAAATTTCCAGGAAGGGCCGTTTGGATTATCTGGCTCTTCGTTGTTGCCTAAAAAGAAAACCCAGTTTGTCATTTTCTTTGCAACATCCTTAAGTTTATTAATCATTTTTTAAATCCTTTAAATATCAGACTAAGTAGTTTAAACAAAACCGTTAGCAAATTGCTTTGATAAGGATCCTCTGTGGGCTTTTTAACAGGTTTTGCAACTTCGGGGGGTGTGATAGTACCCTCTGAATTTGGATCTTTGGTATAAACAGTTCTTTTAACCCTGACCTCATTAACAAAAATCTCAATTACATTCTTTCCGTCTTCAAAAGTAATTGTTTTTCCAAGACCTTTGTCTGTTTCTTTCTTAACTGTTTTTACGAAAACACTTTTACTGTTGTGTCGAACCCTAACCTTTGATCCATAAGGAGCATTTTTAATATGAACAGAAGCAGAATTGTTTGGCTTTCTTTTTGTCCATGCCTTAAAGTCTTCTGGCAGCTCTGGATCTAATTTATTTGAAATCCATTTAATTGGGTCTACAAACTTTCCATCTACCCTGGTTTCCCAATGCAGGTGAACTCCAGTTGAAGCCCCAGAGGTTCCCATGTTTCCCAAGACCTGACCTTCATACACATTGTCTCCTGCTTTAACGGTAGTGCTTCCTTTGTCTAGGTGTGCCATCAAATGGACAGTACCGCTTGTGCCCTCCATTTTTACGTAGTATCCGTATCCACCACCTGCAGCACTAGACTTTCTTGCAGTCAAAACCTTACCATTTTCAGGTGCAACAATCTCTACATCTGTCTTGCCACTTTTCATGACAAGGTCTGTTCCATTATGATTATCTTGTGCCCCCGTAATTGGATGAGTCCTAGGGCCAAACGGTGAAGTTATTTTAAACTCTTTATTTAATTTACCTCTAATTGGGTATTGCATATTTCTCCTTAAATTACTGGTCTTTTCCTAGCTAGAGGGATACAGAACTCTGTTCTCTCTGCTGCTAGTTTTTCTAAATTTTCTACAGTTATATAGGCATGACCATTGTCTCCATAACTATTCCCCCAAGAATTTTTCCAAATAAAACACTCGGTCTTTTTGCCGTTAACCATTACCTTTGGGTCATATCCAACAATAGTTAGTGCATGTCCACCTACCTTTTTGCCTGAGATATCTACAAACTCTTTTTTATCTACAGTTTTAGTTCTGTACATTCCTTTATACCAGTTTACTCCGATAACTGCTGGCCCTAGTTGTGTTACTGCATACTTAAGCTCTTCGACACTAAAACACCAACTATATGATTTTATAAAGCCTCTTTGCCTTATGGCCTTTGCACCTGCAAGAACAGAGGTTCCGCTATAGTCTTCTCCTGGCCACATATCTTTCGTTTGTGCTTCACGGTAAACACCTTTAGCATATCTATTTGCTACGTCTACTCGTGGCATTGGAATTGGTTTGCTGGGCTGTGCCATAAGCTCTGCTGTCCATGCAAAGCCAACACAAGCTCCTTCTCTTCCCTGATCTAGGGTTGGCCCAGTTTCCCAAATCTTTTTCTTTAAAGGCTTTTGATTGTCAAAGAGGTATGAGGCCCTGTAGTCTAAAGATTTTGGATCAAAAAATGCTTTCCAATCAAACGTTCTCGATCTAAACCACTTGCCAATATTGCTTGCCAGAAACAATATAATTTTCATAATGTTATTCATAGTTATATTATATCACCTATAAGATTAATAAGATCCCCACACAGCGAAATACCGCACGATGGCCGTATATAGAAAGGGTAACTATTCCATCCTAAGTGTCCGTGTGGGGACCGTGTTTTATTATAGCATTACGCCTAGCTCAAGTCAACTAGCTTTGCAACCGTTCATACGTTCTTTGTCTGTGGCAGTTGGCACAAACTATTTCACATTTTTTAATTTCTTGCTTGATTTTATCTAAACTAGTACCTTGCTGCAATGCTCTGGAGATTCCGAAAGACTTGTCTCCAACGTGGTCAAAGTCTAGGATGTGAGGAAGAAAAGATATTTCACAGTCTGTACATACAGAATTCTGTGTCTTATAATCATAGACCCACTTACGAGCTTCTTGTTTTTGGTAAGATCTCCTTTTGCGAATAGCATCTTTATTCTTTTGATACCACTCAGCCTGAGCTTTCTTTTGACGCTTCCTGTCTTTATAAGGCATTCTGCACCAATTATACCATTACCTAGAAGTCCCAGTCATCATCCGTGGTTGCCTCGTGAGTTCCCATAACATAACTTGATCCACTACCACTAAAGAAATCGTGATTCTCGTCAGAGCTAGGAGACAAGGCAGAGAGGATTGCAGGGTTAACGTCAGTAGTATCTTTTGGAAACAGTGCATCAAACCCTAGATTCATTAAGGCTTTGTTTGCATTATAGTGCAAAAACTTTTTTACATCCTCTGTTAGGCCAATGTCATCATACAGCTCTCTTGTGTATTTGATTTCATTCTCATAAAGCTCCATTAAGAAAGCATATGCCCAATCCTGGTAGTCCTCTTGCTCTGTCTTTGACAGCTCATTAAATGCCAGTTGGAATTTATAGCCAATGTAATAACCGTGAATTGCTTCGTCACGGATAATAAGTCTAATTAAATCAGCAGTGTTAGTTAACTTTGCCCTGGATGACAAATACATGGGCCAGTAGAAGCCGCTGTAAAATAAAAATGATTCTAGGAATGTAGACGCAATCTTACGCTTAAGAGGATCGTCTCCTCTATAACGGTCTAAGATAATCTCTGCCTTCTTTTGCAGATATGGATTTTCTTCTGACCATCGAAAAGCTTCCTCAATTTCTTCTGTAGAACAGAGGGTTGAGAAAACACTTGAGTAACTTTTAGCATGTACTGATTCCATAAAGGCAATGTTTGTAATGACTGCCTCCTCATGCTGAGTTCTTGAGTCAGGAAGAGTGGACATAGATCCTACCGTACCTTGAATTGTATCAAGCATAGTAAGCCCAGTGAATACACGCTTGGACAAAGTCTTTTCAGTCTCTGTTAGTGTTCCCCAGCTCTGAACATCGTTTGATAGGGGCACCTTTTCAGGTAGCCAAAAGTTTGCTGTCAACCTATTCCATACGTCTAGGTCTACTGAGTCTTCAATCTTGTTCCAGTTAACTGGTCTTGTTATTGCCATTTCCTGTCCTTTCATTACAGCATGCAACTTACGCAATTTTCTGCTTCTGTCCCCTGCAAAGCCTGTTGTCTAATACGAATATAGTAAATAGTCTTAATGCCTTTCTTCCATGCATAAATTTGTGCACGGTTGACATCCCTTGTAGTCGCCGTATCTTTAAAGAATAGCGTCAGGGATAGTCCTTGGTCTACGTGCTGGGTAGCAGCGGCATACACGTCAATTACTTTTTCAGGCCCAATCTCGTATGCATCCTCAAAGTACTCTAAGTTATCGTTAGTCATGTGAGGTGCTGGGTAGTATACCCTTCCAAGCTTACCCTCTTTACGAACCTCAATGGCTGCAGCAATTGGGTGAATGGAGCTAGTACTGTTGTTAATGTAGCTAATTGATCCTGTAGGAGGTACAGCCTGCAAGTTCTGGTTGTAGATACCGTGTTTCATAACAGACTTCTTTAATTTTTGCCAGTCCTCTTGATTGGGAACGTGGATGCTAGAGTCTTTAAATAATTTAGCAACCTTCTTTGTAGCTGGCTTCCATTCTTGTTCAGTGTACTTGTCAAAGAACGTACCGTTAGCATAATCTGAGTTCTCAAAGTTATCGAACGGCGAACCTGTCTGCTTCGCAAGTGCGTTACTTGCTTTAAGTGCGTGGTATAGGACTGTGTAGAAGTAGATGTTTGTAAAGTCGATTGACTCTTCATCTCCATAATGCATTCTCTCTTTTCCGAAATAACCATGTAGATTCATTTGTCCAAGACCGATAGCACGTGACTTACGATTGCCCTCTGCAACAGACATAACGGATTCTATATACGATAGCTCCGAGACCGCTGTTAATGACTTAATGGCTACTTCAATCGTTTTGCCAAAGTCTGGTGACTCCATGGCCTTTGCTATGTTCAATGAACCTAGGTTACAACTAATGTCTTTTCCGATCTCTTTATAACTTAAGTCATCGTTATAGGTGGTCGGAGTATTTACCTGTAAAATTTCAGAGCATAGATTAGACATATTAATGCGTCCATCAATAGGGTTGGCATTGTTTACCGTGTCTTCATATACAACGTATGGATATCCTGACTCAAACTGGAGTTCAGCTACCCTTTGAAAAAAGTCTCTTGCTTTAATCTTTGATTTACGAATATGTGGGTTGTCAACCATCTCCTCGTATTTTTCGGTTACAGAAAGATCTGACATTGGCACCCCGTAAATGGCGTGTACGTCGTAAGGACTGAACAGGTACATGTCCTCATTGGTCTTTGCCAACTCAAGAGTAATGTCTGGAACTACAACACCGATAGACAAAGTCTTGATTCGAGTCTTCTCATCAGCGTTTTCACGCTTGGTGTCAAGAAACTTCATAATATCTGGGTGGTGAGCGTTTAGGTAAACAGCACCTGCACCCTGTCTTGCACCCAACTGGTTTGCATAGCTGAAGCTGTCTTCCAGAATTTTCATAACAGGGATTACTCCTGAAGACTGCCCTTCAATCTTTTTAATTGGTGCACCTGTTTCACGGATGTTGGTTAGGTTTAGCCCAACCCCTCCACCACGTTTTGATAGCTGTAAAGATGAGTTAACTGCCCTAGCAATAGACTCCATGTTGTCTTCTGTACGAAGAAGGAAACATGAGACAAACTCTCCCCTCTGAGCTTTACCTGCGTTTAGAAATGTTGGAGTTGCTGGCTGGAAGCGGCCAGTAATAATTTCTTCGATTACATCTTTAGCAAGCTTTTTGTCACCTCTACCCAGCATCAAACCGTTCATTACGATACGATCCTCGAAACGCTCAAGGTATCTTTCTCCATCGAAAGTCTTTAGTGCGTATGAAGTATAGAACTTGTAAGCTCCTAGGAATGTAGGGAACCTAAACTTAAAGCTGTAAGCAAACTTAAAAAGATTTTTAATATCTTCAAACTTATACTGATCAATTAGGTCTTTATCGTAATAACTATTTTCAATAAGATAATCAATCTTTTCTTCTAGACTGTGAAAGAATACAGTGTTCTGGTTTACGTGGTCTAGGAAGTACCTGCGAGCTGCCTCCTTGTCCTTATCAAACTGAATTTTCTGATTCTCATCATACAAATTTAGCATTGCATTTAATTCGTGATAGCTATAGTTATCCATAAAGCAGCTCCAACCTTTCTTTTATTCTTGCTACATCTTCGTTTGTTCCAAATATTTCAACTCTACCGATGATTGGAACGCCAGTTTTTGCAGATATTAATTCTGCTGCCTTGCAAAAGTTATCTCCAAAGTTAGTGTTGCCAAAGCCTACAACACCACGGAGTTTTTCTCTGTTCTCAGGTACGTTTAAAAAATGTCGAACCTGTCGGGGTATAGCAGACTTCTCACTACCCCCGCCATAAGTTGGAACAAAAAGTACGTACCCACTGCCACTATAAACGGCACTGGGATCAGTGCTAGGACTAATAGGAATCCTGGTTCCATCTGTTTCTAACCTCTCTACAAACTTTTTAGTGTTACCGCTATGATTTGAGAAATAAACTATATCAATAGGTAACATCTATTCTAACTCCATTTTTAAAAATTATTACAACATGTTGAGGCGATCTAGATAATCACGCACATCATCTGGCATTTCTTTGGGTTTATATTCTATCACATTATCTTCTTTGTAGTCAACTCTATCCTTTGGCCTGTCCTTGAAGGTATGGATTTCTACCTCGACATCATTATGCTTGAGCGTATGTGATATAGCACCAAAGGCAGCTCCACACACTGCATCTGCAAGGTCTTTAGACTTTTTACGAGGGTGGTCAACCCTGTTGTTTGGCATAATCTTAAGCTCTGACATTTCCTCAAAGAGCAGAGGAATGTTTGGCATTGCAATGCGATCTTCGTAGATAAGCATAGCAAGGTCTTCATAATGCTTTTTAGCCACTGATACAGTGTCTGTTTTGATACCTACTGCCTTAAGCTCATTCTGAATGTCAAATGATTGCCAGCGGTCAAAGCTGACTTGTCCTATGTTAAATCCTAACCTTCTTAAATTCTGAATCCACTGCTTAACTTCTGAGAGGTTGACTGGACCTTCTACCCTTGGCTCCCACCATGCAACTGCATCTACAACAACGATAGGAACAATCTGTTCGTAGTCCTTAACAACTTTGATGTTAACCCATTTATCTACGTGGGCAATGGCTACTGCACACTTGTCGTGTCGTTGTGCAAGGTCAGCATGTACGTAGTAAGTGTGATTAGGATCAGGGGTAAATCCAGCGTCAAACCTTCTAAAGTTGTCTACTGGATTTCGGAGAGTCATAGAGTCTTGCAGCTTTTCTCTTTGCTTAAAGAATGCGTCGCTAGAGTATGTTGGCACACAAGCAAAACGCATCATCGCATCTCCAAGGTCTGTGTAAAATGCCATCTTGAAATCATCTATTTTACGAGTAGGGTTGACATCCCAGGTAGGTCTTTTAAGTGCATAGGCCCCTGGAATTTTGTATGAAATAATGTGGTCTTCGTCCCACTCAATAGTAAGCTTGTTTCCCTCTGCATCTTCTGGCAAGTCTGGGTTAATCACAAAAGTATGGGATTTTGTCACAACTTCTTTTTCATTAATTACTGCATCGTATCTTGCAGATATAAAGTCTCCTGGATACCTTGGAAAAGAAAGCATAATGACTTTGCCAAGATCTGGAAAGCGAGAGTCTACAGTAGCACGGAATGCTTTGTAAATATTGTCAGCTGTCTTGCCCTGCTCATTACCAGTTCCTACCTCGTTGGCAAAACCAGAAATCTCATCTAGCACTGCTACTAAAAGGTTTAAGCCCTCGTGGGACTCACGTTCGGAGTGTCCAGAATAAACAGTAACAGACTTGTCAAACTCAATGCTATCTGTCTTTGCATAAGATTTGCCTGCAAACCAAGGAGACCTTTCAATTTTAGTTTTAAGACCTTTAAAGAAAACGTTCTTAGCCTGCTGTGCGTTAATGGCTACGTTAAGAATATCAATAGCATCTCCTGCTGGCTTTCCATAATATCTTGCTGGATCTTTTAGACAGAGTAGCTTATAAACGATAAATGCTACTGCTACTGTTGAAACAAAGTCTTTACCGCTACCCTTGCCTAACTGAAGGATGGCCTCGTTTTTGGTGTACTTTTTATGATACTGTGCTCCTTCTGTAGCACCCATAACTCTTTCAAGGTCTTCTTTATAATAAATTTGACTCATAGCTCGTACAATGTCGTACTGAGTTTCTGATAGAACTGGTTGGCCCAGGTAGTCTGGAGACTCTACAAACTCTTTAACATCGACAGGAATTTCTTCAAACTGATCGTCTTGTAGGGCTTCCAGGAAATCATCAAACATTATTCATCCTCTTTGTGGACTATCGTAACGGCCTCTCCGTTATCAGATACCTCAGAAAGTCTTCTCATAATTTCATCTCTAATCTCTGGGTAATCGCTAGCAATGTCTTTAAGAATGTTTACTAGAACGTCTTGCTTTCTTTCTAGTTCCATCATTTCATCAGCCAGCTCTTTATTCTCAAGAAGTCCAGCCTTTTGCAACATGTCGATTCTCTTAGACTCTAGATCCATTACAAGTTTAATGGCACCTGATTTATTCCTAAGATCTCCGTTTGTACCTGCTTCATCAATCACCTCATATGCCTGAGAGATTAGCTTGCTGTAGTGCTTATCTGCTGCAGCCAAAGCCTCTTTAGCTCTTGCCCTAATTGCAGCATTGTCAGCGGCCATGTGTTGCCACTCTGTGATTAAAGAAACAACCCTGGTCCTAGGAATCTCTAGTTGTTTAGAAATTTTGGTAGGGTCATTTCCTTTAAGATATTCTTCGACAACCTTGTTTACTTCGTCAAGATGCTTGACTAGGTTTTCTTCAGCTGACATTTTTCTTTACACGCTTTCTAGGTATACGTTTAATTCTATCAAACTTGAATGATCTTTGCACACCAGACTGCATACCCTTGCTTCCTCTGTGTACCTCAAAGCAATCTATCCACTGTGCACCAGTTTCTTTGTTGGTTACTACGCTTGCAAACTTAAATTTGATTCCGTACTCACCACGCACTTTGAATAAGTCTCCTGGCCTTAAGGTATCATTAAAATTTGGAAAAGCATACTCATACTCTCTGGCAAAGTTTGTCTCTGGAAGTGTAACCTTTTTGCGTCTACCCATTATCTCCTCGATTTCTTTAGTCCGAATTTTGCAAGATATACATATATAGTTTCTACGCTTGCACCGCTTTCCTTGGCAATCTCCTGTGGTGTCTTCTTATCCATAAGATATCTTTTCTTTAGCCAAGCTTCTGATTTATAAAGTTTACCAGACATAGTACCTCCTGTCAACCTTTCTCTATCTTAGACCAGTTGTTAATTGCATAGTGACCAACGCCAATAGCATCTGCAACATCGTCATCTTTTACGTCAATATCATAATAAGTATTAACAAAGTTAAGGGTTCTGGTTTTCCTTAATTCTCTCTCAAGCTTTTTATGAAAAGACTTTGATTTATCTGGGTGATCTTCTATTATCTTTTTACGATCTTCTGGCTTTAGTTTTCCGTTGCCTATAAAGGTTTGCCAGGTAATTGGGTTGATCGCACCTGCTGTTCTGATACCGCTTCTACCAGCAGAGCCAAGCAAAGATCCCTGTAGCATTGCTAAGTCAGCCATAGTCTTTGGGCTGTTCATGTAAACGGAGTGCTCGATAACTATTGCATCTATGTTAAATTTTTCTAACAAAGCACCTGTTTTACGAGATGCATCTGCCACTTTAGAAAATACATTATTGCCTGCAAAGTTAATTTTTCCATAACTAATTAATTTGTTTTCGTCAAAGATAGAAAATGCCAGGCTGTTTGTACTAGAATCTATGGCACAAATGTATCTTGGTTTTACTTTAGCTTCAGCATTAATTATCTTCTTCATTTATAATATCCTTAATTTGCTTTAGCTGAAGGTCTACTTCTTTAATGTTAACCTTGCAACTTGAGCACATTGTTTCGTCATTATAAACAGAAAGCTTTCTGCCACAACCACCACTGCACTTTTTAGTTTTCTTAATTCTTTTATTACGTCTAAGAATTTTTTGACGTTCTGCTATTTTATCTTTTGTCGCCTGTTCCCTGCAATCCACAGAGCAATATACTTGGTATGAAACCTCTGGCTGAAACTTTGTATTACACCAATCACACGACTTCACTAATGGCCTCCAGAGATTTAATCTGTATAGATCCAACCTCTGCTTCGGCACATACTTTTGATAAAGGACAGGTTTTACAAATTCTAGAATTAGAGCGATAGTTTTTCTTGGGGATAGTCTTGTCTTCCCAAGCTTTCCTTACCGTCCTCATCCAATCAAAAGCATAGTCTACCCATTCTATGTAAGTCTTGTTTACTTCTACTGGAATAATTAAAAGGTCATGATTGTTCTTGTTTTCGTAAATAAGAACTGCCTTTGACTTATTCAGAATCTTCATATAGATAATTAGCTGTATTAGGTGACCAATTTTTGGCTTCCCTGATGCTTTACGATACTCAAATCCTTCGGCTGGCATGGTTTTAATTTCACCCAGCAACTCTTCGCCCTCCCAATTAAGGATTACATCTCCGAAACCAAAGATGGGGGGATCGTTATTAACAACTTTAAACTCTGAGTCAATTAAGATGCCAGCGTCTTCCATGGCCTGCTGAATTCTTTCGTGAGACTTTGTTCCGCTAGTCATGTTGGCACCACCATAGGCATCTGCATTGTCTTCAAAGGTACCGCCTTCAAAAGCTAGGTACCAGTATCTTGCACACTCTCCGTGACCAAATGCAATAGTAGAAGGTGCAAACGTTTTCTTTTGCTGATGCCTTGGACCACGCTTAGCAATGTAACCATAGTTAATCTTTTCCTTAAGACCCTCTAGATTTTTAATGTTGGTAGGTGCTCTTCCTGGCAAGTTCTTTTTAACCATAACTTCTTTTAGTAAATTTTTTGACATAAGCTTTCTTTTCGTTATACTAATTATACACTATTTAGTTATATACTTCAACGCTGAAACCAAGCTATTGATTGACTCAGCTGCTGTGTAGTATATATTCTTTTTGCTTCTGTCGCTCTTGTCTACATTAGTCATCCAGGTTGCACGAAATGCCATTTTAGCTGCAATAGCTTGTAGCCTTACAATTTCAATCGTAGCTACCTGAATAGGAATGTCTGGTTTTACAATTAGCTTTGCCAGGAACGTAAGTGCTTCTGTAAGCTCATCGTCCTGCATGTAATCTGCAATCTCTGACAAGCCATTGATCTTGTCAATCGTAGTTGTCTCTTGTTGTTCTGACATATATTAAGACCCCGCTTCTGATTCTAGGATTGTCTGCTTTTCTTTACTAGTCACGCTACCCTTTCCAACAAACCAAGGAAGCAACTCGTAGTATAGGTCTACAAGCAGATTAACATCTTGAACCTGGTACTTCTTCATTTCTTTCCATGCCTTCTCATTGCCATCCATGCAGTCAATCCACAGTTGGAAGCCAGAGTGCTTAACCTTAGCACCTACCCCAAGGCGTTGTGCAACATAGTCTAGCTTGTTTGAGGGGAACTGGAAGTTAGCCTTAGTAACAGACATTAGGTCCAGATCTTTTACTGGTGAAGGTGGCATTAGGCCATTCTCTAAGAACTCACGGTTAATGTGTTTGTGGTCAAACGCAGCTGAGTTCCACCCAACTAACACGTCTGCCTTATCCATCATCTTGTGTAGCTCTTCCAGCATAGCTTTCTTGCCGTCATGGTGGACTGACTTAAAGGTTACTTTCTTTTCTCCAAGCCAACGAGCACCAAAGCACAGCATCTCTGTGGGTTCGATGATCTGATCAATATAGACATTCTGGTCCCAAAGACCCCATACGTACGCTTTGATTGGCGTAGTTTCGATATCTAGTAGTAGTATGTTTTTCATTTTATTTATTCTTTCTCTTCTAGTATTTGCTCTAATAAATCTAATTCTATAATTGCTAGTCTTGTTTTGCTGCTGCCTTCTCCAAGTACAACCACAATAGCTGGGTCATTACCATTACGAACTGCATCAGTAGTAGCCTTGGCCCAGTTGTCTTTATTTACTGTAAATCCTTTTGGATACTCTTTAAAGTCAACAGTAAAGTTTTCCCAGGTGGCATCACCCTTCTTCATGCCTCTTCCGCTATTTTTAATAGGCTTGGCCCCTAACCTTTTAGACTCTCCTCGCTCAGACATTTTTAGCCTTTCTTGTGTCTAGATTAATTTTTGAAATATGCTTGTCTGGGCATTGCCAGGTTAAGTCTTTGGTATCTTTCCAAAATCTTACGGACGTAGCGGAAAGATCACATTGCTGGCATGGAAACATACCAGTATGAGTTGAAAAAGGCTTAGGCACCGTATACCGCCTTCTCGATCTTGCTTCTCAGCTCTTGGTCTTCCTTTACTCTTTCAATAAACCCATCACGTCCCTGGACCTTGCTTCCGTCATCGAGCTTGTACCAAGCCCCAGTCCTTTCAACTGCTCCAAGCATCTCAGCTGTATCTACAAGGTCAGCGATTGTATCTAGACCTACCTCGTCTCCGACAAAATAGAAGTCGTACTCACCGCCAATAAATGCTGGAGAGGTTTTGGAATACTGCACATCCCATCTAATCTTACGACCAACCTTTTGCTCTATTAGTTTATCTCCTACTGCAATCTTGCCCTTAATCGCCTGGTTATCTGAAGCTGAAGAAAACAGCTTAATAATTGTGGAAGAGTAAAACTGTGAAGACTGTCCTCCTGTTGGCTGTTGACTAGTGTACATGGCATTAATGTTATTACGTGATTGAGAAATTGTAATAAACAATGTTGGCTTAACCTTGTTATTAGAATAGTTAATCATCTTCCATGCATTACTAAAGTCTCTAGACTCTGCACCAATCTGCTTAGTATTTTCTAGCTGCTTTAGCTCATCTGAATCTTTTTCAAAATAAATAGCAGGTAGCAGAGACGTAATAGAGTCAACTACAATGATGTCCACTCCAGCCTGCATTAGCTGCACACTAACGTCTACCATCTCGTTAATAGTTCTTACCTTGGACACGATTAGGTCATTTGTGTTTACCCCCAGCTTTTCTGCCCAGGTTTTATCGTAGGACATCTCAGCGTCAATCCATGCACAAACCTTACCTTCTTGCTGAGCAATGGCTACTGTCTGCAGACACATAGATGACTTAGCACTTGACTTGCTTCCCCAAATCATTACCTGTCTTCCATATGGCAAGCCACCGCCAAGAGCCCTGTTCAGTCCTGGACTGGGGGTCTTAGCAAACTCTGTAGATGGTACAGAGTCCCCAGTGCTAATTGCTTTCCTAAGCTTTGGGTCAAGCTTTGCGAACACTTCGTCGACACTAACTGTCATGTATTTCCTCCAATATCACGGTTCCGTCTTTAGTTTTCCCAAAAGAAAACTTGTAAGCGTCACCTTCCTTTATCCTCATATATGCTTTTGCAAATGCTGTGGGGAACACAGTTATTGGCTGTATCTCCCTGTTTATATCTACAACTGTCATGGTTGCCATCTTTTTACCAGCTTTTGTTATTCTGGGGTTAAAAGACAGCACCATCATCTCTTCTTCTTTAAATGGCAACATTTTATAGTTTAAGAATCTAACAATGGCATGATCAGACTTTTTTACTTCTTCTGCAGGAATTGCTTTTACAATCCTATTGTCGCTTGCTAGTAAGAGATAAGTCTTTCCTGCTTCAATAGAAGTTTGCTCTTCGTCAAAAATACCAACACTGCCAGTCTTATCTAACACTTCAACCCTTGACCATCCCTTGCCTCGCTTAATTGACTTAACCATTCCAAGCAAAACAAACGATCCCTTTTCTTCAAAGTCGCTTACCTCGTCTGCAAAGGCATAGTAGTGTGATGGTACATCCATATTAAACTCTGGCAAATTTAAGTACTCATAAAGGTTTTGCCTAACAGCTTCATCGTCTCTAGGGTTATCCTCAAAGGTTGCTCCACCAATTGCTTTAAGAGCTTGTAGTGCACGACTGTTCACTCCACTACCCTTGGCATAAGTGTACTCCTCAAGCTGCTTGTAGTTAGCAAAAGGCCTTTGAGAAATGTACTTCTCTGCAATGTTGTCTGAGATGTACTTGATCGAGGTTAGCCCAAACCTAATACCCTTGCCCTCAATCTTAAAGTCTGCATCTGAATCGTTAACGTGGGGTAACCTGACGGGAATTCCTAGGCGTTTTGCTTCAATCAAATACTCCGTACGAGCATCCTTGTCTTTTTCGTTTTTAAGAATAGAGTACATAAACTCTAGAGGGTAGTAGTACTTTAGCCACGCCGTCCAATACGAGAGAGTCGAGTAAGCAACGGCATGAGATTTATTAAAAGAATAACCTGCGTGGGCTTCGAAATCATGCCATAGCTCAGCAGCCAGATTAGGACTGAGATAGTTCGAGGCACCAGTGACAAACTTTTCTTTAAAAACGTCAAACTCTTTTGCATCTTTTTTCTTTCCAATGATCTTACGAACCTTGTCAGCTTCAGCCATTGTCATCCCACCAAGCTCTGTACAGGCCTGCATAACTTGTTCCTGATATAGGATACACCCATATGTGTCTTTCGTAAACTCCTTCATTGTTGTGTGGTGATATGCAATATCTTGCTTTCCATGTTTACGAAGGATGTAGTCTTTTCCAATAGTATTCATTGCACCTGGTCTAACCAAAGCGTTAGAGGCTGCTAGCTCATCAAAGTTGTTTACCCCCATTTTAACTAGCAAGTTAGTGTAGGGCGTTGCTTCACACTGAAAAACTCCTTTAGTGTGACCATTGGACAGCATTTGATAAACCTGTTTGTCATCCATGTTTATTTTTAACAAATTAATTTCTTTTTTGGTTCTATCCTTGATAATGTCTAGAGTGTCTCGCAAAACACTTAAAGTCTTTAGGCCCAGAGCATCAATCTTAATAAGACCAATTCTCTCTGCTTCTTCCATGTCTACCCCCACCACAGGAATTCTTTCTTTGGTTCCAGGGGCCTGTCTGGTTTCAAGTGGTGCATATTTAAAGATAGGTTGCTTGCTTGTTACAACACCAGCAGCGTGGATACCTGTACCTCTAATGCGTCCACGTAGTTGCTCTCCGTACTTCTCAATTTCTGGATATTTTTCTCTAAACCAAGCTGTTGACTTTGAAAAACAATACTCGTCCCAGGTATCAAATAGCTTGCTCACCTTGTTTACATCTGTAAGTGGTATGTTTAGTACCCTTGCAATGTCACGGATAACACCCTTATCCTTAAATTCTAGAAACGTTGCAATAGACGCAACATGACGATACTGTCTAACCAAGTAGTCTTTAACTTCCTCACGACGTGAGTCCTGAATATCAGTATCAATATCTGGGAAGTCATTACGTTCTGGGTTAATAAATCGGAAAAACAAAAGACCATGTTTAATCGGATCAACGTCTGTAATTCCTAATGAGTAGCACAACAAAGACCCTGCGGCTGATCCCCTGCCTGGGCCAACAATAATGTTTTGCTTTTTTGCCCACTGAATCATATTACGAACGACCAAGAAGTATGGCGAGAAGTTTTTGTTTTTAATTACCTCTAGCTCTTCATTCATTCTAGAAATATATTCTGGGTTGTTAGCTAGGTTTAGTTTTTCTAGACCCTCAAAGGCTACCTGCTCAAGCTCCTCATTGGGCTTTTGATATTGTGCTGGCAGCAAGTCTAGGTGTTCCTGTAGGTCATACTCTCCTACAGAGTCTGCGATGTCAATGCTGTGCTGATAAACATCTTCTCTGGTAATACCTTGATCTGACAGCTTACTGCGAATTTCATCATCTGAAAGAAGGTGTATATCAAAGTTGTCAAAAGTAATGTCACGCTCACCGTATAAATAGTTTAGTCTGTCTTTGAGGTTCTCATACTTTGTTGACTTTGCATACGTAGAATCTTTTTTAATTTTATTGCTGTACGTGTTAAGGATAAGCTTAAGTTCCTGGATTTCTTTCTGCCCCGTGTGTGCGTGGTGGCAGTCTGGTGTTGCTACAGCTTTTACCTTAAACTCGTCAGCCAGTTCTAAAAGTTGTTGGTTAATCTCAGCGGGGTTGTGAGGCATAATTTCGATGTAATAGTTGTCGCCAAAAGTGTCTTTGTACCACTGTACCTCTTCTTTTGCGGCAGCTATCTCTCCCTGCTCAACTGCCTTCGCAACTGAACCGCTGAGACAACCAGATAGAATGACAAGCCCCTCCTTGTATTTAGCAAGAATATCCTTGTCCATTCTAGGCTTTTTAAAGAATCCTTCTGTCCAGGCTATTTCGTTTAGCTTGTTAAGGTTCTCTAAGCCTTTCTTGTTTTGAGCAAGAATGATAATGTGATTGTAGACCAGGTCTAGAGGGCCTTCTCTCTTGTCTTTGTCCCTGCGGTCAAAGCGGTCTTCAGTAATATATCCTTCTACACCCAGAATTGGTTTAACGCCATTCTCTTTTGCAATACGATAGAACTCTCTGTGCCCAGACAAAGATCCATGATCTGTAATTGCCAAAGCGGGCATCTGTAATTCTACAGCTCGCTCAACATACTCTTGGGGAGTAGCGATACCATCGAACAAAGAGTAGTGTGAATGTACGTGTAAACCAATATAGCTCATATACCTATTCCCCTACCAATCCATGTTGCTGGTGGCAGAAGAAGTGCTTGCTGGAGAGTCGAAGCCCATGTAAAAAGCTTCCTGCTCAGCATATGGCACGTGATTAAGTGCATTGTCCAAATTAAATGGCTCAACAGATGACCAGTCAAATGGCTCGGCATCTGGCACTGATGGGATAAGAGTGTAGGTAGTCTCTGTTCCCATACCGCTACGCTTTAGCCTCCAACCTAGGTTAGAAATACTTCCTGTTTCAAGTGCGTATTCACGGATTGTATTAAAGGCAGACTGCTTGCTAACGCCCATTGACCATACAGCTACGTATGGCTCGTCGATACCGTCATCAACTAGCACATTGCAATAGAACCTTAGACGTGCTCTCCAGCCAGCCTTTGGATCTTTGCGGTGCATTTCCTCGGCCCAGTCATGACCTTCGGTCTCCATTGTGTCTACTGCCTTACGACGGTAGTCCTTTGGATTGGTGTGCTCTTTTACTACAAGGGCAAGACCACGCTCTGAGTTATAGTTAGGCGAGTCTTCGTCAAGCTCTTCGATAAAACGAATCTTGACTGACTGTCCGTCAGCTAGCTTTAGCCAACGTACTTTTGAGTTGCTTTCATTTTTTGGTTTGTCGAGCAGGGCATTTATATTTGCTAGTCCCTTAATAACGCTCATATTTTTCTCCTATTCTACTAGCGGATATTTAGTGTAGCATGCTGGATATTTCATTGTCAAACGATACACGCAAATTTTTTATTGCATCGTCATCCATGTCTCCAACATCCTTGTATTTGTTATTTAGTTGTATTTTTGTGACACGAGAACCAAGCTTTTCTTGGATTCTTTCTACCATGTTACCGCCTGCTTCATCGTTATCAGCAATAACATTGATTCTATTAAAATATTTTTTAAGCAGTTCTATCTGAATGTTTGAAACGTTTGCCCCCAAAGTAGCTACTGCTGGAAGACCAACCTGATCCATGCGAATTACATCAAAAGAGGACTCAACAACATAGACTTCGTTAGAAGCTCTAACTCTCTGAAGGTTAAATAGAACCTTACTCTTTGGAAGACCTGGAGTATTTTTAAAGTCTTTCCCCTCTACAGATCTACCCACAAACCCTACGGGAAGACCGTCTGGTGCATAAACTGGTATTGTAACCATATCTCTTTTTTCAGAATATCCAAGGCCAAACTTTTCGACAGACTCTTTGGTTATGTTTCTATTAAGATAATAATTCATTGCTCTATCTGAGGACATAGCTGTTTCATGAAGACGCTTGATAGTTTGAATATCAAAGGGAGAGTACTCAGGCTTTTCAACTAGCTTTTGACCTACTAGCTGACTAATGTTTTCTTCAGCTTCTTTTGATTTAATAAAACGTACCGCTTCAAAATACTTTCGACCAGTTACTTCCATTACGACTTCTGGTAAATCTGCAACGTGCTGACAGGAAAAGCAATAAAAGGTTCCAGACTCTTTGTCAATCTCTGCAGCTGGAGTCCTGTGGTTATTATGAAATGGACAGAAGATTATGTAGTCTGTATCCACCTCACCTTCCATGCTGATTCCTGATCCTGCTAAAACCCTTTTAATTTGTTCCTGTGAATACATTAGCTATCCTCAAAATCTTTGTATCGATAGAATCCTTTGTCAAAGTCTACTTGAACCAAGAACTCTCCCATGTATCCATTTCTGTTTTTACGGAATACACACTCAATGACATCGCTGTTAGTTCCTCTTCCCAAGGCTAGCACCCAGTCAGCATCGTATGCAATTTGGCGTGACCAAGCTGTTTGACCTAGGGTTGGGACGGTGTCAAGCTTTGTAGCGTCATCTGGAGTTGCAGAACTAATTGCCATGATAGGGACTTCTTCTGCAATTGCCATAAGCTTTAGCTCACGAGAAAGATTCTTCATTCTAACAGTCTCATTGTCTGACTTCTGATTTGGACTCATTAGCTGCAGGTAGTCTACAATTACGAAGTCTGGTTTATATTGATCAATCTTTCCTCTCAAGACTGACGGGGTTATTTCTCCGCCACTGTCGTTAGATACAATATGAAACTCTGGCTTGCCTTCTAGGTGTCTCCCGTGCCACTTTTTAAGATCTTCTACTGCAACCTCACCATTACTAAGTTTGCGATGTGACCAGACTCCTTCTCCCATAATTGTATAAGCCCTATTCCGAACTTCAGTTTCTGACATCTCAAGGCTTACGATCATTGGAGTCTTGCCTTGCTTCCAAGCTTGGACAGCAAAGTACAAAGACAGCCAGGACTTTCCGATACCTGGATAAGCCAGGAAGACACCAAGCTGACCTGGCATAATTCCAGAAGGCAGATAGTCGTCAAACCCAGGAAGTCCAGTTTTGATACCTATAATGCCAGTCTCTTTATCTTGTTGTAGCTTTTCGTAATAAGCCACAGCGTCATTAAGGTCAGTCGCATCAATATCCTTGATAGTAGAGGAATTTTTTTTAAGCTCTGATGTTTTTGAGATTAGCTGCTCTAGGGCCTTAGTAGACTCTCCTTCTTGCACAGTTGCTGCAGCATCTTTAATAATATTTTTCAGGCTATCATGCATGAATGCTGTTTGTAGCTCTTCGAGATGGTGCTTAGTTGCCCCAACACCCTTTACTGGCTCAAAGTCCCTGTACTTTTCTACGACTAAGCTAACTGGAGGGACTGCACCATTTTGCTCAAAATAGAGCCTAATGAAATTCCAAATGTCT
>Ga0209937_1000201_pt1 | contig 20358 bp, 27 predicted proteins | sample SalPon1_B_H2O_MG_FD_185699 | JGI IMG/M metagenome (GOLD analysis project Ga0209937, IMG submission 185699) | Salt pond water microbial communities from South San Francisco under conditions of wetland restoration - Salt Pond MetaG R1_B_H2O_MG... | ecosystem: Environmental > Aquatic > Non-marine... | reverse complement strand
ATTTGGAATCTGCTCAAGCACAAGTTTGCAGGTTAGTCATGGAACAGCTGCTGCTCGCTGCAATAATTGCATGTTCGACAGGCCAAGCAACGTGCAATGCGTTTGAGACTGATGCATATACCCATGTGCAGGTTTGCGACGTTACGCCAAACCAATCTGGCAAACGAGAAGTTTTAGTTAATCTTGATGGCGAACCGCACCTACTTGTTCTAAAAGGACAATGCTCAGATGCGTAAAATTAACACGATTGTAGTCCATTGCAGCTACACGCCTGCGTCTATGGACATTGGTGCAGAAACAATTAGGGACTGGCATGTGAACGACAACGGCTGGGATGACATTGGTTATCATTACGTTATTACGCGCGACGGCAAGATAGAGGCAGGCCGGCCGGTCGAGGTGCCCGGTGCTCACGTGCGAGGACACAACGCAGACAGCATCGGGATCTGCTTGATTGGTGGCATGACTGAGGATAAGCAACGCGCTGACTCAAATTTTAGTCACTGGCAGTGGGACGCACTAAGCGAGCTGCTTAACAAGCTCGAAGTAAGTTACGGCAAGCTCGACGTTGTGGGCCACAGGGATCTGGACGCAAGCAAAGACTGCCCTTGTTTTGACGTGCAAGCGTGGCTGGCAAACACATGATAAAAGAATTACTAGGCGCTGGCCTTGGCACGGCCGTTGATAACGTGCTGGGCCGCTTTTTTGAGGACAAGGATCAAGCGGCCAAGGCGGCACAAGAGCTGCGCATCGCCATGCTTGAGCATGAGCAGACAGCTAACCAGCTGGCGCGTGATGTGGTGGTGGCGGAAGCAAAAAGCGAGCACTGGGTAACCAGTGCCTGGCGCCCGGTGGTAATGCTAATGTTTGCGGTAATGATCGGCAACAACTACATTATTGCCCCTTACCTAGACGCAATCCTTGGTACTAGTGTAATGTTCGACATGCCCGAGCAGGCATGGAGCCTTCTTAGCGTGGGCCTCGGCGGTTATGTGTTGGGGCGCTCGGGAGAAAAAATAGCAGGAGAACTGCGCAAAAAAGGCTAAAAATGAGCACTTTAGGCACTAAAGGCTTAACCAACGCACAAATTCTTGCTGCTATTGAGCAAACCGGCACTCAGGATGGGGCCGCAGCCTTGCTTGGTATTAACACTCGCACATTGCAGCGCCGCCTTGAGCGCATGCGAGAAGGCAAGACGCACGAGCAAAAATTTGAGACCCAGCAGTTTAACGAGCGCGACGACGAGATGTTTCGTGGCCGCTCAGTGCTGTGGAATCCCGAGACAGGCGAGACAAAGCTTGAGTGGTACAAGACTGACCGCGACAAGCAAGCGCAGTATGAGGCGATGCAGAACGCAATCGCTGCATTAAAAGAAGATATACCTGCTGCACCTCGTATCCGCCAGAAGATCAAACCCCGAAACGATTTACTTAACTTGTTTGTGCTGACCGACGCGCACATTGGCATGCTTGCCTGGGGCGAGGAAGCGGGCGAGGACTGGGACACTAGCCTTGCTGAAGATTTAATTATGAAGTTCTTCGCTGCTGCGATTGAGCAGGCACCTATCGCCCAGCGTGCAGTGTTTGCACAAATGGGAGACTTCCTGCATTTCGACGGCATCGAGAGTGTGACGCCTACCAGCAAGCATCAGCTAGATACCGACACCCGCTTTCCTAAGTTAGTTCGCACGGGCATACGCATAACACGGCAAATAATCGAGATGCTGCTTGAGCGCTATGAGACTGTGGACGTGATCATGGCTGAGGGCAACCACGATGAAGTATCTGAGATCTGGCTGCGCGAATCCTTTGCCGACCGCTACAGGGACAATCCGAGACTGCGCATAGACCAGTCACCCGCACCGTTTTACGTAATCGAACATGGCAAGACGAGCCTGTTCTTTCACCATGGCCACCTGAAAAAGATTGACCAGCTTGACCGGGCACTGGCTGCAGAGTTTCGTGAGATCTTTGGCCGCACCAAATATAGCTATGCACATATTGGTCATTTGCACCACTATGCCGCTAAAGAAAGCGAGCTTATGACCGTGGAGCAGCATGGAACTTTGTCAGCCAGGGATTCGTATGCCAGCCGGCACGGATTCAAATCAGCACGCCAAGGACAGGTGATTACTTACCACGCCGAGCATGGGTACGTCGGACGCCAAGTGCTGACGCCCGAGATGTGCTAAGAATGCTTCAGTCGTTGTAGACCATGCTGGCGGGCAGCCGCAGCGCTGACACTGGCGGGGTGCCCTGAGACAACCGCACCTTGATGCCTGTCTCTGCATTCTCTGCGATCAGCTTGCGCACAACAGCCAGGCTAACATTGCGATCCCGCAGCTCCTGCTTAAACCGGGTGCTGTGAATGTACAGATCCTCGCCGTCGCGCCGGGCCACCGGGTCATCCACAAAGCCCATGCGCCCATTGGTGCACACGCACACATGATCGGATTCTGAAGTAAGCCACTCGCGCAGGACATCGAGGAACTGCTGTTCCGGCGTCTGGGTTTGCTCGCCTTGCGATTGCAGCGTCGGCACCACGGACTCAATAACTTTCCATGGGCTAAACGGGATCAAGCCCAGCTTCTTGGCGATCATGCCGCCGGCCAGTGCTGCAGCCAGTGCCCAAATACCGAAGCGCTGCGCGTCCTGTCCCTCAAACGCATCCTTAACTTGTTCGACCGCGCGCTGGGCCAAATCCCGGCAAGTGTCGCGATTCTGAATCAGGTACTGCATGTACACTTCGCCCGCAACGCCGAAGTTTTGCCCGGTTGCCTTGTACAGCTCAGTGGCCTGCTGGGCAGGGACGGCCTGCTCGATGATCAGCTCGATAGCGCGGTTGCGCTGCGCTTCTGTCAAGTGCGACTGGCTCGCCTCCATGATGGGGCTGTTGGTTGTCAGGAACGCCACGAGCCGCCAGCTGCCGCCGTTGCTCCATGATCTGTTGCGCTGCAGCGTGTCCTTGCCGCGCCCGTTTGCGATCTTGTACAGCAGATCACCGATAGCCTTGTCGCTCATGCTGGTGATTTCGTCCATCAGGTACGGCACTGAATGCAGGGTGCCCAGGTGCACATCCGTCGAGTTGCGGGTCGCATCCGCAGACTGGAACAGCTGGTCGGGGTTGCCGTAGATAGACAGTGCTGCCCTGGCAGCGAGCGTCTTGCCCTTGCCCGATGCGCCGGCCAGCGAGATAGCCGCACCCGAAACGTCCATCAGATCCAGCAGCGGTGAGCCAAAACCAGCAAGTATGCAGAACTGGTGCTTCTCCAGCCCTTCTACATCCAGCAGCTTGATGCCAGCTTTCCACTTGTCCAGATCACCTTGCGGCGTTAGCTGCGAGAGCGGGCTGTTGCGCTCAATCGTGGCGTCGGACACCCCCTGCGAGGTGACCTTTTTCGTGCCCAGCACAAACTCGCCGTTGTCCGCATGCCAGCCCAGGCGATCGTAGTACTCGGTGACCCGGCGCTCTTGCAGCAGTTTGTTTGTAAGCTCGCTAATGTACATCTGCCATGCCTTCCCGTTGGGTAGTAGACTCGCAAGCCCTTGCGATCCGGCCCACTCCATCATTTTCGTGTTACTGCCGAGCAAGGACAGCGGCATCATCGTCGTGCGCCAACGGTTGTCCGGGCGCAGCCACTTCAGCATCACCTTTGCATCGTCAGCGTCTGTTTCTGTCTCGCCTCGGCGGGTGCGGAACGTCTCACCATAGACGGGGGTCATAGCGGCCCACACTTTCTCGATGCCGCCCTCGTCATTCTCCATGGCCTTATAAACGCCCTTGGCGGTGATGTGCCAATCGTTCACGCGGTTATCCCGCTGCACCTCTTCCTGCTCGTCGCCTTCTGGCACGGGCGCTGGTGCTGGGATGGCAATGGGGCTGGTCACCGCTCCGGCAAACGGACACCCGGCACACGCCTCCGGGTTAACTGCCGAGAAATGCTCGCAGGTTGCTGGCCCTACCGTAGATTCAGCCTTGCGCTGTGTTTCATCTGCATCGTAGCGCTCGTCGCCCTTGCTGATCTTATGGATCAGCTCATCGCCACCCTCGCAACGGTAGACAACTGACAAAACGGCACGCCAGTACGGCTCGGCGATGCCTGCCGATTGCACCTTTGCCGCTTCGCGCACCTGTTTGCAGCCCCGGAGCACGTTTTCTACGTACGCGGGCGGGAAATCCTGCGCGTCCACGCTCCACTCATCGGGCTCACGCTTTGGCTTAGCGTCACGGATGGGCCCAACTGACGGCAGCGCCTGCTGAAACTCCTGCAAGGTGTACCGGCCCTCGCGCTTTTTAAGCACCTTGACCGGACGTGGCTGCTCGGGGTCTTTGCAGTTAAAAGTGCCAGGCACGCGCAAAATCCGTGCTACATCGGCGGTGATCGCGTGGTCAGCATGCAGCTGCTTTACAATACAGGCGCGCTTCAGGTGCTCGGCTACTGGTTTCCAATCCTCTACAGGTGCCGGCTCATCCAGCAGCCAGTAAACATGCAGCCCGTTGCCACTGTCCACCAGCATCGAAAACGGCGGCAGCGGTGCCGAGGCCAGCGCTTTCAGCGCGTCCTGCTTAGTGGCATAGCCCTTGCCATCGCCGCAGTCCAGATCCAGCCAGAATGCACGCAACTCTTTCGCATTATCTTGAGTGCGCTGCTCGCTGTGGAACTCCGCCATCGACCAGTACAGATCGCCGTAGTTTCCTTCTTGTGCAAATTGTACAGCGGCCCTGTACGCTTCCTCTCTATTGTCAAACCAGTAATGCTTTACACGTCCATCCGAAATGGATACTATCGCAGTTAGCTTATCTTTCATGGTGTGGCTCTCTGAACCCCGGCAAGTCCCCCGCCGGGGTTTTTTTATTTCAGGATTTCCTGCACTAGCGCGTCCTGCTTGTTTCTGGACTTGGCTGGCAGCTTCTCATCCGCATGTGCTTTATCTATAGCATTGGCAACCATCTTAATCCGCATGATTGTACCGACACAAGGCGAGCTTTTGCCGGATGACCAATTCACGACCGTCTGCCGGGACACGCCCATCAGTGCGGCGATGCTTTTGTCGTTAAGATTCGAGCTTTCGCTGCAACTCTCATAGAACTCATCCCAAGCTTTTGCGGCGAGGCGCGTAAACTTCTCGTTGTTTTCCTGAATCGTCTGCATAATTACCTCCAGCGGGGAGCAACGCCCCCCGCGCTAATTGTAAGTCCTATTTCAACATCGCAAGGATGTCGTCCAGCGACTCGTCATCATCCGAAGACTCCTCAGCCTCTGGCTCAGCGGCTGGCTCCGGTTCCGGCTCAGGTTCGGGAGCTGGCTCCGGTGCGGGCTCCGGCTCGGGCGTCGGCTCAGGCTCAGGCTCAGGCTCAGGCTCAGGCTCAGGCTCAGGCTCCGGTGCGGGCTCCGCTTTCTTGGTGGACTTCGGCGGTGCCACTGGTGCCTCAGTAATCGGGCCTTCCTCTTCCTTGTGATCAAGCGCCTGGTTGAACTCCTCGCTCTCCCGGGTCTGCATGATGGTGTCGTACTCTTCCTTGTTCACCACACGCCGGAAGCTGAACTGCAATCGTGGATACTCGTCATCCGTAAACCCGAGCGTCGTCACTACCTGGTGCGGCTCGAACTGGTTGCGAGCAAGCGCCTGCACGTACTCACGCATCTGCAGCTCAGGGCCAGTCTCGCCCTTTTTCTTGCGCAGCGACGTGGCACTCACATCCAGAGTGACCGGCGAATAGATGCCTTTTTCGGGAATGAACAGCAGCACTCGCTTGTAATCATCGCAAGCCTTGCGCATGCCAGTCGCCGTGCGCTCCCACTGATTGCGGGGGCAGGTGGCGCAAGCATCCGACTGCTTTTCCATTACATTTTCATCAGGCACAAGTCCATCGGCACTCGCACACGTTGGTGCCTTGACCTCACCAGACTGGTAGCTGCCCGCATAAAACCGGCGGCTGGTGTTGTTCCTTGCACCGACTAGAATCACGTCGAGCACACTGGTCTTAAGGCTGACCTCCTGGCCATCGCGCCGCAGCCGAAACACCTTACCCCGGACAGACAGCACTGGCATATCCAGCGAACCACTGCCACCAAGGCCACCCATAAACTCTGCCATCGCTGAGCTGCTGCCTTTTACAGTCGGCAGGAAGTCAGGCCGCTCGTTAATTACTAAATCGTTACTCATGATGTCGCTCCTACTTGCGTCGTACTTGAATCGTTTTGATTTGCGAAGTCCGAAGACCCGGCACATCACCACGCTCCTGCGCGGTTGTTTTGTTTACGCGCCGATCCAGAAGATCAAACGCATCGTTATTTTTTACATACTCCACTACACTATCCCAATCCTCTACCGTTATGCTTGTGTTTACCTTGGTGAACACCGTGCCAGTGTCACCGCCCATCTTCTCTACACCCATTTCGTTCAGCCGCTCCTGCAAAATGCCTTCAAGCTTCATTAGCCCAGCATCAATCGGCTCCAGCTCCTCCTTGTGCCGCGCTTGGATCTCTTTCTTGCGATCCCGCAGCTGGATGTAGTAGCTGATCAAAGTGTTCGTATCTGCCATCGTCGTCCCCTCTTACATTACGGCGAGTGCATCAAGCACTGCCTGCTGAAGCTTCACTCTCTTGTCAGTTCGTGCAAAGAGAGCTTGTACAAAAGAATGGCCGACGAGGTGAATAATGTCAACAGGGTTTGACTGACCCTTGCGGTACACCCGGGCGTTGGCCTGCTGATACTGCTCGGCACTGGTAGGCGGAAGCGCCCACAGCACACAGTTTGAGCCGGTTAGCGTCAGGCCATGGCTCATCGTTGCAGCGACTGCCACCACTGCTTTCAAGTCGCCTTGGTTAATAGCCCGGTAAATCTCAGCGCGCTCCTCTCTGGGGGTGTCACCCATCACGACAGGACAATTCAAATGCTCGCTTACTGCTCGAGCAGCAGCACGGAACGGCACGAAGATCAGCACCGGCTTGTGCCTCTCCTCCAGTATTTCCTCAATTGCTTCAAACCATGTTTTAGCATCGAGGCTGAAACTAATATGCTCGTCGGTCTTAGGGTCAACCATGCGCACATGGCCGGTGAGAATCTGCAGCATCTTGCTCGCCGCCACAGCAGCATTGGCTGCGGTGATCGTGCCCTCGTCCGTATCGGCAGCAGCCTCCTCTTTCATCTGCTTGATCGCCTTCGACTGCGCCTTGGTCAGCGCGTATCGACGCTCCAATGTCTGCAGTGTTGGAAGATCCAGCGCCTCGTCCCGGCTGGTGCGGGTGCCAGGCTGCAGCCACTTGGTCAGCGTCTCCTGCGCATCTTTCTTCGGCACCCAGGTAAACTCACTGACCCTCACCTCGGTCATGTCCTGCCACAGCCGCTTGGTCATCCGTGCGGCCTTGGGGTTGATCATCTTGATCGGGAAGTACGCATCCACTGGCCCCTGCGGTGCCGGCGTGCCTGACATAAACACCGTCCACGGCTTGGTGCGATCCAGCAACGCCTTGAGCGCCTTGCTGCGCTGTGCCGAGGGCGACTTGAACGCCGTAAACTCATCCACAATCACCGCATCCACGTCCACAATGTCAGAGATCGACCCGAGACTTTCCGGGTTAATCAACAGCACCTCGTTGCGTGGGTCTTGCACCATCTGCAAGCGGCGCTCGCGTGAGCGCTTGGTCAGATCAGCACACCGCCACTGCGTTGTTAGGAACAGCTCGTCCCACCACACACCATGCACGATGGAGAGCGGAGCAATGATCAGACAGCGCTTCACGTTGCCAGCCCGGCGCATGGCATCCAGCCCCCACAAGGCAGCCAGAGTCTTGCCCGTGCCCGGGTCATCAAGAACAAAGCTGCGCTCGTGCGCCAGCATACTGGCCACGGTTTTGCGCTGGTGCTTCATCGGCTCGTACTGACCCAGCCACTGCCACGTCGAGCTCTCAGTAGGGCAGGGCGCGCGCATGCCGAGCTCAAGCAGAGCCCGGTACGTTTTGATTGTCGCCTGACACGCGTAGCCTATTGTCTCGCCGTCGCGCACTGCAGGTGTTGCAGATATTGCGCTTATTACAGAGTCAGGCAGCTGCCCTGGCCACACGTAATGGCCCTTGTGAATTTTCCAAGTTGTCATTTTCTACGCTTGCTTGCCTCGATGGCGCGGCCCTGCCGTTCGGCTTTTACTTTAGCGTCCGAGCCCGTGTAGCACACACCGGAGTCGCCCCACTTAAATCCGCTCTTGCCTCTGCTAGTGCACCTTTTGACTGGCATGATCTATAACTCCTGTTTCTTCTATTTCGGCGCTCATCTCTAGCGCATCCAACCACCGCCAAAGCAGTCCCAAGTTCGTCTCATCAATCACTAGTGCTACCGCACCCGCTTCCTCGCACTCAATCAGCTGGCGCTCCTGTGCAGCAGAGGGCTGGTTGCCGTTGTACTTCACCTCGATGGCCAGCGGCGTGCCCTTGAACCAGCCGATGATGTCCGGCACCCCTGGCGTGCTGTAGCCTCGCTGGTGCGGCATGGTGTACCAAGCACCGCGTTTGCGCAGCTCCTTGGTGATCTTCGTCTTTACCGCTGCCTCATTTCTCATCGGACAGCACGTCGATCAACCGATCCAAATACCAGCGGGCTTTCTTAATGTCCTCGATGCCATTCTTGTGGCGCTCCCGCCAGATGTACTTGATCGCGTTGCCCTTGTAGTAGCCCCGCAGCTCCTCAGTGTTCAGCGCTTCCTCGATGGCCTCAATGCACTCGATCTTGCCTGCCGTGTAATGGCTTGGGTGATCCACGTTGCAGCCAGCACGGTCAGCGTGCTCCTTCCAGTTCTCATCTTCGTAATCCCCCATCGGGTTGCCCGGCTGGTAGCTCATGCGCAGGGCCAGATCCTCCGGGTCAGGCAGATCATATTCTCCGTACTGAATCTCCAAATGGTGCTTACCCATCATCTTTCTCCCGTTCAAACTTGGTGGGGTTTTCGTTGTACCTGCACGCATAGTAATCGCAGAAGCGGCACAACCAGCCAGGCTGCGGCAGGTGCTCGGTGTCCGCTTCGACCTGCTCAATCAGCGAAAAGATATTGTCCTCGGCCTGCTGCGGATCTCGATCTAGGGCAACGTTGCGCCGCTGATCGACGTACACAAACCGGAAGTGGACAGGCGTAGGCGACCCCAGCGCTTTTGCGAATGCCGTGTACGCATCTGCCTGTATCTTTTTCGGGCGAACCTTTCCGGTTTTCCAGTCAAGAATGACCGTTCCTGATACGCTTTGGGCAACCACATCCATAACACCTCGGAGCTTGACCTCCGGTGCACGAAAGTCGCATGGCACTCCCGGTGCGGCAAGCCCAACCTTGCTCTCAGTGTCTGCGCCCATCCGATGGAGCGCCGGGATAAGCCCTTCCGGAGTCCACACTGTATCAGGGGCAACCCCAGAGTTGACGGCGTTTTCCAATGTTTCATGTATCTCAGTCCCCCGTTTTGCAGCCGGGTGCTCGACGTACGGCACCACCTTGTCTACATACTTTGCTTTCCAGAGCCTCGGGCAATTCGTCCAAGCCTCCAGGCTCGATGCTGAGTGCCGCATCAGAACATATCCGAGAAATATTCGTGCGTGGCCATGCTCACGGCTTCACGCTTGCGATCCTCGCTCGCCTCAAAGTCCAGCAACGCATCAAACCCAGCCTCCCTGGCACCCATCACATCATGCGGATCGACCGCACATTCCTCCATCGCACGAATGGCGATCTCACACATCAGTTCCAAGTCATCCATCATCGCTCTCCTAACCAGCGAAAAACACGGCCCAAACCAACAGGCCCACAATGCAGGTCAGGATTACCGCCCCAACACCTGCAACCATCCACAACCCGTACGTCAGAATGCTAGTCACTTCGCTTCTCCGTAGCTACTGGCAATATCACCCTCGGCCGCAAGCGGCAGATCAGCGCACCAACTTGGCGGCGTCTCCATCACCTGCTGCATGTGCGACAGGCACCGCTCGGCGTCATCCTCCGGCACACTGCACACAATCTCATCGTGCACGACCAGCACAACTGGCCAATGCTCTGCGATGCGGTTGCCATGCTCCACCAACGTAATGTCACGGGCCGTAGCCTGCACCGCGTTCTCACAAAATAGACCATGCCAGTACCGGCTGCGCGTGTCCACACCCTTTGGCGCGAACGGCTGCGGGCGCTGGAATGTCTGCCCGTCCATGTCGGGGTACACCATGCGCCGGCCGCTCGGTAGCACCTGCTCAGCGGTACGCTCGATACTTTTGAGCGCTTGCCAGTAACGCACCACGGCTGGCTTGCTCTGCCGGTACGCCTGCACCACTCGCTCGGCTTCAGCCTCGTCCATGGGCACGCCCATCTGCTCGCAGTAAGTAAGGAACCCCTGCGGCCCAGCACCAAAGCCCAGCCCCAGCACAGCGCTCTTGGCCACCTGCCGTTGCGGCTTCGTCACGGCGTCCTCATCGGCCAGCCCGTACAGATCAACAGCGAACGCTTTATATGGGTCAGCGCCACGCCGGAACACCTCGAGTGTCTGCTCGTCACCCGCCAGCCAGGCCAGCACGCGCACCTCAATCTGCGAGGCATCGCACACCACCAACTTGCGCCCAGGCGGCGCGACCAGCGCCTGACGATGCGGCCCACCCCGAGGCATGTTCTGCGGGTTCAGCCCCCCGCTGCCACCACTGCGACCAGTGTGCGCCCGGTAATAGTCTACGCTCATTGGCAGCGCCCGCGCCCCGTCACCACTGCTCACCAGCATGCGCCTTGCCCGGGTGCGGTTGATATTCGACCCGGCGTCACGGCGTAGCTCAGCAGCGCGTCGCACTCGTGGGTCATCATGCGCCAGCAACTCACGCATCCACGGGTCAGTCTTGGACAGCGCCAACTTGCGCCGGCCTGTCTTGGTCTCCTTGTACTGCAGGGGCACGCCCAGCTTCTCCAGCAGCGCGGCGAAGTTCTCGTCCTTCCTCAGCCACCGCGCCCGCTCGGCCTCGTCCTCAGTCTCATGGGCCACATCCTGCAGCACCTCGGCGTCCACCCGTAGCGACTCAAAGCCTGGCGTGCTCATCAAAACATGCATGGTGGACGACTGCCACTCGGGCCATGGCCACTGACCCAGCCATAACGCCACTAGCTTCTCGGTGATCTGCGCATCACGAACGGCGTACTCATCAAGCGCCGCGTCACCCGTGACAGCTTCAGCAGTGTCACCCTTGGCCAGCCCCACCCAGTCACCCAGCGCCTTCAGGCTCACGCCCACATCGTGCGGAAGCACCCCTTGGCTCGACATATAACGGGCAAGATGCAGCGTGTCGATCAGCTGCCGGGGTCGGGCTCGGAGTCTATCGCGCAGCACCGCATAACTATCAGGATAGAACCGCGCCCATACTGACAGGTCAAACGCCGCGTTGTGACAAACCACCGGGCCCAACCGTCCCTCAGCTGCCGCCTCGAGCATGCGCCCCAGCTTCTCACCCTGCAACCATGCCGACTGGTGCCCAAAGTTCCGGCGCATTAGCACAGCAGCCCCCAGGCACTCGGTGCGCGGGTCGTGCAGGTACTCTGGCACAGTCTGCGAGCGAAGCCCGTGCGGCTGCTCACCCTTCGGCGTCCTCGGCTGGTAGCTTGTCTCGAAGTCGATCACAATCATCGCTCGGCGTCCTCGCTCGGCTTCGTGGGTAGCGGCACCACGTTATTCGGCCTCGCGTTCTCAGCATTGCGCGCCCAGGCTGCATGCATCATGGCCTTTAAACGCTCGGCGTCATCTGCCGTTGTCATCCCGGCACGCATGCGCGCCAGAATCTCGTTAAATCGCTTTTGCTCGCTCATCGCTCCCCCCACATTTTCTGCGTTAGTTCCTCCCGCACCCGGCGCGGCTCACGCTCAACGCGCAGCCGGATCCGTTGCATGTCTATGCCCACCACATCAGCGATCCACCGGGCAGAAAGCGGCCGTATATCGTCAGACTGCAGCCAGCGCATAGCTTCGTGCTTCTGTTCCGGGCTGCCGTACGCGTTGCGATACTGCTGCAGGTTTTCGCGCTGCTTCCGGGTCGGTATGTAAGTCGCATCAAGTATCGCTTGAACGAGAACCTTAACGGCCAACGTATATTCCGGCACCTCGGCCCACGGGTTCGCGTGCTCGGTCACGTTACAAAAAATATCCTCATGGTCTGGTCGGTACATCAGTAGCCCCTTTTCATCCGCTCAGCATCGGCCACGCCCTGGGCATCGGAGCGGGTCAGGCCCTCGGCCTCGAGCTCTTGCACTCGGCGTTCGTAGTCTGACAGGTCGGCGGCGGTCTGTTTTGTGTTACTCATTGTTGCACTCTCCCTCGTAAGGCGGCCAGCCGTACTCGCCGCCAGTGTCGTGGTGCATTTGCACCATCTCGCAGTAACGCTGGCGCTCGGCTTCGGCGTCTTGTTTGTCCATAGTCCCGACAATTCCCAGCGCAACCAGAAAAGCAGCGCCTATCAATAAAAGATGCCAGCGTTTCATAATGTCACCTCAGTCAAAGTAGCGGGCGGCAATGCCACGCCCAAGCTCACGGCGAGCGGTACGGGTAATATGCTCCCGCGGCGTGATGCCGTCCGGGGTATCGTCCCGCCAATAATTCCACAGGGCGCGGGCCAGCGCGCTGCATGCCGCGTGCCGATACTCTGTTGCGCCCATCTGTCCCGGCGTGTAATCGAGCGTCCCGTCGTCTAGCATATCGAGCCGGTTCGTCTGGCGGATCGCTTGCAAAAGATCATCGGCGGTCAAACTGTCCCGCCACGCCAGGGCATTGGTAAGCGCCTTGAAATCTGCCTTAGGCTTTGCACAATGCTGGCTATAGTCTCGCTGGTACAAGGCGCGGTCACCGTAGTCCGCGAAGTTTAGGCCCGGGCGCTGATTTACGAACCGGGTCAGCGCGTAAATGACGTCTTGCTTTTTCATGGTCTGTCTCCTTATGTTTTACGTTCCAAGCATATAGCTTGTGGCAGCACCCCCAGCGAACCAGAGGCACTGCGGCAAGCCTTACTGCTGAACCCGTGACATATTCACCGGCATGATGATCGCCATGCGGTCACCATCTAGCTGCAACAGCACGCCTTTATCTGGACCCTCCTGGCCAAACCGGGCACCCTCACCATCGCAAAAGCGCAGCGCGTCTTGCAGATAGCGGCGGTTCACATGCACCAAATCATCCATCACATGCAGCGTCTGGTATTCCACCGGCTTGCCCCGATCATGCGCGGCCACAATGTAACCGAGCCCATGCGCCAAGGAATGGAAGCGCGCCGGCGTCACTGAATTAATAACCCGATGCACGTCAGGGAAACGGCCATGGTCCTCTACTGGCACGCCGCTGGTATCATAAAGCCCGTCGGTGTAATAGTAAGGCATTGGTGCTATATGCAGCCGGTGCCCATCGGTGGCATAACCAATGCCGTCTTGCACACTTATGTTATGCAGGTAATAACGAACGTCTTTCGGATTCACGGCCAACGCCAGCCAGTCAAAAACTGAGCTCACCTTGCGCCGGGTAGGCTTAGGCGCGAACGTGCCATATAAAGCGGCCAGCGCGTCCACCTGGGCGGCATCCTGCAGGTCTGCAGCGGCAACCATAGTTTGAAACGCATCCCAGCGCTCAGCCGGTTTAACCTTGCCCAAAGCTGCAGCTCGGTTTGCTATCGTAGAAATGTTTTGCATTGTCATAGCGTCAATCTCCAGGGTATGAGCCGCGCTTATGCCGCGGCCGTGATGACTTCGGCATGCGTCCAGATACGGCCGCAACCATTATCATTTACGCGGTAACCACGCTGACAGTTTGCAAAGCTACCATTGGCATCAGGTAGCGCGATAAGGCCCATGATGTGGATCCCCTTAGCAGCAAGCGCGGATCGTGTAAAAGCGGAAAAGTCTTTCATGGTGTCAATCTCCGTTGCGTTTGTGTAAGTCTCGGGTGAATCGTAAAGGCGCGTTTGTAGGATGTCAACCCCATTAGCGAAAAAAGATTGTAAAGGCGGCACGACGCGGGCTTCGGGGTATCGTCAACGCCGTGCGACAGTTCCAGGAAATACTGACAAGGCGCATTGGCATGACAAACACGCTATACGCAAATCGTTACCATTGTTACTTTTACAAAAACCGGCCGTTACCATGTAAGTGATTGATTATGCTGGAAAGTTCCGGCCGTTACCATTGTTACCGTTAAAACTAGGGGTGAAATATATATCTGCAGGATGCGGGCAAACTGTAAAACCCCGTTACTGGCTAAATCCTATAAAAGGGTTAGTTTATATAGTAACAATAGTAACATTAGTAACAAATCAATAAAATCAATAACTTATGCGGTAACAGACCGTTACCGATGTTACTGTGCCGGCTGTAACCCCTTGATTTTGCGGGCATTGTAAAACCCCTTTACTAAGTAAAACGCAATTTACTTTGGCACTTTTGCATCGCTGCAGCGTGTAACGTGTCCAGCAGTGTATACATTCACGGGGTACCCCCTTGCTCCAGGGACAGCGCAACAGGGGGGCGGGGGCCAAAAATCGCGCGGGTGCGGTCGGCCTTAGCCTACCAGCCACACAACTCAGGCCAATTTTTTACTTTATATGTAAAGTAGCTTTGTCACTGCATTTGCTTTACGGTTCGGCGTCCTCGTGGTATATAGCGTCCATGGATTTAAAAAAGCACAACCCGCCAGAGCCTGTGCCGGCCCAGCCTAGTAATTGGCTGCAGGAGCTGGCATACGATATTGCGCTTGAGTACCACCCGCCTGATGAGCTGCGGGACAAGTACGATCTGTCGCAGGATGACTACGAGCGCGTGTGTAACTCGGTGCCAGTAAAGCGAGCTGTTGCTTCGTACAAGCGCATGATCGACGAGGAGACTACGCAGGCCCGGCTGAAAACCAAGCGCCTTGCTTCTACGTTAATCGAGGAGGTTGGTGCTATTGCACTGGATCGCACGCTTGACCCGGCGGTTCGGCTTCGTGCCATTGAGGATGTGTGCAAGTATGCAGAGCTTGAGAAGCCCTCGAAGCAAGAAGATGCCAACGCAAACACCGCACCGTTTATGATTAACATTCAGGTCAACGCATGAGCGATGAGCCAGAAAACGGCATAAACTTTAAGCCCTCACCGATTGCTGAGGAGATGATGGCCTCGAATGCAGTGGTGCGTGGGCTAATGGGGCCACTGGGCTCGGGTAAGTCGGTCGCGTGCGCTATGGAGCTGGTGCGCCGGGCTTGCTTGCAGGAGCCTGACAAAAAAGGTGTACGCAAAACCCGCTTTGCTGTCATCCGTAACACTGTGCGGATGTTGAAAGACACGACGATTAAGACGGTACACGACTGGTTGCCGCCTGGGCTAGCTGGCCGCTGGTACGCTACCACTAACACTTTTATGCTCCAGTTCCCGCTGGCCGACGGTACGCGGGTCGAGAGTGAGTGGATGTTTCGGCCGCTGGAGTCTTCCGAGGACGTGCGCAACCTTTTGTCGCTCGAGCTCACCGGTGCATGGGTCAACGAGTATCGTGAGGTCAACCCGGACATTTTTATTAACCTGCTGGGTCGTATCGGCCGTTATCCGAAGCAGGGTGACGCGCCGCCAACGTGGGTGGGGGTGATCATGGACACTAACCCGCCGGCGGTCAGTACCTTCTGGCACAAGTTGTTCGAGTCTGACGAGCACGACGCCAACCTGCAGGAGTACGCCAAGAAGTTTGGGCGTGAGGTCAAGCAGTTGTTTCGCCAGCCCTCGGGTATGTCAGATAATGCGGAGAACAAAGAGCACCTGCCTGATGGTTATTACGAGCTGCTACTGGCGTCAGGGCGGGACGAGGACTGGTTGAACGTGCACGTGCATGGTGAGTACGGCACCCGTCGAGATGGCCTGCCGGTGTTTCCGCAGTTTAACGTGCGAGTGCATAAAGCCGAGGCGCCGCTTGAGCCGAGCGCACACCACCCTCTGTCAATTGGGCTGGACTTTGGTCTGACGCCGGCGGCGGTGATGTTCCAGCAGAATGCCGTTGGGCAGTGGCTCATATTGTCTGAGCTGGTAAGCCAGAACATGGGCATCGAAGAGTTCGCTGCTAAGTTAAAGCAGTACCTGCGCACGCGGTTTCCTGAGTGCAACAGTTACGATATGTGGTGTGACCCGGCGGGTAACCAGCGCAACCAGGTTAGCGCGACAACGCCGTTTGAGATTTTGCGTAAAGAGGGCTTTACGCCCCGAGCAGGGCCGAGTGATTTGGATACAAGACTGGGTGCGGTTCGGCGTCCTCTCAATCGTATGATCGAGGGAAGGCCAGGCATGCTGATCAATCACGAGTGCACGACGTTGCTCGAGGGCTTTATGGGCGGGTACAAGTACACAACCCATGACAAGAGTGGCGAGCCTCGCGATGTGCCGGATAAAACATTTGAGTCGCACGTACATGACGCCTTACAACATGGGCTAGTGGTGTACGAGGGGCCGCAGCTGGCCGGCAAAGCAGGCCGGCGGTGGGGCAGTAAGCAGCACGCTAAGCCGATCAAGCCTAAAGGGTGGAGCCCGTGGACAGCAGCATGACGTATGCACCAAGCACCGACTTGCAAACTGACTGGGCGGTTGCTGAGCCTTACCTTGTCGAGGCGCTAGAACAATCTGTAGGCGACCAAAATATATTTGACGTGATGGCTGCGCTGGAGCGGGGCACTGCTTTTTTGTGGGTTGGTGAGGAGGCAGTAGCGGTTACTTTGATCCAAGGCGACACTTATACTTTGTGGCTGGCGGGGGGTGATCTTGGAGAGATTGCTCAGATGTGGCCTAGCGCAGAAAAGCACGCTCGTGGACTTGGTTCAACAAAAGTTGTAGTGTTTGGTCGCAAAGGTTGGGCAAGAACATTTTTACGCCCGCATGGTTTTGAACAAAACTACGTAATTTTGGAGAAACAGTTATGGGATTCGTAGCACCAGTAGTCGGGGCACTTGCTGGCGGAGCTGCCGCTGGGTCAACCGGAGCATTAGTTGGCGCAACGCTTGGTTCTGCGTACATGGCCTCGGAGCAGCGAAGCGACGCTAGAAAGGCACAGCAGCAAGCACAGCAGCAAGCACAGCAAAGAATACAGCAGCAAGAACAACGAGCCCAAACTCGAATTGCAGAAGAACGACGCAGAGAAGAAGCCGCTGCCGAACGTGCGCAAGAAGCGCAGCGTAGGCAATTAGCAGCCGAACAGCAACGAACACAAGAGCGGGAAGCACGAGAACAAAGCGAAGCTCAGACTCGTCGGCGCCGTTTGCGTAGTGAACTTGCGCCATCGCCGTCATTGTTTTCGGTGCTTGGAACTAGCCAGAGCGAAGGCGCTCGCAGCACACTGGGGTAAATTATGGATGCGCGTGAAGCTACTTCTCGAGTAGAAGGCATGTTTAGCCGTCGCACGGAGTATGAAGCTCTGTGGGAGACGGCGTACAAGTACATTGCGCCAGAGCGCGCACTCATTTACACCCGTGACAAACGCACGCCAAATGAAATTCAGGATGAGGTGTTTGATTCAACAGCGATTGATTCCGCTGAGCGTCTGACTAATTTAATTGTCTCTGGCCTTGTGCCCCCGTGGCAGCGCTGGTTCCGCGTCTCGCCAGGATCTGGTGTGCCTAGTATTGAGGATCGTGAAGCACTGCGCCCTGCTTTGCAGGTAATCGAGGACAATATGTTCTCGTTGCTTTCGCGCTCAAACTTCTATCAGGAAATGCAGCCAGCGATTTTGGATCGTATTGTTGGCGGCACCGGCGCGATTATGATGAAGCCTGACAAGGACAACGAGCGCTTGCGCTTTAAGTGTGTCCCGCTGGGCGAGCTGGCTATTGACGAAGATGACGGCGGCAACATTGTTAGTGTCGCGCGTAAGTTCAAACTCAGCATTAAACAGATGATCAAAGCCTATGGCAACAAAGTGCCTAAAGAGCTTCGTGATATTTCTGGCGAAAAGCAGGGCAAGCCTGACCAAGACATTGTCGCACTTAACGACGAAACGGCGTCAGGGCTATGGTATTACACTGTTATTCACAAAGGCACGGGCGCTAAGCTTGAGGAAAAGACAACGCAGAACCCTGTGTTTTTTGTATCACGTTGGAGCAAGGTGCCTGGCAGTGTGTATGGCCGTGGGCCGGGACTGCGTGCGCTGTCTGACGTTCGCGCGCTTAACAAGATCAAAGAGCTACAGCTAAAGAACGCGGCCAAGGCGGTCGCTGGTATCTACACTGTGGTCGATGATGGAGTGGTCAATCCGTACACGCTGACGTTTGAGCCTGGCACGTTTATGCCTGTTGGCAGTAACGACCGTCAGAACCCGACGATTGCTGAGCTGCCTGCTACGGGTAACTTTGATGTGTCGCTGTTTACGATTGAGGATTTGCGCAACAGCATCCTTGGTACGTTTATGGCCGATAATTACGGGCCGTTAGATCGCACGCCGATGACGGCCACGGAAGTGCAGGCACGCACACGCATCATTGCTCAGGACATGGGCGCGACGATTTCGCGCATGCAGCAGGAGATGTTGTTCCCAATCATTCGCGCTGTGTACAGTTTTATGGCTGAGCTTGATCTGGCTCCTGAGGAGCTGTCGCTTGATGACGAGGGCTTGCAGCTTGAGTTCGTCAGTCAGCTGGCGCAGGCGCAGCAGGCGGTGGACGAGCAGAACTTGCTTGAGTTTACGCAGACCGCGGTATCGTTTGGTCAGGTCGATCCCAAGGCGGGACTGATCATTGATGTGCACAAAGCACTTGGCAAGCTTGCTGAGATCAAGCACATTTCGCCGCAGGTGTTGCGCACGCAGCAGGAGATTGTTGAGCTGCAGCAGGAAGCTGCGCAGGTACAGGCTCAGGAGGAGCAGCAGATGGGAGCACCGAATGGGATGGAATGAACTAGAAGGCGAAAACGCCAAAGAAGAAAAACAGAGCCACCATGAAAAACAAGAGGAAAGCATTCGGGCGCTGCGCACGGCGTCCCGGCAGGCCGTTTCTGGTGACAAGCAAAAACCATTACGTGAATACCTTTTAACCAAAGCTCACGCTGTGAGCTATTCCCCGAATGCAGCACCGGGTGACGTGGCTTTCTCTGAGGGCCAGCGGTCGATGGCGCTGCAGATTCTTAAACTAGCAGGAGAAGTATGATGGATGATGAGGCACAAGTTCCCGAGGAGGGAGCCCCCGAGTCCACAGTGGCTGAGAATACGCAACCTGAAACTACGCAAGCGCCTAAAGAGCCGGAGACTTTGCTTGATGGCGTTGAGGCTGCAGAGCCTGAGCAGCAGGAAAATCTGGTTGATACGCCGGAGAACCCTGACGCCCGGCCTGAGTGGCTACCGGAGAAGTTTAAAACGCCTGAGGATCTGGTAAAAGCCTACAATGAAATGGGGGCTAAGATCCGCGAAAAAACTGAGCCGCCGGAAAGTTATGAAATTACAGTAGGCGATTCAGAGAATCCTGAAACTGTAGATTTGACGGAAAACGATGTCACTGCATTTAAGGAAGCTGGGCTTACTAATGAACAGGCGCAGAAAGTCACTGAGTATTTCTACAACAGCATAATGCCTGACATTGTAGAAGCTAAGACTGACATTGAGAAACAGCGGTTGGCGCAAGAATGGAATCTTGGTGCCGACAGCCATGAATTTTCTCAGCAGTTAGCTAAAGTAAAATCGTGGGCCAACCAAAACATGCCCGAAGCGGCGGTGAATGAACTTTCAAAAACTGCAAGCGGTGTTGCTACGTTGGCAAACTTAATGGAGCAGGGTGCGGCGTCGCATCGTGTGGTTGGCGATAATTCAAACCCGCGCATGAACAAGCAGCAGCTGAATGATTTGATGAACGATGATCGTTACTGGAGTGGTGACGAAGATTACCGTGAGTATGTGCGCCAGCAGTTTGCTCGTGCCTTTGACTAGAGGACTTAGTAATGCCTAAAACAGGATTGTACGCAAACATTCATGCTAAGCGGAAACGCATCGAAGCTGGATCTGGTGAGCGCATGCGTTCGCCTGGTTCTAAAGGTGCACCTACTGACAAAGCCTTTCGTGAATCTGCAAAAACTGCAAAGAAGAAATAGGTTTTGTTGACAAAAATAGGGGCTGGGCTTATGCTCGGCCCCTAGAGGATTAGATGGTTTACCCGCGTAGCGGCCCCTGAAAATCCTAACTGATGCTGAAGCTGGCCCCGTATTGGCTCACCCAGCGCAGGCTCAAGGTAAAAACTTTTATCTTTCTGTGTATGGAGAACTAAAATGTCTACAACTGTACCTGTCTCTTTTATTGAGCAGTACGAGGCCGAGGTCAAGCAGGTTTATCAGCGTGAAGGTTCGCTGCTGCGTGGCGCGGTTCGTACGCGTACCCAGGTTAACGCCGAGCG
>Ga0209937_1000200_pt1 | contig 20371 bp, 20 predicted proteins | sample SalPon1_B_H2O_MG_FD_185699 | JGI IMG/M metagenome (GOLD analysis project Ga0209937, IMG submission 185699) | Salt pond water microbial communities from South San Francisco under conditions of wetland restoration - Salt Pond MetaG R1_B_H2O_MG... | ecosystem: Environmental > Aquatic > Non-marine... | reverse complement strand
CTGATTAAACAAATTGGGTCTTGGCCCAACAAGGCTCATGTCTCCTTTGAACACATTGACTAGCTGAGGCAACTCGTCTAACTTCGATTTTCTTAGGAAACTACCAAATTTGGTAATAGAACTCTGGTTGGCCAGATGCGTTGCCACGTTTTTGGTATTGGGATGCATGGTTCTAAATTTAATTAATTTAAACGCTTTCTTACCTTTACCTACTCGCTCTTGAACAAAAAACGGCCTTCCTGTATCGAAGAATCCAATGCATATTAAGATTATAAATACTGGTGACAATAGTAATAGTCCAAAAAATGAAAAAACAATATCGTATATTCTAATCATTAATATTTTGCTTTACGGTATTTCTAAAACCTTCGTGAATAGACACTGGTAATTGTTCTATTTCTAAAGCCATTTTTATTTTTTTGTTACTTACTTGGTAACTTCCTGTTACTTTATTTAAAACTTGCTTGTTGAAGGGCAACCTAAAAGCGCTTCCTATACTCGCTAAAAAACGGATTAGCCCAACTGGGACTTTTGTAAATCTAACTTTTTTATTGAATTGGCTCCCTATTAATGCTACCAAATCGTTTGTGCTTAAAAAACCATCGTCTGCAATATGGTATACCCCAGATGCTATATTATTAGGCTTTAAAAGTTTATCGACAATAAAACATAGATTTTCAATATTGCAGTAGGAACGTTTATTCTTGAAAGCACCAAAAAACCAAGGTATACCCTTTTCTACCCATTTAATTAAAACATTAAGGTTTCCTTTGTTTCCAGGACCGTGTATCATACATGGACGAAGAATGAATACTTGCTTGTCTCTAGGAAGATTCTCTAAAATAAAATCTTCTGCTAATTTTTTAGATTTCCCATAAACCGTTTTAGGGTCAGGTTTATCTTTTTCGGTTAAGCTGGTCTCTGGATAGTCTGATAAAGCTTTTATGGAACTAAAATATATAAAGGTTTTTGCACCTTGATCATCTAAAAAAAGCTCAAATATTTCCTTGGTTAGCTCATAATTTACTTCATAATAAATCTTATCGTTATTAACATTAGCAATATCATAAGCAATACCCGCTAAGTGAATATAAACTTCAAAAGTTTTTTCTGAAATTTGATTTTTCCACTCTTTATCCCGTAAGCTTAATTTTTGAAAATCATAACCTGAATTTGAAAGGTGTTTAGTAAGATTTTTTCCTATAAAGCCTGAGCTCCCGGTGATGAGTATTTTCATGTTAGGCGTTTTTTTGTTGAAGTAAACCTATAATTTTCCATACAAACCGCATTTTGATTTTGGTGGAATTATAGGGAATAGCATTCATACTTAAAGCTTTCTGTATTTCCGTGCTAATTAATTTGTAAGAACTTGTTCCTGAACTACTCAGACCACCAACCAACATTGATGTAGTTGTAATTCCTGAATACTTCCATTCAATTTTATTTTTCAAGAAAAAACGAGTAATCAACTCATAATCGGCTCCAATACTAAAATTTAAATGGTAGTACCCCAATTCTTCAAATAAATTTCTTTTAAAAAAGATGGAAGGGTGTGGTGGCATAAAACCGATGATTAGCTTCTTGGGAGTCCAGTTTTTGGATGAGTAGCTTCTAACTAAGTTTCCATTTTCTTTGCATTGCACAATGTTACCAACTGAAGCATCTATTTCGTTTTTAGAATGAAAATCAGCTACTTTTTGTAGGACTTGCTCATCATAAAAAACATCGTCTGAATTTAAAATTCCAACAAGGTCTCCTGTTACCATTTTTATGCCTTTGTTCATGGCATCATAGAGTCCCTGATCTGGTTCTGAAATCCACTTTGTAATGATGTCTTGGTGTTTTTTGATAATTTCCAATGTACCATCTGTAGAACCGCCATCCACTATAACATATTCTATATTGCTATAGGTTTGCGAGGCCACAGATTGGATGGTTTTTTCTAATGTTGCTACACTATTATAACAGACAGTGATGATAGAGATTTTCATCGCTTTAAATAAGTTATGATGTTTCTGGGGATCAGAAAAAGAGTATTAAGTCTTATGTACTTAGCTATTCTAAAAGCCTTTAATGGGTTTACGAAAAAATATAAAAAAAAAGAATGAGATTGTTTATCTATAAAACCTCTTAAGACTTTATAGGTTTCTTCTTTTTCATATCCAAACTTATGCAAGTGTTCTAAAATTGGTAAATATTCTTCAAATTTTATTTTCAAAAAACTTTTCAAGCCTTTGTAAGAGGCATTTCCAGGTCTAAAAACGACCCATGCCTTTTTTGTAACGTAAATAGGGCCTTTTGTACAAGAATAAAAAGAATAAAATAGGGGTCCACTAATTTTATTAAAAAAAAGGTGATCAGAGATTTCTAAAAGATTATTGCGCTTATGTATACATGAGGTCATAAAAACAAGCGATCCATAGGCTTCATCAAACATTGATAAAGCAATCTCTTTTGAATTTTCTAAATAACCATAATCTCCATTATACCCTTTTTCATTACTTATTAAATAGTTTAAAAAAATAAATTCAAGAGATGTATAATTTGCTATAATCCTTAAAATTTCATTTATAATTCCTTTTTTTAAATCATCATCATCACTAACAAACCAAACATATTCTGAATAAGATAGGTTTAATAAATTAATTATATTACCCACTAATCCCATATTCTCGGAGTTCTCTACCAATTCAAAAAAAGGATTTTTTTGTTGTAAGTCACTCAACACTTCGCTAGTATTATCTATTGAAGCGTTGTTACCCACAATAAATTTAACCTTATTTAAAATTGATGAATCTGCTTTGATCTCATCTTCAAAAAATTCTAATTGATTTTTTATAAAATTTGCTCGGTTATAAGTTGGTAAACAAATAGTTAATCTTACCTGATTATTTAACATTTTATATCTATAGTTTTTTGATTATGTCAGTTTGATAATAGGGGTTATAAAATGTGTCTATAATTTTAAAGCACTCTTTTCTGATAGACTCTCTAGATTTTGAATTCCTTATCCAATCTTTCACTTTTTCCTTTAAATTCTCTAGACTGTTTTCTTCAAAAAAAACACCTGTCTCCAACTCCACAATAGACTCTACCTCAGGCATTTGATTGCTAAGATTGCCATGTGTACAGACAGGCGTCCCAAAACTTAATGAATGAATTGCTGTTAAACCTACATTACCAGGAGAAACACATAGAGTCGCATGGTATATAAATTTAGCAAGCTCTTTTTCATCATAGCAGGATCCATAAAAATGAATATGATCTTGGATATCAAGCGAAATTGCTAATGACTTTAGATATTCTTTTTCAGTGCCATCACCAACCAATAACAAATTTATTTTGTCACCAGTTTCATTTAAAGCACTTACAGCATTAATCAATAAGTCCAGTTTTTTTACCCTTGTTAATCTCCCTACAAAAATTAAATAAGGTAGATGATTGTCTTTAAAAAAGTCAGGAGTAAAACTTTGTTTAACATCATTACTATTTCTCAACTTTAAATGAGTGTCATAATCTAACGAATTGAAAATTACTTTTAATTTTTCTTCCTTAAAGCCTTGTTCTGTCAATAGCTTTTTAGCCCTTCTTTCATACAAGAGCAATTCATCTGCTGTTTTATAAAAACTTATTCTCAAAGTTCTCTTCCAATACGGTTCATTACCATATAAGCCATGCGACCATAAAACCACTTTAATTCCTTTAATTTTACAAATCAGAATAGCTATCCAAGTGGAAATAATTTGAAATTCTCCTAAAAAAATAGCGATATCAATATTTTTAAACAAACATTTTTTGATAACGCCAGTTTGAAAAATTAAAATTTTATCTTTTAACCAAAAATTCTTTAATGCATGTAGTTTATGGTTTTGCTCTCTAAATTCTAGTGCCTTAAAATTTATTTCTTTAATGTTAAGTTGTTTATTTTCACCAAAAACAAAATGGAAATCAAAGAAAAGATTATTTAATAGCTTGCTCCATAAAGAAGAACGGTAATGAGGAGCTATATTAGTGAAATTATAAATAATCTTTTGCTTCATGATTAAAAATCTCAAATTTTAAATAAGGCTTTTCGTATTGATTTTAAGTTATTAATCAATGACTTTTAATTAATATTTTGTCGATTTTTCACTCTTAAAAAAAAGAAAATAAATAAGGATAATAAATAATGGATACATATAAGAGGGACGTTGTAAAAGATTTAGGCAAACCACGAATAAAAAAAGAATACCCATTGTATTTTTATTCCAAAGACTTCTTATTCCAAAATATATAAATGGCAAGAAATAAAAAGCTACACCAAAAATTCCGTAATAAATTAAAGGCCCCCAAAAAGTTTCATGTACAAAACCAGGATAATTTTTTGCAATTTCTTCTCTTGAATTTCCCCACGGGTTCTCAGCAAATATTTTTGGACCTAAGTCCAAACCGCCCTGTCGAGATGCATCATCCCCTCCTTCAATAATGTTTTCAATACGCCCTAAAGTTCGGGTTTTAAAGTAATCAATACTTTTAATATTTGAGAAACTAACGACTAAAAACGATAATGAAAAAATAACAATTAAAGAAAAAAATATATTTTTAATCTGCTTCTTATTGAAATAAAAAATAAATGCAAAAACAATAATCGTCACGATGTGAGCTAAGGATGTCGTTACTAAAGGTAAAAATATTAATAAGTATTCCCATTTCATATTATGAAAATATTTTCTATTAAGCAATAATAGAAACATAACAACAAAAGCAAAACTTCCTGGTTCGTCATAATAACCGGCCGGTCTAAGTTCGTGAGATATTTCACTAGTTCTCTTTATAAACAATAAGCCATAATTATAAATTTGACTATCACCTTGATATTGATAAGTGCCTAACAACTTTAAATTCCCAATGGCAAACAAAACAACACCTAAAATTGATAAAAAACCCATTAAAATATTTAATCTAATAAAATTTTTAAGAAAAAAAAGAACGTTGAAAGAGTTTAAAATTAGAAATAATGAGATCCAAGATAATAACAAGTAAAACAAGGTCATATAGTTAGATACTGAATCCAACAAAAAAGCAGCAAAAAAAAGAAAAAGAATTTGAATGAAAATAATTTTCGAAAAAGCTGGATTAGGGAAGGTTAATCTTTTGTTTGTTAAAATTATCCAGAAGAACCAGACAGCCATAAGGGATAAAGATGCGAGAACTTTATAATCTCCAAAAAAAATGTAATTATGAACAAATGGATAAAAAGAACCTATAGATATCAGGCTAAATATAAAAAATATCCAGTTTTGCACCTTTCTATTTTTATTTATGGATTTATATGCCATCATTATACAGAAATAAGTTTTGATGCGAAAAATCTAGGATTACGAACTGCAATGAATTTTCTTTTTAAAACATCAGTTTTAAAACTATTCTTTATTAGAGCGTGTGCAATTGTTTTAGCAGTAACCTTTGGGATTAGCACTCCTAGATTGTTTTCTTTTATCAAGTCTTTTAATAAACCTCCGCTTGTTGCAATTACTTTTTTATTTGCTGCCACGGCATGACCTAAAATACCACTCGAGGCTTCGGCATTTTTATAAGGCATGAGTACTGCATGGCATTGGTTGAACAAACTTTTCATTTGTGCATTGGATACAAACTGATTATCCCACACGATATTAACATCAGAATTTTTAGAACTTGTTGCTATTTTCTTTAACATTAAAGTTTCTATTTCATTGTTGGATACACAACCTACTAATAAGATAGTGATTTCCTTTTGTTTCTCCTTCGGCAGAAAGAGTGCAGATTCAATAACTTCGAATGTTCCTTTTCTATTTCCTAAAGCCCCAATATGTAAAAATATCTTACTTTTTCTATCAATATTGTAGTAATCGTAGATATCAAAATCATCAAGGGGTTTTAAATCTGGTATTGGGTCTGGCAACATTTCAAAGATTTTAGTATTAAATTCATTATTCAAATAGCTCACTGTTTGTTTATCATTTAAAATGAATATTTTTTTTATATGTGGATTTAGGGTATATAATTTTGTTGTGAAGTATTTACGATAATATTTTAATTTTTCTTTCAATGTATTCTTAGACATCCGATAAAATTGTAAAAATAAAATACCGCTAATAGTATATGTCGGCCTAAAAAAAAGGCAGGCTAATTGAAAAGTATTGAAATATAATAAGCAAACGTGGTTTACTTTAAATCGTTTAGCATAACGATGCATTAATTTATATTCTACAAATGACTTTTTAATCGTACCTATATGCTGTAAGGTTTTTAACTCTTCATTTTTAATTTCAACCCAAGTTACATTTTTGATGTCATTAGCTTTAGAAAAAATTATCGGGAATTTTAGAGAAAAGGCAGGGTGCACAATAAAATAATATTCATTTGCATCCTCATTAACTTTTAGATAATCAATTAAATGACTTATATACTCTGTATGATGCCCTGTAATTTGAATGTCGAAGAATAGTTTTTTCACTACAAGGTTTTTGATTTTCTTTAATTGCTTGTTTTATTTAGAATTATAGAGTGGGAATCAAATATAGCAATATGTTTATATCTTAAAAAAATACTTTTCATTTTAAGTGTATACAATTAGCATTTAGATTTATATTCAATTTATCGATAAGCATTCTTCGTAGAGCTTTAAGTATTGACCGGCAATCACTTTTGAGTCAAATGTAGATTGAATTTTATTTATTGCATGACGACTTAATTTTTGTTCTTTTTTATTGTTATTTAAAACCCAAACTATCCCTTCTTTTAAATCATAAATTTCGTGGGATTTTGCTTTATAGCCATTTATTTTATGGTCAAAAGCATCAGATTGCCCACAGACATCAATTTCATCACAATCGTTAGCTATACATTTACCATATCGGGCATTATTTTTTATTGTTATACATTAGAGAATGCCTGTATAATGCAGCTATACCCAATAACAAATAAGTAGTATTTTTAAAAGGAATCATCTTGATCTTTGTACCCCCAAATTTGATTAAACTTTTTATTCTTTTTTTAAATTCGGGTGAAAAGATTTTATATGTATTTGAAATTTGATCTTGATTATGAATTAAATATTTACACCAATATCCCTCAGTATAAATATACTTCTTTGTCATCAATAATAATTTAAAGACAAAATCAATATCTTGATTCCGTTTTAATGATGTATCCCATAATAAACCCTTTTTATAAAAGGAGTTATGAAATAAAGGAGTGGATATATTTACACCTTGACCCTTCGCCATTTTGAACCAAAGATTTCCGTCATTCTTTATGTATTTTGTAGTTTTCGTATTTTCATATATATAACAAAAATCGCATACTGCAACTTTTACATTTTCTTTAATGATGGCATCAACTTGGCGAATAATTTTTTGTTTATCAATTGTATCATCACTATCAACGAATTGAAAAAACTCACCCGTTGCTTCTCGCATCCCTTTATTCCTTGCAGCAGGTGCTCCTGAATTTTTTTGTGCATATACTTTTATTACCAAGTCTTCAGACTCATATTTGGATTTAAATTCTTTTAGTATTCGCAATGATTCATCTTTGGAGCCATCATCAATTAACAGTAATTCTATTGGCCTGTATTTATTGTTAAGAATACTATTTAGTGTATCCAGTACTTTTTCTTCTCTGTTATATACAGGAACAATTATTGACACTTTAGGTTTTATATGCATTAAACTGAATTATTTATTAAATTGCTCAGAGATTATTTTGTTAATACTAATGTATTTTCTCAAAGCGAATATTATTACGAAATAAGTAAAAATTCCAACAAGAATCAGTGAAATAAAATTCAAAAGACTGATTTGACTAAATAAAAATATTTTAGTCAGAATTACAGTACATCCCATTAAGAAAGTTGCAAAAATGACAGGTATCAAGTTTTTTATAAAATCCCTTAATTTCAACTGAATATTTTTTGCGCTAAAGTAATAAATTGGTATAATCAATATTACATAAATAATAATATATGCATAAACTAATCCAATAACACCGTATAGTTTTAAACCTAGATAAAAACCAATGGCATATATTGGCAGACTAATTATATTAATTTTAAGCGGTATATCAGGTCTACCGGTATTTAGATAAAGAGTGCCATTTACAGTAAAAATTGATTGTGGCATAGCAACTAAAGCCAGAAGTGGTAATATTGAAATCATAGAGGACCATTTTTCTCCTAAAAGTATCAACACAAAGGAATCAGATAAGATTGCTATTCCGGCTAAGGTTGGAAAGGTAATTAAAGCAATTGTTTGAATAACTTTTAAATATACGGACCTTATGATATTTATATCATTTTTTATACTGGAAAAAGAGGGGAATAAAACGTCCTTAATGACATTACTAATGCTACTTATAGGGAGAAGTATTATTTGATAGGCAATATTATAAACTCCAAGTGATTGTTGTCCTAACATCTTACCAATCATTAAATTATCAAGATTTCTCACCCAATAGGTGAGAAATCCATTAAGAGAGACATTCATGCTGTATCTCCATAGTTTCTTAACCACCTTAATATTGAAGTTTAAAACTGGCCGATAATTTGAAACAAAGAAAACAATGATGGTACGCAAAGTCATATTCGTTATTGTTCTCACTATCAAGCTCCAAACTCCAAATCCATAAAAAGCTAATCCGATTGCAATTAGAGATGAAATAAGGAGTGATGAATTTTCAATAACTGAAAGACTTTTAAAATCAATACACTTTTTTAATTCAATTAAATTGACTAATCCAAAAGCTTGTATAAAAAAAACAACTGAAAATACCTTTGTTAAATTAGCTAAACGGGGTTCATCGTAAAAATTTGCAATAGTTGGGGCTAGTAAAAAAAAAAGGGTAGTTAATATTACACCTGTTAGCATATTTAATACAAAAACCGAATCGAATTCAGTTTTTGATACATCTTTTTGATAAATTAAGGCGTGACCGAAACCAAAATCTTTAAATAGTAATCCAAAGTTTAGGAAAACTGTGATCATAGCAAACAAGCCAAAATCATCTGGTGAAAGCAATCTAGCGAGAACTATCGAAAAAATTAAGCTAAGCGACTGTGTTGCAATCTTATTCAAGAAAGACCACTTAAAACCCCTAAGAGCATTTGTTTTAAAAGTACTATTCATTATTTATTCCAAAAATTTAATGGTTTTTGAGCGTATCTAAGTATTTGCTCCTTCTCATTTTTTAAAATAAAATTTATTTTTTTTTCAACTTTAGGACTTATGATAATCGAATAGTCGATGGTTTTTTTAGGAGCCTGTATACCAACTATATTGGCAATATATTTCAAGGTTTTATAAATTTTTTGATTTTCTCTTAGCTTTATATACCAGTTGGCATACATTTTTTTCCCTTCACTGCTGTTTTTTCTTTCGAATAGTACTTTGTTTTCTTCAGGTTTAATGGCTAAGAAGTCACAAATTTTATGATAAGTATCTGTAGGATATGCTTTAAAATCTTCGAAAAATAAAACTAGTATGTTTTCATCATTATAAAATTTACGATAGTTATTTAGATGTGTCCAATATTTGGATGCTTCAATAAATGGAGGGTATTCAAAAATTGCTTTTTCAAAATCTTTTGGCATCGTCGCAACCTCAACATCTGTGTAGTTTTTATAGACTTGTTGATGCCAATGGCCGGATGATAAGGTTTGTCGCCATACAGATTTAAGTCTGCTTACGGGCTCTCTTACAATATAGATGATTTTAGCATCAGGGTTAAAATCGTATAAACGTTTAGGAATTTCAGGTATTAAGGTTGTTTCTGAATAAATTGGAGAAGCCTCACCTATAATTTTCTCACCATTTACCTTGACAAAAAGACTGCTATACCATCCCAGATTATCCTTATAATTACTAAAAGAAAAAAACCATGGTTCTTTAGGTGTCGTCATAAATACATTAGAATGTAAATCTAACATATGCCATAAGCTAGTGGTTCCACATTTTGAAGCACCTATAACAAACAGATTGGGGATTTTGTTCATATTAATATTTCCTAATAATTCCATAAGATTTCAATGAAACTACTAAGAAAGGAAACACTAATTTAAATACAAAAGTTGAATTTTTGGATAACCAAATATTCATAAAAGCCATTAAAAAGATTTTATTGCTTTGCTTGCGATAACTCCATAATCTCCAGCTTTGTTTGCGATAATGATGTAATTGTAATTTTGTTTTTTTCAAGTTTGATAAGGGTAGCTTTTTATAGTTGTCAAAAATTTCATTTAATAAGCCATCTTTTCCATAATTCCAGTCCTTACTAGTTTGAGGTACAACCGTAATTTTTACTGGATACTCTGTTAAATGAACAGTATCCCCATTCAAACTAGATAAGCTTACGAAAAAAATAAATAGGTAAATATTATTTACGTTATATTTTAGATATGATTCATATAGTTTTTCCCTTTTTAAAACTAAACCACTGAGCTGGTGACCACGCCATGCATTTGCAATACAATTATTGAAACCAGATTCATATTTTTTCGTTTGCAGATTTACATCTCTGCCTCCAGTTATTTCATTACCTTTTATATCTATTGGTTTATTTGCTGGAATAATACAATGAATAGTTTTATCATTTATGTATTTTATAGATTCAAGCATATAATCTAATTCAATATAGTCGTCGTCACCCAAATACATTACATATTCACCTTTTGCTTCTTTTAACACGAAAAGCGCATTCTTTTCAAGACCAATGTTTTCTGTTTGTGTAAAATATCTTAACTGAATATCGGTGTTTTTGTTTTGGAAAAGTTTAACCTTTTCTTCAGTTTTATCAATTGACTGGTTATTTGAAACTACAATCTCAAATTTATCTTGGAGGTTTCCCTTGCGTATATAACCAGCTAACATTTCAAGGTTTTTAATTAAAAAAGGAGCACGGTTATATGTAGGCAATAATATTGATATTAACATACTGATGATTTGATACTTTTATTTATTTTTATTAGCCATTCTAGCATTTTAGATATTCCAGCTTTGGTATTAATTTTCGGCTTCCAAGAAGTTTGATTAGATATCTTATTATTATCAGCAACAAAAACTAACTGATCGCTCTCTCTTTCTGGTAGCCTTTTAAAGGTCATTTTAATATTCAATTCATATTCAAGTACCTTGAACAATTCCAGTAGCGAAAGGCTGTTTTCAATACCACCACCAATATTAAAGGCTTGTCCTTTGATATTTTCAATATTTTCTACAGATTTAAAATATAGAGATACCACATCTTCAGCGTGGAGAACGTCACGTACCTGTTTTCCTGTTCCAGATATTGTAAATGGTTCCTTTGCTGTCTCATTTTTAATTTCAAGCGCTTTTTGGCAAAACCAACCTATCCAACCCTGGTCTATGGTAGAGTGTTGGTTACCACCATACATAGAAGAGTGTCTAAAGACTACAGTCTTGAGTCCATAGATTCGAGCAAAATCCAACAGATACTGGTCTGCTGTTCCTTTGGAACACCCGTAAGGCGAATGGAAGTCTAATGGCAGTGTCTCGTCAAAACCATTTGAGTATTCTTTGCACTCAAAGCGTGTTTCTTTTTCTATAAAGGTTAGATCTTTAAAATCACCATAGACTTTGTTGGACGAAGAATATAAAACCATTGCCTCAGGTGTATACTTTCTAATAGAATCCAATAAATTAAATGTACCAAGCGCATTTATTTCAAAATCCAGTCTGGGATTAGCAATAGAGGTCGTCATGGCTACTTGGCCTGCCAAATGAAAAACTACATCGGGCTGTTCTTTTTTAATAACGGTTTCAACATCGTTATTATTTCTAATATCATAAGGATAATAAATGAAGTCACCTTTAGTTCTCAGCCATTCTAAATTTGTCGCGCTCCCAAAGCGAAATAAATTATCAAGCACAACCAATTCTTCTCCTCGTTTTAGCACTTCTGCAGCAAGATTGCTGCCAATAAATCCACAACCCCCTGTGATTAAATATTTCATGTTAGTCTATATTTTTTTCGTGATTTATAACCTGACTTAAACCGTCATCTACTTTAGTTTTTGGTACCCATCCCAATTTTTTTAATTTAGAGATATCATTATTAGATTCCATCAATTCATTTGTTCGGTAGGGTATAGCGCCGTAATCAAGTTTTGATTGAGATGCGGTATGGGTCTTAATAAATTCGAGTATATATTTGAGATTGGTGTTTTGTCCTGCACCTACGTTAAATTCTTCAAAGGCTTTAAAATTATCATGCTGTTGTAGCATAAGATCATAGACTTCGAGTAAATCATCAATATATAAAAAATCTCGGTTTTGTTCTGCTTTTGTCAGTGCAATTTCAGGCTCATTGTTGAGCATTTTTTGCACCATCAAGGTAATAAAATTGGTTTTAGATGTTCCCGGTCCATAAAAATGTTCCAGAACCAGATTAATTATCCTTAATTGTCGCTGGTCTGTATACCATTTTAACCAATCCCTAAACTGTTTTTTAGTCAAGGCATACGGACTAGTGAAACGATCTAAAATTGTATCTGTGTTTATAAAAGTTTGACATCCATACTTAGCTGCTTTTTCAACTAAAACCTGAGGTAAATAAGTGTTGGTATACAGCATTTCTGAATTAGATTCATCACTTCTGCCATAAAAGGTTGCAGTATGAATGATGATATCAAATTGGTGATTTTTAAAAATGTTGTCTTGTATCCCGTTCTTAGATCCGTAGACTTCAAAATCGTATGCTTCAATCCTTGAAAGGTTAACAGTGTCATACTCCAAACCAACAATATGGTATTTATCTTTGTAACGGATAGCCAACTTGCTCCCTAGGTACCCATTGATCCCTGTAATAAGAATTACTTTTTTCAAAAGGCTAAAAATTCAATCCAAAAAATTCTTCCAGCTTATCCGCTACAAAATCTAAATGGTCTTTGGTTAAGGCAGGTTGTACGCCAATCCAAAAGGTGTCGTTCATGGTTCTGTCCGTATGGGTCAAATCGCCTACCACACGATACTCTACATCTTTAAAATAAGGCTGTTTTAATAAATTACCGGCAAATAGCAGTCTCGTCCCTATTTTGTAACCATCTAAAAAGCGGGTAATCTCTTCACGTTTTACACCGGCTTCTTCTTTTACCGTTAGTGGGAATCCAAACCAAGACGGATTGCTGCCTGGCGTGGCTACGGGTAAATCTAAGAATTCTGTAAGGCTTTGTAGTCTGTTGTGTAAATAGGCAAAATTCTCCCTGCGCTTTTGGATAAAAAAATCTAATTTGTTCAGCTGTGCCAGCCCACAAGCCGCCTGCATATCTGATATTTTAAGGTTGTAACCCGAGTGTGAATACACATACTTATGGTCGTAGCCAAAGGGCAACTTACCGTGTTGTTGTTCAAATCGGCAGCCACAGGTATTATCGCAACCCGGTGCGCAATAACAATCACGCCCCCAATCTCTGAAGGATTCGGCGATAGTTTTTAATTCTGTACTGTTCATAAACACCGCACCACCTTCGCCCATGGTCATATGATGCGCAGGGTAAAAGCTTAACGTCCCAATATCACCAAAGGTCCCACATTTTTTGCCATTGAGTTCTGCGCCTAAAGCGTCGCAGGTGTCTTCTATGAGCCATAAATTATGTTTATCGCAAATCTCTTTGACGCGTTCCACATTAAAAGGATTGCCTAAAGCATGTGCCAGCATGATGGCTTTGGTTTTTGGCGTAATGGCAGCTTCTATCAGATCCACATTGATGTTATGTGTTTTGATGTCCACATCTACAAAGACAGGAACTGCCCCAAATTGCACAATAGGGTTAACGGTTGTCGGAAATCCAGCTGCCACGCCAATCACCTCATCACCTTTTTTGACCGCACGGTCACCTAGTTTTGGTGATGTCAGGGTACTAAAAGCCACTAAATTGGCTGATGACCCTGAATTGACGCTTAAGCAATGTTTTACACCTAAAAATTTAGCCAGTCCTTCTTCGAATTTTTTATTAAAATGGCCTGTGGTTAGCCAAGCGTCCAGAGAAGCAGAGACCATATTTTGGAGTTCTTCTTCTCCCAATAATTTCCCGGAAGGTGGGACAGGCGTTTCGCCTGGTACAAAGGTTTTAGGTTTGTATTGTTCTTCAGCATATTGTGTTACTAAACCTGCAATTTCTTCTCTTAATACACTTAATTTTTCTTTGGTTTCCATAACTTAATTTGAATATTTATTTATTTCACTAAGGCAAGCCGTTTGCACATCACCTTGGTTGAGGAAATGTTGTTGCCAATCGATGATTAATGATAAGGTTTTGTGTAGTGACCACTGAGGCTGCCACTTTAATCTGTTAATGGCTTTTGAGCAATCCAGCTTAAGAAAGCTAGCTTCGTGAGGGTTATTGTTGGTGTCTAATTTCCAACTTGCGCCATTGCCCCACTGCTCAACCATTTGGTTTAAAATCCAATTGACAGGCTTACAATCTTCATCTTTTGGTCCAAAGTTCCAGGCCTCTGCATATTGTTCGCCATCTTGTTCGTAAAGGTGCTGCGCCAACACCAGGTAGCCTGATAAAGGCTCTAGAACGTGTTGCCAGGGTCTGGTCGCCAGGGGATTTCTGATGATAACCGGTTCTTGCTTTTCAAAAGCCCTTAAGATGTCTGGAATAAGTCGGTCATCGGCCCAATCGCCTCCACCAATCACATTACCAGCTCTGGCCGAGGCCAGATTAGCAGTATTCTGTCCGGTAAAGAAAGATGTTCTGTAGGCCGCTGTGACCAACTCCGCACAGCCTTTACTGCTGCTGTAGGGGTCATGACCACCCATGGGTTCGTCTTCACGATAGCCCCAGACCCATTCCTTGTTTTCATAGCATTTGTCTGTGGTCACTGAAACGATAGCCTTTAAACATCTACAGCTTCTGGCAGCTTCTAATACATTTACTGTGCCCATGACATTAGTAGAATAGGTCTCAATTGGATCTTTATAAGACTGCCTGACTAATGGTTGTGCGGCCATATGAATTAAGATTTCTGGATTAAAATCGCTCATACTTTTTGAAATCTGTTCTAAATCTCTAATGTCTCCAAACTCAGACTGCATATGATCTGAAACTTTACCTTCTGTAAAAAGATTTGGTGTGGTATTGGGTTTTAAAGCGTAGCCTTTGACTACAGCACCCATAGATTGAAGCCATAAACATAACCAAGATCCTTTAAAGCCTGTATGGCCAGTAACAAAAACTCGTTTATTTTCCCAAAAAAATGAGTCAACCTTAGCATTTAATCCTCCCATAATTTCCAAGGTGCTTTATTATTATCCCACAAATCTTCTAAGTGATTTTTATCTCTTAAGGTATCCATCGGCTGCCAAAATCCTTCATGCTTATAGGACATGAGTTGTCCGTCTCTAGCTAAATTTTTTAAAGGCTGTTGTTCCCATACGGTATGGTCTCCATCTATCCTGTCAAAAACTTTTGGAGACAATACAAAGAAACCACCATTTATTAATGCGCCATCGCCTTTGGGCTTTTCTTCAAAATTTTTAACCTGATTTTCACCTATGTTAAGTGCACCAAATCGTCCTGGCGGGTAAGTAGCTGTGAGTGTGGCTACTTTACCGTGATTTTTATGAAAGGAAATTAAATCTTTGATGTTTATATTAGCCACACCATCACCATAAGTAAAACAAAAGGCTTCTTCGTGTTTTAAATAGGTTTCGAGTCGCTTTAGTCTTCCACCTGTCATAGAATCATCGCCGGTATCTATCAGGGTGACTTCCCAGGGTTCAGCTCTTTTTTCATGCACTTTCATTTCATTGGTTTTCATGTCGAAGGTCACATCAGACTGATGTAAAAAGTAATTGGCAAAATACTCTTTAATCACGTAGCCTTTATAGCCACAACAAATGATAAAATCATTGATACCGTAGTGAGAGTATATTTTTAGGATATGCCAAAGTATAGGCTTACCGCCTATTTCGACCATAGGTTTGGGTTTGGTTACTGTTTCTTCACTTAGACGGGTTCCTAAGCCGCCTGCAAGAATTACTGCTTTCATATCATATTGTTTAGCTTGTACATATAAATGCATCAGAGAAAAAATCCTTTTCTGACAAGTTATTATTCGTAAGTATTGATTTTGCAGATTTTATCATTTCATTTGAACCACAAGCATAGACCTGTGCATTCGTCAAATCTATATCTTCTTTAAGGAGAGCTTCTTGTACATATCCTTTTACTCCATCAAAAGGTGAAGTCTCTCTAGAAAGGGCTCTTATATATTTTAAATTTGGTATGTTTAAATCTGATGGATTCCAGAATATATCATCTTTGTATCGTGCTCCCAAAAATAACCAATAGTTCTTATTATCTGTGTAATCATTAGATGCCTTAATGCGCTCAAGAATGGCCTTGATAGGAGCTACACCTGTACCGGTTGCTAAGAAAATAATGTTTTCTTTTTCAGTATTTCTAATAAAAAAACTTCCCAGAGGTCCCTCCATTCTAAGTAGATCATTTTCTTTGGCTTCATTAAATAAGTAATTGCTCATTGCTCCATTCTCATACTTTTTAATAAAAAATTCTAAAGTAGTTTTCTCTTGATAAGCATTGGCAATAGAATAGCTTCTCTTAATTGCACCCTTTATCAAATTTACATATTGACCAGAGTTATATTTGAATTTTGCCGTTGGAGGTAACCTAAGTTTAACTTTAATTACATCTTTTGTCAATTGCTCAATACTGTTGATTTTGACTGGTACGATTTGTTTATCATGCAAAATAATGTCTCCCAGATCTTCAATATCCAAAGTTAAGTCTGATGTAGGTAGTGCATTACAAGATAGGGTGTATTTATCATATTTCTCTTCATCTGTCAAAACCATATCATCATTCTTATCCTGAGTGTTCCCATCTAAAACTTTAACTACACAACTTCTACATCTTGCCGTAAGGCAACTATGTTCTAAAGAAATACCCGCTTTCTTAGCTGCTTCAAAAATAGTTGTGTTAGCGTCGCAGGTAAATTTTTTATTGTTTTTTAAATGAACTGTATACATTATTCAACTTTTTTAAGATGTAACTTTAATCAATTTTCACCTCTTTAAATTTCTTTTCATTATGCAAAAACCACTTATAAGTTTCTCTAATTCCATCTTCTAATTCAATCTTCGCTTCCCAGCCCTGGTTCTTCATTTTGGAAACGTCTAGGAGTTTTCTTGGGGTTCCATCCGGTTTAGTGTCGTCCCATTCAATTTTACCTGTATGCCCCACGATCTCCTGAATAGTTTCTGCCAGCTCCCTGATGGTAAAATCCTTTCCTGTCCCTACGTTGTATAAATTTTCCTTTAATTGGTTTTCCAAAGCAAAGACCACCGCATCCGCAAGGTCATTCACGTGAAGGAATTCGCGCATGGGAGTACCGCTGCCCCACAAGTTGACTGTTGAATGCCCCCCTAGCCCCCCAAAGGGGGATTTACTATTATCCCCTTTATTGTCGGGACTTGATTGTTTGGCTTCGTGGAACTTGCGAATCATAGCAGGTAAAACGTGTGATGTTTTAAGGTCGAAATTATCGTATGGACCGTATAAATTGGTAGGCATCAAACTTACAAAGTCTTTTCCATATTGTTTTCGAATCGCTTCACAGGCTTTTACACCGGCTATTTTAGCTATGGCATACCACTCATTGGTTGGCTCCAAGGTATCGGTTAATAAATATTCTTCTTTTAAGGGTTGCGGTGCTAATTTAGGGTAAATACAAGAACTGCCTAAGAAAATGAATTTCTGAACGTCAGCATTATGAGCTGCATCGATCAGGTTGTTTTGGATCTGCAGGTTTTCCATCAGAAAACTATAAGGGTACTCACTATTAGCAAGTATGCCTCCTACCCTTGCTGCTGCATCGATCACCACATCGGGTTGTTCTTTTTTAAAGAAGTTGCTAACTGCCTCCTGGTTTCTGAGATCTAGTTCTTTTGACGTTTTTCCGATAAGATTTGAATAGCCCTTAGCTTCCAGAGCTCTCCAAATGGCTGAACCTACCATGCCACGGTGGCCGGCGATGTATATTTTAGTTTGACTATTTATTTTTGACATTTGACTGTTGACTGTTGACTGTTGACTGTTGACTAATTTAAGTCTTCTTTTCGTATTTTTTGAATGAATGCATTTATACGTTTTTCAAGACTATTAACTTTTTGTATTAATTCACTTGTAGCAGTTGAATTGCCATAATTCAAATCTTTTATGATGTTCAATAAGGTCTCAACTTCAAAAGCTGATCCTAGGCTCATTTCTAAATAACGATTAAAATCCTTTGATGATGATTTTGCAGCTCCTTCAGCAATATTGTTGACTATTGAAACGGAAGCTCTTCTAATTTGAGAACTAAGACCATAGACTTCTTCTTTAGGAAGACTCTGGGTTAAAAGATAGATGTCTTTTACAAAACTCATCCCGTCTTTATATATATCCCAGACTCTAAAATTTCTCATCTTATGGCTTTTGACTGTTGACTGTTGACTCTTGACTGTTGACTCTTGACCTTTGGCAGTTTACCTTTGACTGTTAAAGGTCAATGGCTAAGGGTTAAAAGTCAGTTATTACTCAAAATAATTCAAGGTCTTATAACCGCCTTCTTTCAAATACTGATCTTTTTGCATGAGTTCAAGGTCACTTTGCATCATTTCTTTAACTAAATCTTTCAAGTCATATTGACATTCCCAACCTAATTTTTCCTTAGCCTTTGAAGCGTCTCCAATAAGCAATTCCACTTCTGTAGGTCTAAAGTATTTTGGATCTACGTTTAGTACTTCTTTTCCTTTCTCTACAGCATAATCTTTATTTGAACAAGATTTTACGTAGGCTTTTTCATCTACACCATGTCCTATAAATTCAAGTTCAACTCCCACTTCATTAAAAGCCATCTTCACAAAATCTCTCACCTTGGTTGTTTTTCCAGTAGCAATAACCCAGTCTTCTGCTTCATCAGCCTGCAAAATCATCCACATCATCCGTACATAATCTTTTGCATGACCCCAATCGCGTTGCGCATCTAAATTCCCTAAATACAATTTATCTTGTAAACCTAAAGCAATTCTAGCCACCGCACGAGTGATTTTTCGGGTTACAAAAGTTTCCCCACGAATAGGCGATTCATGATTAAATAAAATGCCATTACAAGCAAACATATTATAAGCTTCTCTATAGTTTACCGTTATCCAAAACGCATACATTTTAGCTACTGCGTAGGGAGAACGCGGATAGAATGGTGTAGTTTCAGTTTGTGGAACTTCTTGAACTTTACCATACAATTCTGAAGTAGATGCTTGGTATATTCTTGTTTTTTTTTCTAAACCCAAAAGACGCACAGCATCTAGTATTCGCAAGGTACCTAAGCCGTCTGCATTACCTGTGTATTCGGGAGTTTCAAAAGAAACTGCCACATGGCTCATGGCCGCCAAGTTATAAATCTCATCAGGCTGTATTTCTTGTATCAGGCGAATTAAGTTGGTACTATCCGTCAAATCGCCATAATGCAAAATAAAATTTTGATTTTCTACATGTGGGTCTTGGTATAAGTGATCTATGCGATCGGTGTTGAAAAGTGAAGACCTGCGCTTGATGCCATGCACGACATAATTTTTGTTGAGCAGAAATTCACTGAGGTAAGCACCGTCTTGGCCTGTAACTCCTGTGATTAATGCTATTTTTTGTTTACTCATCTTTTTAAAGTTTAAAGCTCAAAGCTGGAAGCTCAAAGCCATGATCATATTTAAATTGATTTCTTTATGGAATTGATCAGGCCTTTTAGCATTGAGGCTATTTCAATTGCTTCATTTTCTAGGTGTTCTAATTGTTCTTTTGATATCCAATGCCGCCTGTTAAATAAAATAGCTAAAGTTACTGCCTCATATAGAGAACCTCTTGATATATAGAGATACTGTACAAATTCTTTTTTAGAATTTCTTCCTTTTCCTTCAGCTATATTCATTGCTACTGATGTTGCAGAGGATTCAAATTGTTCTACTAAACGATAGTGCTTACGATTGGATTGAAGATTTTCTGTCAAAGAAATTGCATAATCAGCAAAGTCCACAGCACGACGCCAAACTTTCAAATCTTTAAATGCAAAATCCATATTTTTTGAGTTTACATATGAAGTGCTTTGAGCTTACAACTTTCAACTTTCAGCTATTCATTTACGATCATAATCATCTTCAATACGTACAATATCATCTTCGCCTAAGTAGGTGCCGAGCTGTACTTCAATAAACACACAATTTTCTTTATTGGAAAGATTTCTATGTGGAGTTTTATTGAGTTTTTGGTGTTGTTATCCGGTTATTCGATTATTCGATTATTCGAGTATTCGATTATTCGAGTATTCGGGTG
>Ga0209937_1000199_pt1 | contig 20442 bp, 30 predicted proteins | sample SalPon1_B_H2O_MG_FD_185699 | JGI IMG/M metagenome (GOLD analysis project Ga0209937, IMG submission 185699) | Salt pond water microbial communities from South San Francisco under conditions of wetland restoration - Salt Pond MetaG R1_B_H2O_MG... | ecosystem: Environmental > Aquatic > Non-marine... | reverse complement strand
ATACTCGGCGGTTTACGTAGTGCATGCACATATTGTGGTGCAGAACAACTCAAGTATCTAAGTAAATGTGCTACGTTTGTTAGAGTCACTCAGCAATACAACGGTGTGTTTGAGTGATAAATAAAATCGTAACGCCGTAAGGGTTACAACATTAATCTTGCTTATATAAAGGAGAAAAAAATGACAAGACTAACAACTCTAGACCTACCTTCACTACACAGAGCCACAGTAGGCTTTGACAGACTGTTTAACGAACTGGACAAACAATTTGCAAACAGTCAACCACAGGGCTATCCTCCATACAACATTGCACAGATCAATGAAGATGAGTATATGATCTCACTTGCAGTTGCTGGCTTCGGTATGGATAACTTGGATATTACCAAGGATGGTAACCTACTCACAGTCGAAGGTACATCACCGAGCGGTGATGAAACTGTAAATTATCTACACAAAGGAATTGCAGGACGCAATTTCCGTAGAGAGTTTACACTTGCTGATCACGTCGAAGTGGTTGGAGCAGGACTTGAATTAGGTATGCTCAACATTCGTTTGGTGCGTGAAGTTCCAGAAGAACTACAGCCTAAAAAGATTGCAATTACTGACCATAACGGTCATGTACAAGAAGCAATCGACAAAAAGCCTGACGACAGGTAAGTAATAGTCTAGGGGGAGGTAATACTCCCCCTTATTCTAAAGAGGTATATATGAGCACACAAGATGATACAATCGAAAAGAAAAAGGTCAACGAGCGTGTTCCTAGCAAGTATAAAGTTATTTTTTTAAACGATGACTTCACTCCGATGGAACTGGTTGTAGAACTTTTAATGCAAATTTTCCGACACGACAGAGCTAATGCTGAAAAAATTACTATGGAAGTGCACAATACCGGAAGCGCCACTGCTGGAATTTACTCGTATGAAATTGCAGAACAGAAAGGTCTTGAGACCGTTGCTAGATCAAGATCACAGGGCTATCCGCTAAGTGTAACGTTGGAACAAGAATAAGATGAGCCTTAAAGATTTAACTAAAGAAAATCATGCTAATGCAGAAAGGCAAGAATTTGTAAAAATTTTATTTAACGACATTCCTGACGAATTATATGCACAATACCTTTATAATCAATTCCCTATGTACGAGTTATTGGAACTGCTTGCAAACCGTCACGGACTGTTTATGGATTTAGCAGAGCTCCCACGAAGGACTGCCATTCTAAATGACTTTAACGAGCTATGGCCAGATATTAACACTAGACCTGAAACCTGCCCTGTAGTTAAACAATATCTTGATCATCTTATGACAATACAAGATGATCCACACAAGTTAATGGCTCATGTATACGTTAGACATATGGGTGATCTTTCCGGTGGCCAAATGATTGCAAAACGAGTACCCGGTAGTTGTAGATTTTATCAGTTTGATAACCCCGAACTGTTAAAAGAAAAGATACGGAGCAAAGTGGACGATACCATGGCGGACGAAGCCAAACTCTGCTTCGATTATGCAAGTCAATTATTCAAAGAAATGATGGATTTTGTGAAAAAATGAAAAACGAAGAGATGGTGTCGGACACGGTCCACGAAAAGTTTGAAGGAAGCCAGATGAGCAAAGCTGGTCGATTGGCTATGGAACTTGCGACCGAGAAGAAACGTCTTAAAACTGAATTAGAAGAATTGCAAGCGGAAGCTGATGATCTAAGACCTACCACACCTACTGGCACCGTGGATTGGTATGTTAAGTGGTGTGCAATGTCGCTGGCCGTTATTGGTGTTTTTCTTATCTCGGCAGATCTCTTTAGATATGGCCAAGTCTCTTATTTAATAAGCGGAGTTTTGTGGATATATGTAGGGATGGTGTGGCAAGATAGAGCAATTATGATTGGCTCTGCAATCACAGCAACTGCCGTTGCTATGAATTTGGTACAAACGTTGTGAAGAACGTCGAAACAATCAATACCAATGTAGATCCGATCTTTATCGAGCATACCAAATTTTTATTATCAACGGTGCACGGATGGGTACTCGCTTCGACCGAGCACAAGTCGGTCGAAGAAGGTTTCTCTGACACAGGACTCTTATTGAAAACGTACAGCGACTCTGAACAGTTAGTTTCAAATGAGGTTTACCCAATTCTTAACACATTTGCTGAATATCTGTTGAAGACTTCCCTGTTTAGTTCAAATAAGTTTTTTGACAATCTACAAATTAAGCGAATTTTTTGGAACTACTATAACCATGCCTCACAAGGCAACTATCATATAGATAATGATCGAGACAGCCTTAGTCTAATTTTTAATTTTTCTAACTCTGGAGGCACCCAGATAGCGAATGAAACTTTTAAATCTAAAGCCGGCACTGCTTTACTTTTTCCGTCAATGACAGAGCATAGAGGCCTCGGCCCGAATGTAGGAGAAAAGAGATTTTGCCTTAATGTGATTTTTGAAGGAGTTGCGGCATGAGTTACGTATGGGATACCTTAACTGAGATCTGTAATACATTTATCGAAACATTTGAAACTAACGGAACAGAAGTTTTTGAATCTGGGATGGAACAATTTAATCGTCCGGGGTGGGTAAACAGAGTTTGGCAGGGAGAAAAATTTAGAAGAGCTCATGTTGATGTAGTAGATGCACGAGATACACGAGGCTTGTGGATGATGCATACCTGCATTTTCCCGCATTTAACAAACGACGGGCCAATTTTTGGATTTGATGTTATTGCAGGAAAGAATAAAATTACAGGTTGCTTCCACGACTGGTCTGCTACACAGAATTTAAATCATGTTATGCTAGAAAATTTTAGATATGAAGCAGAGCAGTTAGAGTGGACAAAAAAACGAGAATTGCCAGATTGGGCGAAAGCAATCTTTTCAAACAACATGGTTTCGGCAGGAAACGTACAACACGAAACTGAGCTAGATCAAATTGCACATCTAGCAGATACTAGTGTTAGATTGTATTTAAATGATATTGCAAATTTTAATGAAAAAGGGCAGCGTGAGAAAGGGGTTGAATCGCAGAATCGATATGCATATTATCAAAAACAAAACCCGCATACCCCGCGCACAATGTCTGCTTTAGGACTTCCGGAAGATGACGTAGATACGTTTATACAAAATTGTTTATTCCCAGATATAGAATAAATAATATTATGAGATCATTTGAATTTTTAGTTGAAAACGAAGAGGCTAAACGCAAACAGCGCGTGTTGCGTGCATTAGAAAAGAAAAAAGCCGAAGATCCCATATTCGACAAGACATATAAACTGTTAGTAGGCCCAGCAATATCCTCTAGGATAGAAAATTATATTGCTAAGCATGAAGATCCAGATATTGGCGCCGAGGAAATGGCTTTTTTAATTAAGACTATTCCTGATCTAGGCAATACCGAAGAAATAAAAGAATTTGTAGAACGATGGAATTCGGATAACTCGCTAGTAAACACAGAAGAGCTTATTCCGTCTTCGGGAATGTCATCCCCTGCTACACTGATTAGTGTTGTAGACGAAGGTATTGCCAAAGAGTTATTCAGAAAGCTATCTATTCAAAACTTTTCCAAATCAGACGCTGGGCCTTCCGAAGCAGCACTTGCTATTATGAGTAAAGACATTACATATGCCAAGGATGGCGGCGATCTTGTTATTAACGGTAAAAAAATTGAAGTTAAGGGTGGAGGCAAAAGCGCCCAATCCGGCGGCGGCCGAATTTATAACGATAGGCGAAAAGTTGATCAGAGTATAATTGCAGATGTGTTAAAAAACACTCCATACGAAGGCCAAAATTTTTCTGTTGTAGCAGCATCGGGAACTCCCTTACCCGATGATTTTCCAAAAGAAAACTTTATCAAGGCTGTTTCGCAAGCATGGTTTGGTGAGGTTAAACCTAATCTTGTAAAAACTTTTGGAAGTTCTGATTTTAGAAAAGAGTGGAACAGCGCGTTGTTTAATGACTATGCTCAAGCAGCGGGACATGAAGGAATTTTAATTATAGGTGCAAATAATTATCAATATGTTGTGAACGGTGAGCAGCTAGTAAACGTTCCACAAACCTCCAAAGGCATGCTCTACTATCCTGCAAGTCGTCAGCAGCGCGACCTAGGAATACAGGTTTCGATCGGGTAGCCGATACTGTAAATTATCTCTCCATATTAATCTTCGCATGATTCGTTAAATACTTAGTGTATTGGAGCGACATCATGCGGAGACTCTGTCTTGTTTTGTTAATTACAATTTCATCTGCGTCAGCAGGTGAACTGGTATATGAATTTTCTAATCCTGCCTTCTCGGGTCGAGGGTATTCCAATCATGTTCTCTCCACAGAACAGTTAAGGTATAACAGAGAGCAGGAGATTGAAGACAAAAGAGCAGCAGAACAGCGAAGACTGGAAAGAGAAATGGAAGACTCCATACTGAAAAAGTTTGTAACAAACTTGGAGTCTAGGATATATGCCACTCTTTCCAAGCAGATGGTTGATAACATGTTCACAGAGTGCGAGGAGGGGGATGATACCTGCACTCAGCCAGATGGTGGTAGCACGGAAGTTGAAGGCGCTACTATTACCTGGCAGCGCGACGACAGCGGTGCAATCACGCTTACAGTAGATGGTGATGATGGATTTACAGAAATCAAAATACCAGGTCCTGGAGAACTACTGTTTTGAAAGGAACGAGATGGATTTGTAGTCTACTTTGTTTGGCGTTTTTGACAGGATGTGCAGCAACAGGCTCTGACAGGTTCCAGAGCGATAGTGCTGAAGTACAACCTGCGCCTATGCAGCAACAGATGGGCAACATTCCAGAACTCGAAGGCGAGAAAATCACAATTGCTGTGTATGAATTTACAGACAAGACTGGACAGAGGCAGCCCGCGCAGCAGGTAGCAAGTCTATCAACTGCTGTAACACAGGGAGCAGAAGTTTGGGTGATTAAAAGTCTGCAGGATGTAGGAAACAGTTCGTGGTTTGAAGTGGTAGAGCGAGTAGGCTTGGACAATCTAGTCAAAGAACGGCAATTGATTAGAAACACCAGAGAAAACTACGGTGTAGATGATTCCGCTCTCCAGCCAATGCTGTTTGCAGGTTTGATACTGGAAGGCGGTATCGTGGGCTATGACGCTAATGTAGTAACAGGCGGCGCGGGCGCAAGATATTTAGGCATAGGAGTTAACACAGAATACAGAGTAGACACTGTGACTGTGGTAATGAGGGTAGTAAGTGTAAACACAGGCAGAGTTTTAATCAGTGTGGCAACTGAAAAAACGATTTTGAGCACAAGGACAGGAGCAAATCTGTTTCGGTTCTTTGACATGGGCACTGAGCTCATAGAAACAGAAGCAGGTATGAGTGCGAATGAGCCTGTAAACTATGCTGTAAGAGCAGCAATAGAAGCGGGAGTGATTGAAATTGTTTATGAGGGTGAACAGAAATCGCTTTGGCAATTTAAAGAGGGCATGAGAAATGACGAGAACGATACTAGCAGCGTTTCTAATTCTAGCAGCGGTTAGCATTGCAAACACAAACGAGATATATGTCGAGCAGGTTGGAGACGGCTTGGATCTAGATATAACACAGGATGGCACCGACAATGTCGCAGGCACCGCAGAAGCACCCATGGTGTTGAACGGTGATGACATGACATTTGACATTGACCAGATAGGTGACAACAACGTAATAGCAGCAACTATCAACGGCAATACCTACTCAGGCACAATCAGTCTAACGGGTAACAACAACAACGTCGATCTAGCATGTGACAGCGCAGATAGTGTAACCTGTGAGACTGTCACAGTTGACGTTACTGTTAATGGCAACGGTGCTGACATTGACCTAAGAATAGGTGAAAACCAAGACGCTTCTAATCTAGTAGCAACATTTACAGTTGATGGTGATGCCAACGTGATAGACGCTGAAGTGGATGGCACAAACGCAGACGCAACTGTTATCATAGACAATGCTTCCAGTCTAGCTGGCGGCAACACTGTGAATATAGACATGGACGGTGACGGTGATGTCAATGGCAATTCAGTCAATCTTGATATAACCGGCGGCGGCGGTGTGTATAATGTAACACAGAGCGGCATCAACGACAACACAGTGGTAGGAACCTTTGAAGGCGACGATCAGACAGTTGATATTATTCAGTCTGATTAGTGCTGCGAGTGTTGCGCACAGCAGCATAGGCACTATCTCTGAAGCTACTGGTGACGGTGTGCTAAAGCGTGAAAGCAGTGACATCACAGCAGAAAATGGTGTTGCTGTTGAATCCTATGACGCTGCTGTTACCAAAGACGGCAGGATGCGCATCGACTTCAAAGATGCTACAAGAGTAGATGTAACGGAACACTCTCGTTTGGTCATAGATGAGTTTGTGTATGATCCTGCGCAGAACGAAGGATCACTGGCGCTGAAAGCAAGTCTTGGTACTGTGAAGTACGCCAGTGGACAAATAGCAAAGTCACATCAGCAGAATGTGAAAATAGAAACTCCTTCTGCTACCATAGGTGTAAGAGGCACCGACTTTGCTATGATTGTGGATGAAATAGGAGGATCCACAATCACCCTGTTGCCATCCTGTAGGAAAAGTCATCCCAGAGCAGGCCTAGAATGTTTTGTGGGCGAAATCACAGTTAGCACAGATGCTGGTATAGTAGTCATGAACAAAGCGTTTCAAACCACAGTGACTACTACAGGCAATGCCGCGCCTTCAAAACCTGTGATACTTGATATAGATGCCAACATGCTTAACAACATGCTGATTGTAAGAAATAAATCAGAATACGATCTGTCAAGAGAACAACTGGAAGAACAGGCAGGTGCGCTGGAAGTTGATTATCTTGAGTTTGACGAACTTGATGCTGACAAGTTGGCAGAGTCTATAGATGGTATTTGGGAAACTGGGCTCGGCGAAACAGACAACCTACTGGATATCAACGTATTCGAACTAATGGAACAGTTGCGAAATGCAATATTGGGCAGTTTGAGCAATCAACTTGATAATCAGTATGTGTTTGGAGATAGACCAGAAGGTTTAAATGAAGAAACTGGCATATACTACGAAGCGCCTCCTCCGGCATATATAATAAGAAGACAGGACGCAGTAGGCAATATATTTGAATTTAGACTGGAGGAAGGTTATGGATACTCAATCGACATACTACAGGGAAATTTTGTACAATATGACTATCAAGTTGGTATTGGCAGCAATGATATTCGCGTGGAGCAGTCTCGCTAACAGCGACGAAGTTGATGTAACACAGAGCGGTGATGACTTTGAACTGTCGGTGCTGCAAACCACAGGCGATAACTATCTCACAGGCAACAGCACAGGCACAGGCAATGCTGTCACAGCCGATCAGTCAGGTTCTGCCTCAGCCGATTTCTCCGTATCCAATTCCGGCGGCGCTGTGGATTTGACAATACAGCAGAATGACAGCACAGACACTGTATCTGTAACCAAAATCTGTACCAATCCAGCAGGATGTTCTCTCTCCGTAGATCAGCGCTAAATACATCTATGCGATGGTTAACACACTGGACAACTGCCTTTCTTACTCTACTGCTAGTTGTTGCAGTTCACTACGGCAACGGCGCTATTGTGGAAACACTGCGCCTCAAGCAGTTTGATCTTGTTCAACAGACAGACACAGTTCAAACTTCTTCTGACATTGGCGTAGTCACAATAGACGAAGCAGCAATAGAACGCTATGGACAATGGCCCTGGAGCAGAGAAACAATGGCAGACATTGTATGGCAACTGCGCGAAGCAGGTGTGGGTGTTATTGTGATACCTGTGCTGTTCTCTGAGCAAGACAGACTGGGCGGTGATGCCTACTTTGCAGAAACACTGAAGAACAATGGCATAGTCATAGCCCAAACAGGTATAAATTCTCCCAGTCAAAACGCAGTGCCAAGAGGCATAGCAAAGATAGGCAATCCTGTGCCCTATCTGTTCGAATGGCAAGGTGTGATAGGTCCTATACCTGAACTGGGCAGCGCAGCAGATGGCGTGGGCGTGATTAACACTGTTCCTGAGCGCGACGGAGTTGTTCGCAGAGTGCCTCTACTAATGCGAGTAGGCGATGCAGTATTTCCTTCCTTGGGCATAGAAGTCATAAGAGTAGCAACACAACAGCCTTCCTATCAGGTGAAAGAACAAGGCGCAGGCATTGAAGCTCTCAGAGTGCCCGGCTTCCCTGTAATTAACACAGATCCAAACGGTAGAATATGGCTGCGTTGGAACAAAGAATTTGAAACTATTAGTCTGGCAGAAGACGACTTTTCTCGTTTCGCTGGTAGGACTGTAATCATAGGCGCAGAAGCAGCAGGCATAGGCGGTGTTATAGCATCGCCTACAGGTGCAAGATACAACTGGGAGCCTGCTGCCGTGACACTGCAAACTCTCATAGACGGTGAGCAGATAGAACGTCCATACTGGGCATTTCAGGCAGAACTCGCAGCAACTTTGCTTCTGGGTTTAACTGTGATAGGCCTAGGAAGATTTACGCCCTACTGGATGGTAGGCGCAGGCATTGTTATACTAGGCAGCGGAGCAGGCGGCGCTGTGTATTGGGCTTGGACAAATCACCTGTACCTACTTGACGGAACTATGGCTGTGATAGGGGTGGTGCTGGTCGGCTTACACTCTGTGTTCCTGCGCTTTGTGAAAGAGTTTAGAGAGAAGCAGGCAATCAAGAAACAGTTTGCGGGCTATGCGTCACCTGAGGTTGTAAAAATTCTACAGGAAAATCCTGCCCTCATAAAAGAAGGCACTAGGCGAGACATATCTATTGTGTTCTCAGACCTTAGAGGATTTACGCCTCTGGGAGAATCATTCGGTGATGATGTCAAAGGCCTAACTGAACTAATGAATGGATACATGGACGCTATCACAGAGCCTGTTCTAAACAATCAAGGCATGATAATAAAATACATAGGCGATGCCAGTATGCACGTTCATGGCGCGCCGCTAGACGATGCCACCCATGCAGATTCTGCTGTTCAAACTGGATTGGAAATGCTTAGAGCAGTTGAAAAGTTCAATGAACAAATTACAGAAGAAGGCAAACCTCCCATCGGCATGGGTGCTGGCATTAACTCAGGTATAGGCTATCTAGGTGAAATGGGCTCTACAAAACGCCACTCCTATGATGTTCTGGGGGATTCTGTGTCAACAGCAGCAAGAATAGAATCAAAGTGTAAGGAGTACGGCTGCTTATTATTAGTAGGAGAAGAAACTGTTAGACAGTGTAAAAATGCCTACTTCTTCCTCAAAGTGGATGACCTAGCAGTAAAAGGCAAAAGTGTCGGCGTGGGCATCTACACAGTGTTAGACACAGAAAATGCGGATATTGCAGCATACAGTCATGCTAAACAGCAGCACGAAGAGATGCACAGGCTGTATAAATCACAGCAGTTTAAGAAAGCACATGCAATATGTGAAATACTAAAGTCAGAGTTTGATGGGAAGATGGCTGGTTATTATGAGATGTGGCAGAACCGCTGTGAATTTATGAGCAAGCAAGACTTGCCTGAAGACTGGAACGGTGTTTGGATTGCAGATTCTAAATAATAATTAGCACAGTTGCTATCGCAATAAGTGCAACAACTACAGACGTCACTCCTAACCCGCATACTGTAGTTGATTCTTTCATAACGTAATCTGTAAAGCTAACTTCATTCTTTTTCATCTGTGTTACCTGTAGAGTTAAATGCGTCAGAGACAGATTTGTTTCGATCAATGATTTCTTCTAGTTCCTGTGATTTTTCAGGATCTGATATTTTTGATCTGTATTCTAGCACCATTGAGAGTTTGGTGTTCAGGCGTATCATGTCGTTGTCCAACATGCGAATTTTATCTACAAGTTGAATAAGAGTGGTGTTTGCGTCTGCTAGCACAGGCTTGACTTCCGTTGTTACCCAACGCCATACATAATACACAAAATAGCCCATTCCCATTGCGGCTATGATAGGAAAACCATATTCGGATACTGCGTTGACAAGTTCATTAGTCACGTCTAGCATCCTCCTTGCCTTCGTTGGCAGCCAGTCTGTCTATGTTGGGTTTAACGTTGAGGGTGTAGGAGAGCAGCGAATCTATTTTTACCAGATCGTTGTTCATAGTCTGGACTCTGTTATCCAGTGCTTGAATGATGTTTTTCAACCCTACGACACTGCCTGTTACCGAAGCAAGTATGAACTTGAGAGTGATAAACACAAATATACCTGCAGCTAACGCGCCTGCTATCGGAAAACCCAGTTCGCCTACCAGTTTTAGAAAATCCATATCTGCCCTCGATTATGTGAGTATTTATTCAGATGTATTGGTAAAATATAGACAAATTATAAATATAAGAACAGAATTGAAATTCTATTTTACCCCTAATACAGTTTTAGAGGAAGCCATGTACTGCAAAAAAGTAGACTTTTTACCACTGATTCCAGAAGAATTAATTGACGACCTACCTACAATAAAATCGAGAGGTAATCAATACAAGCCCGAAGACGAACACACCTATTCTAGCTTTGTTGTTTCGCCCGAGTTAGAAAGCTACCTGCAAAGTTTTTTCGACACGCCGATAAAAGCTAGATATCAATATATAATTGATCAGCTTCCGATTCATTTAGATGAAGGCGGCTCTCACATTAAGTATAATTATCTACTAACTACTGGAGGCAAGCATGTTACAACACGCTGGTGGGATTCTTTACAAAATCCTCAAGAAATTATATACGAAATAGAGCCGCAAACACATGTTTGGTATGAATTAACAGTTAATGTTCCGCACGATATATCTCCGGTTGAGTCATATAGACTAAGCGTTGTTATATACTTTCCAGCAGACTAATATTTAAATAATTCTATGTCTAAAACTATCTTTTGCTGCTTAGGAGCTTGACATTATATCCAAACTATTGTATACTTAGATAATGATTAAACTGCAAGGCAAACTACCTCGAAAAGTAATCGTAGCCTGTTCGGGCGGTGTGGATTCGATGGCAGTGCTGGACTTTCTGTCGCGCCGTCATAGTGTGCAGGCTATTTACTTTGATCACGGAACAGAACACGGGCGTCGAGCTGGTCTTTTTGTAAGTGAGTATTGCCGCCGGAGAGACATTAAATGTTGGTACGGAGTCCTTAAAGAGGAGAAACCACAAGGTGTCAGCCAAGAAGAACACTGGCGTAACGAACGTTACAAAGAATTTGATAGCATCACAAATTGGTGTAAAATTCCCGTTGTGACCTGTCATCACCTTGATGACTGTGTAGAAACTTGGCTATGGAGCAGCCTTCACGGTGAAGGCAAAATCATACCCTATCGCAGACGAGATGTGATTAGACCGTTTCGTCTTGTAGAAAAACGCGATCTTCGCCTATGGGCTGCGATGAACAACGTGCCTTGGATAGAGGATGACAGCAATCAAGATACCTGTTATACTAGAAACTATATTAGACATGAATTAATGCCTCATGCTCTACGAGTAAATCCAGGCTTGTCCAAAGTCGTAAAAAAGAAGGTGCTGAACGATGACTATCAAACATTCACCTGTGTTTGACACAGAAAAAGCCGTTGAACTATATGAAAAGCAGGACGGTGTACCTGTAAAATATGTTTGTACAACAGACATTCATCTCAGCGATGTACCTGTGGATGTGTTCTATCGTGACACACCGCATCCTGAATTCGGCAACAGATACTTTGGTTTGTTTCGCAGGCCGCAAACAGATACTCTCATGATTACAAATGCTGATGCTGTGGAAGACTTTGAGTTTGGTATGGTGGTAAATGATGAAGGCGACTGGGAATATTCGCAAAGTCATCATGATTACAAACAATTTTCTAACGGAAGCATGATCGACGGCGGCCGGCAGTATATTCGTTCGTCGGGACATCATGTGGTTTATCACATCAAAGACGGGGAGTTTGTTTAACATGATAGTACGCCCAGATCCTACAGAATTTGCAGTTACTATGACACACTGGTCTGTAAGAGAAATTTTTATTGAATCACTAAACAAGCATTCTCGACACCTCTGCGGATTAATAGATAAAGTAGAAGGCCGGGTTTGCTCACCTATTCTTAGCTTTGATCAAAACACAATGAGCTTTATAACTAGAAGCGGTAAATTCTATGAAGTTCAAGGCAACCCAGGAAGCCATCCCGATTCTGAATATGTGTGGGCTATGTGGTGCACTGGGAATAGAGTCGAAGACGCTAACTATCGTGATGTTACTAACGAATATATTATTAAAGAAGATTGAATCATATAAAAATCTTAGAAATGGAAAATAACAAAATTAAATCAATAATCGGCTTGGGGTTGGGAGTTGTTACGGCGCTAATTGGGCTGACCTACTCGAATGATCTTGTTGTCATTGCAGCAATCGGAATTATCATAATAGAAAGTTGGGATTTAATATGAAATCTACGATCTTTAACTTTTGGATTAACAGCTATAAAAGCGATAAGGTTGCATTTTACTTTGAATTAGTCAGTTTTATGTTTACAGTTGCAGCTTCTCTTACTTTAGCAGTCACCGCAAAAACCCCCAATATGCTTGTTATCTATCCAGGTTTCTTCGTCGGCGCGGTTACTCAATGTTATGCTGCTTATAGGAGAGGAGCCGCATGGGTGATGTTGTTGACGGCTTATTTTAGTTGTGTTAATATATTTGGCTTTGGTAGGGCGGCAGGACTTTGGTAGATTTTTTATTAGAAGCAATTGAAAACTATAACTACGAATGGAGTGACTTTGTTGGAAATATTGGTGTTGCTCTACTTGTAGGTAGTTTTTATCTAAATATTGCTGGAAAGATCGATAGTGCAGGTTTTTGGTATAGTTTCAACAACATGGTAGTAGCTATTCTTCTCGGTATTAACTTATATTTCAAACCCAACATATCTAGTATTCTTATTGAAGTTTTTTGGTTTATAATTAGTGCTTACGGGTTGATTAAGTGGTATAACAGTCGCAGGACGAAAAGCTACATTGAATAAATCTAAACACAAGATTACAAATAATAATGTCTAGTTCAGAACACGACCAGGAAAACCGCATCAGAAGCCTGTTAAGAACATGGCACGGTGTTCCTAGCCCAAACACCCAATTCAACGAAAAGTTAGCATGGTGTTTAGAAAATTGTGAAAGTAAGTTTGGAGATCTAAAAGTGTTAGAAGAAAGAATATGGTATTTTAAAAACGAACATGACGCAAGCATGTTCGCACTAACGTGGAGTTAAAATGAAAGTAGTTAATATTAGCGATAAAAAAACAAACGAAGAACAGGAAGCTGAGAGGAAGGCTGAGAGAAAAGCAAGCTGTTTACAGATTCTTGAAGAGATGCGTATACGTGTAGAAAGTGGAGAAATAGAAGAGTTTGTAGCAGCATCTACAGATAGTATGGGAGAAGTCCAAATACATTGTGCAATTAAAGACTATTTAGCAGGTGTTGGCTTAATGGATGTTGGCAAATATACACTTACCAAACTCACAGTAATGGACTACGACTGGGAAGAATAAGATTTTTTGAATAATACAATAAACAATTATAGATAAGCAAGGTAAAACGTAATGAAAATTAACCTAAGGCAGGCACACGCAATTCAAACGCAGATTCGAGACGAAATCAACCGTCTCAATCTCACACCCGGCGTCACTCTAAACGAGTTTGAAAATCCCAAAGATCAGATCGACACTGCTCGTTCTGAGTTTGAAGGTGCTCTGAAGACGCATGAGAAGTTGATCGGGGTTCTACTCGACATTCGTAAGAAAGTAGCGCAGGCAAACGCAGACGAAGGTATCTCCGATCTACTCGCGGATGCTGCATTGCTAGACACTCAGATCAAACTCTATCAGCAGTTTGCCGACGCGAAGCCACAGCAGCCACTAGAAGTGCTGGAAGGTCGTTTGGAGAAACGTCGCAATACCGCTGAAGGATCTGTATACCAGACCATTAGCGGAGATATCTCCACTGGTATTTTTACTCAGCTAGAGATCGATAGTTATCGCAGAGAACTTGCAAATTACAAGCGCACAAAGCAGGGCGCGCAGGAGATGATTCTTGCTGCCAATATCGATGTTCATATTGAACTAGACGAGGATGAAGTAAAACTGCTCGCACGACTGGGCGTTATTTCCGATTTTGGTGGTTAAGCCTGTTCGCAGGTAAATCACCCAGAAGCGGCTGAAAGAAGAGGATGACACTGCAACATTTTTAGTTGCTCCAAACTGATACAGCACCTGGAAAGTGTGGACCACTGCAGTGTTCCGAAGTAGAAGTGATTTTGTTAATTGTTCTTCGGAAGTCAGCAGGTTGTAGTTTGACTGTTTGTGGTTTGCTTGTGCAAGGTCACTGATTCGTTATATCAGCACATGTGTTTTTGTTTATGTCATTACTTGTTCACCGCTTCTGTTTTTTTTGATAAATAATCGTTGACAAGAGAAAGAAAGAATGTATACTAACACTATGATGGTAACAAAACACGCACCGATAGACTTCGTCTCGTCATCCCCTATTTGGGATATGCGTGTGCGTGGGGCCACGTAGTGTAAGCGATTACATATACGATTAACACGGCCCCTGTCAGTCTAACTGCTCAGGGGTTTTTTGTTTGTTCTTTAAAAATTTGCATGTGATATTGCGCCATAGCTCAGTTGGTTAGAGCAATCGCTTGATAAGCGATAGGTCGTTAGTTCAAATCTAACTGGCGCAACCAAATATTTACCCTGTGGTGTAACGGTAACACTGCTGTCTCCAAAACAGCCATTCGCGGTTCGAATCCGTGCAGGGTAGCCATTTTACAATTATGAAGTAAATACACATATGCGTATAAACGAACTGTTTGACGAGCCGCCCAAAATGACTCGTGTTAGCGATGTAGAGGACGAAGTAGAATATCAAGGATGGATCGGCGATAGACTTCTTGTTGTGACTTTTGAGGACATGCGAGGCGACGATATGTGGGACGCCGTATTCTATACCCGCAAAGAGGAAGGCCGCTCTAGATTTGATGTCACAGGCGAAGGCGATGCTGTTGCTGTAATGAGTGCGGTTGTGTCTGTGATGAAAGAATTTATAGAGAATCGCAAACCCGAGCGTGTAGATTTTACTGCGGATAAAACAGAAAAAGATCGTGAAACAGGAAGAGCAAAACTCTATCAGCGGTTAATTTCTAGATTTGCATCACCACTAGGGTATTCGCTCGACTCTTATGATTCCCCTAACAAAATAAATTTTTCTCTTTCTAGATCAGGGTAATCGAGGGTTTCGTGACGATTTGTTCGCGCCATGCAAAAAATCAACGCAGGCACTTAACATACGCGCGGATAGCTTAATGGCAAAGCCCGATATTGTACTTCGGCGATGGAGGTTCGATTCCTCCTCCACGCACCAGTATTCCCTGAGCAAGGGAGGTTGACCGGCTGAGTGAGAAAATGACTGGACTAGCTACCTTGTCAAGTATCGCACAGTCAAATGCTCCATGGAGGCTCCGTCTGTGCCATGTAAAAAACAACGCAGACACCAAACACAGGAGGGGCAAGCCGATTGGCGACGGCAGCTGTCTTGAAAACAGTCGAGCGTTAATAGCGCCTTGGGGGTTCGACTCCGCCTCCCTCCGCCATTTTTAGATACTTATCTTTTTTATAGTTGTTGCACATTGTAGAGGATAAGTAAGTTTGTTCTTTTATAGTTGCGGGGTGGAGCAGTCGGTAGCTCGTTGGTCTCATAAGCCAAAGGTCGCAGGTTCGATTCCTGTCCCCGCTACCATGGGGATGTAGCTCAGTAGGGAGAGCAACTGCCTTGCACGCAGTAGGTCGTCGGTTCGATTCCGTCCATCTCCACCACACATAGCCGGATTAGCTGAGGTGGTTTAGCAGCTCACTTGTAATGAGCAGACGGCGGTTCGAATCCGTCATCCGGCACCAAATTACACTGTAAATTAGCTAGGAGATCGAAAGTTCAAATCTTTAACCCTAGCGGTTGATCACATATTAATGTGGTTGACAAATATGTATACACTGTTATACTAATAATTGTTAATTAAAAGGAGATAGAATGCGCGAAGAAATGTTAAATGCGCTTGTTAAACATGCCGAAGGCCATATTGCAAAGCACAAACAGAATGTTGAAGTTTATCTTACCAACCCCGCTGGTATCGGAGAACATCCTGATGTATTAGAGGCGATGGAAGATGAGCTCGAAATTATTGCAAAATATCACGACCAACTGGAAGTTCTACGAGCCTATTTCTAAGTTCTAATAATTGCCCGCGGGCCGCAAGGTGTGGCAGCTGACTGTTAATCAGTGATAGTCTGGTTCGATTCCAGAGCGGGCAGCCAGTTATGTGTAATTAGAATAAGTGCAGGATAATATGATTGAAACAAAGACACTCAGTAATGGTGCCGTTGAAGTTACAAACTTCAACATCACTGATATAGACAGCAATAAGGCAGCGCTTCTTAAGAAAGTACTGCTAGAAAAAACAGTAGTAGTTCTTAAAAAACAACCTACAGAACCTGCATACTTTACGCACTTTGTTGATCTAATTGGAAATGTTGCCAACTATGACCAATTAGTTTATGATCCAGTTACCGGTGAAAAGATTTGTAATTTACAGCCATCTTATATTGATCCGGTAGCATACTCAAATCCAGCTAGATACCCTGTACAGCGAGTAACCGGACAAAAAATCAATGGAAACAGTTCTGGAATATTTGGATCGGGTATTTTAGATTGGCACGCGAACCTAAATGGGTTGACTAGAGCCGATGGTGTTGCATTGCAAGGCTACAAAGGATGTCAGGGAACAAGCACAACATGGTTAAACACCACTCTGGCTTTCGATGACATGCCTACCGAGCTACGTACACGGTGCACAAATGTCTACTGTGAATATGAATATTCTCCGGGCACATGGGCAAAAGGACTTCCTAAAGAACAAGAAGAAGCTATGTTAGCTAATAAGTCTTTTTATAAGATGTGGTTAATTCAAAAAAATATAAGTGGGAAGGCAGGTATATATTTTTATACCAATAACAAATGCAGAATCATCTCTGAAGATAAACAATTGTATAGCGATCTCTATGATCACGTCTTCCAAGATAAGTATATGTATACTCACTTCTACGACATCGGAGACATTGTGCTAAGTGATCAAATTTTAAGCCTTCATAAGCGAGATCAAAACGATCCAGAGATACTTGCTAACCGAATTTTACATAGACTAACATTTAGAATATCAAATACAGGACAACCGAAGTGGTTAGTTTCTCAGAATCAAATTTAGAAAAGGTTTATTTTGAAAAAGGTATATACACTATCTCTTAAGAGACGGCGATAAGGGCCTGGACAGCCCGATAGTAGGAAGAAGTAAACATAGTTTATGATGCAGCCACGTCGACGCATTGGTTAACGACTTACTCTTTGCGTTAGTGTGCAAAAAGCAAACCCGGAATTGGCTCTGTAGCACTGCATTTTTTACCTTCGACGATTAGAAGGGTTTTTAGCGGACAGAGATATTTTTTGCGCCTGTGGCGCTGGTGCTACTGTTAAGAAAGTATTATTCCAACATAAACTAATTGAAAGTTTATGAGCGGGTGTGGTGAAATTGGTAACCACGCCAGGTTTAGGTCCTGGTGCCGAAAGGCTTGGGGGTTCGAGTCCCTCCGCCCGTACCAATATTAGGTGCCGCAAGCGTGGAGGTTCAAGTCCATCCTTGGGCACCGTTGTTCTTTTATAGTTTGTATCCGGAGTTTAGCTCAGCTTGGTTTAGAGCACCTGCTTTGGGAGCAGGGGGTCGTAGGTTCGAATCCTACAACTCCGACCAATTTTAAATGTCCCTATCGTCTAATGGTTAGGACTCCACCCTTTCACGGTGGCAATCTCGGTTCGAATCCGGGTAGGGATACCAAACTGCGGCGGTCGTATAAAGGCTATTACCTTGGCCTTCCAAGCCAATGATCCGAGTTCGATTCTCGGTCGCCGCTCCATATCGGGTCCTTAACTCAGTTGGGTAGAGTGCGATCTTTACATGGTCGAAGTCGTTGGTTCGAATCCAACAGGACCCACCATATTCCTAATGTTTTACTTGACTTGCTTCGCGTGAGGCTGTAAAGTATACTAACAATAAGACATAAATGAGTTTGCAAGACTAAGAAAACGTTTGGGTCGTTAGCTCAGTTGGTAGAGCATCGGACTTTTAATCCGCTGGTCGCAGGTTCGAATCCTGCACGACCCACCATAATTGGACTGTTAGTGAAGCGGTTAACACGCCTGCCTGTCACGCAGGAGATCACGGGTTCAAATCCCGTACAGTCCGCCAGTATGCATAATAACAAGTAAGGAGAAAGACAATGACATGCGGATGTGGACGTTCGCCAGACGGGTGCCGCGGTTGGCATTCTCTGAGTGAGGAAGAATATCAGATAGAATATAAAAAGTATCTGGAGGAAGAGCAAGGACAACTCACTGTAACTGAAGTAGAACACTATACAAACAACTTGTTCCGTTTTAGACTTACAAAGCCCAGTAACTTTACATTCCGTGCAGGCGAGTTTACTATGATTAGCGTAGAAGACGCTCCTAAACGTGCTTACAGTATTACAAGCGGGCCTAATGACGACTTTGTAGAATTTTACTCAATCAAAGTGTCCGACGGGCCGTTAACAAGCAAGTTGCAAGAAATACAACCTGGTGATACTGTAAGTGTTGGAAATAAGCCGACGGGCACACTGTTAATTGATAACTTGACAGATGGCACCGATCTTTGGTTACTTGCCACCGGCACTGGGATTGCGCCATTTATTAGTTTATTACGCGATCCTGCTACGTCATCTAAATACAAACGTATACACGTTGTGTGGAGTGTGAGAGAGCAGGCAGAGCTATTAGCATACCACAAGTTTTTACAGGAGTGTGACATTGATTACATTCCTATAGTTACACAAGACCTAGATTGGAACGGAGAAACACAACGCATAACATCTTTGATCAATAATGGATTGATGGATTGGTCAACTCCGACTAACGACAAAGTAATGCTTTGTGGAAATATAGACTTCAATTTAGAAATTAAAGAGATTTTAGAACAAAAAGGATACATTGAAGGAACTACAAAAAATCAAGGTTCGTTTGTAGTTGAAAGAGCCTTTGTAGGCTAAAACAGGTTATTCGGGGATCGTCTAATGGCAGGACAACAGACTTTGAATCTGTGAATCATGGTTCGAATCCATGTCCCCGAGCCAATTAATTTGCCCTGATAGCTCAGCTGGATAGAGCGATCGCCTCCTAAGCGATAGGTGGCAGGTTCGACTCCTGCTCAGGGCACCACTCATGCCTAGGTGGCTCGAATAGTTAGGCAGAGGACTGCAAATCCTTTCAATGCAGGTGCAAATCCTGTCCTAGGCTCCAACAATCAGGAAAAAATATGTTAAAAAAACTTAAGAAACTGTTTACACGCAAGAGCAAAAAACCTGCTAGTCTTGATAAGAGTAAACACCGTCAGCACACAACCAAGTACGAAGATCTCTGTCAGTAATGCCAAAGATCGAGAATTGTTCGTGGATTGATTTTCAGAAGGGCAATCACAGAATATCGCCCTTAAACACTGTAGCAATTCAGATTGTGGATCCTGGCGATGTGCCTCCTCAACCTCTAGATGACTGTTTTGCGAAACGCTATTCATTTCAGTTTCTTGATGCGGAGGAATCTACATCAGAGTTTTTTCCAGAGTCTGCACTGTTTTCTGATTCGCAGGCAAAAATGATTGCGCGTATTCTAAAGCAAGCACTGGAAGATGAACACGATGTGCTAGTTCATTGTGTAGTAGGAGCATGTCGTTCAGGTGCGGTTGTAGAGGTTGCAGAGATGATCGGATTCGACGAGTGCTTTCGCTATCGCTTACCGAATATCCGAGTCAAGAGTAAACTCATGGAACAGTTTAATTTAAAACCGTGCAGCGACACTTAATTAAAAATAGTTATAAGACAGTTGTTATGTATATATAACGTAAAGGAGTAAAAAATGTCATCACCGTCAAACCGCAGAGCAGACCCTGTAAAAACTAAAACTGGAAAAGATAGGCTTGCAGTACTTTCAATCAAACAGTTACACGAGAAGATCGCCGCCAACTCTCGTCCTAAAATAGCAGACAAAATGCGTAGAGAACTAGCACGCAGGAAGAAGATGGGGTTAAATATAGATATCTCAACAACTGATATATAGGAAACAGGAAGGGTGCCAGAGTGGTAATGGAGCGGCCTGCTAAGCCGTCGTTGAGGAATCGACGCCCGGGTTCGAATCCCGGTCCTTCCGCCACTATTTCAGCCTATTATGTATCAAATTGACAAAAAATAATTTTGTATCCTGTTCTATTTGCAATGATTTATCTAGAATATTTTGAATGTTCCCTTGCAATACTTCCTTGTTTTTAAACTTCCATTTCATGCGCT
>Ga0209937_1000198_pt1 | contig 20551 bp, 17 predicted proteins | sample SalPon1_B_H2O_MG_FD_185699 | JGI IMG/M metagenome (GOLD analysis project Ga0209937, IMG submission 185699) | Salt pond water microbial communities from South San Francisco under conditions of wetland restoration - Salt Pond MetaG R1_B_H2O_MG... | ecosystem: Environmental > Aquatic > Non-marine... | reverse complement strand
TCGGCGTAGTGACAGTACGAGCGTAGCCCCTCATGGTACTGTGCGTCCGGCTCCTCGGTACGACACTTCTCGGTCGCCATCGGACACCGCTCGGCGAACCGACACCCCTCTGGTGGATCGATGAGCTCCGGCGGGTAGCCGGCGATAGAGAGCAGATCCTGGCTCGACTCACGGATGTTCGGAAACGCCCGCTTCAAGCCGATCGTGTACGGATGGTACGGCTGGCCGAATATCTCCTCGACGGGTCCCTCTTCGGCGATCTTGCCCGCGTACATCACGATAACGCGGTCACATGTTTCGGCGACGACGCTCACGTCGTGGGTGATCACGAGCATTGAGGAGTTGACCTCGTCTTGGATCGTACTGATCCGTTTCAGGATCTGATCTTGCATGATCACGTCGAGCGCCGTGGTGGGCTCGTCGGCTAAGATCAGCGAGGGCTCAAGCGCCAGCGCCATCGCGATCATCGCCCGCTGGCGCATCCCTCCGGAGAACTGGTGGGGATAGTCGTCTGCGCGCTCGGGGTCTAATCCGACGAGCTCGAACATCTCGGTGACGATCTCGGTCGACTCCACCCGGCCGGTCCCGGGACGATGCGTCTCTATTGCCTCGACTATTTGCTCGCGGATCGTGTACACCGGGTCAAGCGAGTTCATCGCCGACTGGGCAATCATGGATATCTCCTCCCACTTCAGGCGGCGTCGCTCCGGCTCTGAAAGCGTCGTCAGGTCGTCTCCCTTGAACCGGATACTCCCATTGTTGACGTAGCCGGCGTCCGGAAGGATGCCGATGATCGACTTTGCGAGCGTGGTCTTCCCACAGCCCGACTCGCCGACGATGCCGAGGTTCTCGCCCTCGTCGAGCGAAAACGAGACGCCGTCGACTGCCTGAGCCGGCCCATCTTCGGTCTCGTAGTATACTTCGAGGTCTTCGACTTCGAGTTGACTCATTGTAATTTAGGGTTAGTGATCGCTTCGTAGCCACGGCCGATGAGGAAGCCGCTGATGACGAGCAGGCCGATACAGATTCCCGGCGGAACGAACCACCACCACGCGCCGAACGAGAGCGCCGAGTACGCCCGCGAGGCCTGCAGCATCGTTCCCCACGAGACCGTGTTCGGGTCGCCGAGCCCGATGAACGAGACGCCCGCCTCGGCGAGGATTGCCCACGCGATTCCGAACGAGCCGTAGAGGAACGTCATCGGAAGCACGTTGGGCGCGAGATGGCGACTGATGATGTGCCAGTCGCCCGCACCAGCAACCTCTGCGGCCTTTACGAACGGCCGCTCGCGAAGCGAGAGCGACTGTGACCGGATGACCCGCGCCGTAGAGCGCCACTGCAGGACGATGAGCGCGAGGATGATGTTCCAGAGGTTCGGCCCCAACACGGCGACGAGCACGATGACCGTCGGCAACAGCGGCATTCCGTACAGGAAGTCGACGATCCGCATCAGCGCGTCGTCGACCCGTCCACCGTAGTAACCGGCGATAAGTCCGACGAGCGTGCCGATGCCGGCGGTGAACACCGCGGCGATGAGCCCAACCAAAAGCGCCGCGCGCGTCCCGTAGACGAGTTGGCTGAAGATGTCGAACCCCTCTGCTGTCGTTCCGAGCAGGTAGCCGCTGTCGGCGCCAAGGATCGATGGCTCTGCCCACTTGTCGATGATGATGCCCGCCTCGCCTTGGTACTGCCGCTGAAGCGGCTGGTGGGTCGCAATGAACGGGGCGAATATCGCGATGAGCACGAACCCGGCGACGGTGAGCATCGAGAGCTTGACCGACAACTCGTCGGTCAACAACCCCCAGTGTTCTTTTAACGTCTCCCGCCAGAGACGGAGCGTCCGTTTCCACTTGTTGATCTCTTCGCCGCCCGTCGTCTCGTCGAGGTCGGTGTATATCGACCGGCCCGATTGTTCTTCTTGTGCCATTGTTAGTCGTACGTCACACGCGGGTCGAGGTAGCCGTACGCCAGGTCCGCGGCGAAGTTGAGGAAGATGATCGTCGACGCGAGCACGATGAACGTCCCCTGTGCAACGGGGAAGTCGCGTCTGAGCACCGCTCTGACCATCTCACGGCCGATACCCGGCCACGCGAACACGGTCTCGATAAGGACGCTCCCACCGACGGCGTAGCCCAACGCGATCGCCGCCGCCGTGACGATCGGGAGGAGGGCGTTACGTGCTGCGTGTTTGAACATTATTGTCCGCTCCGTGAGGCCTTTTGCCCGGCAGACGTCGATAAAGTCCTCTGAGAGCACCTCAAGCATGCTTGAGCGCATGATCAACAGTGGGTATCCCATGTAGTAGAATGCCAATACCGACGCGGGAGCGACGAGGTGTTTGAGAAAGTCGAGCGAAAACACCATGTCGAAAAAGCCGGTGTTTTGTCCGCCCGTGCCGAGACTCGTCATCCCGCTCATCGGGATCACGTTGAATGTCGCCCCGAAGATCCACAACACGATCAGCCCCACGTAAAAGGTGGGAACGCTCCGGGCCGTCAGCGCGGTGATGACCGTCGTTCGTTCGAATCGCGACCCACGGTACCACCCCGACAACACGCCGAGGGTGATCCCGAGTACGTACGCGATGATGAACGCAGTCAACATCAACACGAGGGTGTTCGGAAGGTACGTTGCGATCACGTCGGTGACCGGTTGATTCGAGTGGAACGACTGCCCGAAATTCAACGCGACGAGATTCTCGAGGAACCGGATGTACTGCACGTGAAGCGGGTCGTTGAGGCCGTAGCTCTCAATGAGCTGCTGGCGGGCCTCTTGAGTCATCTGTGAGGAGACGACGTACGAGGTCGGGTCGCCGGGCATGAGTCGGAACAATCCGAATAGGACCGTTCCGACCGCCCACAGCGTCACGACGAGCTGGAGCGTACGTCTGAGGACGAAACTAGCTTTTCCCATGGTGGTTAATCACGTCTGGTGGTGTGGGTGTCGGGTGTATGGCGAAACGGTGGTGTGGGTGGTTACTCGCTTGGGGCGATGAGCGTGCCGTCGTCGGCGTAGCTGTAGCCGGCCTCCTGGAGGCGACTGCGGGCGGCCTCGACGCTCTCTTCGTACTCGGTGACGTCTTCAGTGTGGAGCGGCCCGAACGCGGGTGAGACGACGTTGAATCCGGGATCCGGGAAGCCAAAGAGAATCTGGTCGACGATGGCGGTCCGCGGGATGGTCTCGACGAGTGCCTTCCGCATCTCGGCGTCGTCAAGCCCCGTCTGGCGCTCGTTCGGCGTGAAGTGCCAGAACGTCGCTGCGACCTCGAACTGCGTCCCAATGTTCTCGTTTTCTTGATTCTCGTTGAGCTGCCGGTCGATGCGGCCGAACGGCTCGTAGTTGAGGTCGCCGCTGATGAGGTTCTCCCACACGGTTGAGGCCTCGGGGATGACCCGCCAGAACCGACGCTCGAAGTCGACGGGCGCGAAGTGGTCGTCGAACCGAACCATTCCGAACTCGCTGCCCTGCTCCCAGTAGTCGAACATCATCGGGCCGCTGCCGACGGGCTCTTCGATGTTCTGCTGGCTGGGGTTCTCTCGGTCGGCCCACTTGTGCTCGGGGATAATAGGCAGCAGGTTGGCGACCGCGAGATTAAACGGCCCCAGCGGCTCGGCCATGTTGACTCGGACCGTCTCCTCGTCGACGACCTCGGCGCTCTCAAGGTACTGTGACTGCGTGGAGTACAGCGGCACCTCGTTCTCGTTGATGTAGTTGTACGAGAACGCGACGTCCTCAGCGGTGAGGTCCTCGCCGTCATGCCACGAGTGGCCCGTCCGGATGGTGTACTCCATCGTGGTCTCGTCGACACGGGTCCAGTCCGTCGCGAGACTGACCTCCGGGTCCGGCTCGGCGTTGTTGTTGAGCTGGACCAGATAGTCGTACATCATGTTGAACTGGTAGACGTGCTTGTTCTCGTCGTTGTGACCGAGCACGTTCATCGTCGAGAGCGTCTCGGGCCAATACCCCTTCAGGACGGTCTCGTCGCCTTCCATCTCCAGGTTGATCATCGTCCAGTAGGAGTTGAACCCGTTCGCGAGGTCCGCCTGCCAGTTGCTCACCTGGTTGTTGTTGAAAATCGCTGCCATCGGCATCTGCGTGATGGGCATCATCGGCACGTCGTCCATCACCATCTGCTGGATCTGGTGTGCCTGGTCGACGCGGGTGTCAGCGTCGGGCTCTCCGAGATAGCTGCTGATGAGATCATCGAGCTCTGCGTTCTCGTAGCCCGAGTAGTTGCCCTGTCCGGGGTCGGTGTTCCCCGAGTTGAGCAGGTTGTTCAGCTCCGTCACCGGCTCCGAAACGAAGAAGGTGTGCCACGTCGAGAAGCTGTAGTCGTACTCCTCGGTTACGCGACTGTACAGCGTCCCCCACTCCAACACGTCGACTTCGACGTCCAGCCCGAGCTCCTCGTCGAACTGGCTCGCGATCAGGTTGATCGCGTCGTGTCGCGGTGGATTGTAGCTCTGTGCGTTGTTCGTGTAGGTGTACGTCGGAAGATTGCTTTCGACGCTCTCGCCGTCACCCTCACTTTCGCCGCCACTTTCACCATCGCCACTCTCGCCGCCTTCGCCATCACCACCGGTACAGCCCGCTAGTGCGGTCATGCCGACCGCGCTGCCGGCCGTGGTCGCCTTCAAAAACGCTCGTCGGTCCATCTCTGAGTCTGAGCTAGCCATGGAACGAAATCAAGTTTCGTCAGCAAGTACATAAACATGTGGATCAGCCAGCTAATATGTCAGACGCTACCGGATCGTGGCACATTCAGCAGGTGTCATACAAGAGTTTCGAAGGCTTGCAGTCATTCCCGACGATCTACATTCTATAACAATTGTTACTGAAGTATATCTTCGGATACCGCACAATTGCTGGACGTTCGTCCACCGGTGAGGCAAGGGCGGCGGCGTGCGATCGCCCGATCAGTCCCAAAACGACTTGGTCCGGGCGTACTCCCGCTCTTGGCGTAACACGTCGCGGTAGAACTCGGTCTCGTCCTCGCGCAGTCGATTAATAATCCGAGCGGCGTTGTGTGGGCCGACCCCGCGGGCGGCCATTGCGATCACCGCCTGCTTCCCGTGCGTCTGCACCAGGCTGGCGGCGCGGTGTGCGCGCTTCGTGCGCCGCTCTTGTTCGTCATCTTTCTGGTCGGCGCGGACCGCCGTGACGGTCTCGTCGTCCCACGGATTCAACGCGGCGATCCGCGTCGATCCACACACGGGGCACTCGGGTTGCTCGCGGACACGTCGCACCTTCGTCGTTCGATCCCACTCGTGACAGTGTAGACAACACAGGATCACCCGGTCGTTTCGGATGCGCTCGCGAACCGTCTCGATCACGTCTGCATCGGCGTTTTCGGGCACGAGAAACTCCGTCCCGGCCGACCGGCCAGCGGTACCGATCGGGGTCCGCTCACGGGCGGTCGCAAGACCATGGTCGCCGCCTTGGATCGCCGCGAGCAGGTCTGCGGTCTCCTCGACTGCGAGGTCGGCGTGAAACACCTCCCGAAGCGCCTCCTCGTAGACGGGCGTGCCCTCTAAGGCGGCGAGCAGTCGATCGCCGCCGAAGCGTCCACGACCCTCGCGGTACCGTTTGACCGCGCCGAACTTCGCGGCGACCTGCGCAAGGGTGAATTTGAGGGCGTCGGCGTTACCGAGAGCTATCTCGAGATAGGCGGTGAGCCCGTCCGGGTCCGTCGTCTCGAGGACCTCCCGGAATGTGCTCGGCCCGACGCCGCCCGGCACTTCGAACTCGATCCGGTACGGGCCGACATCCATCCCCACCGACGACCCGGTTCGTTGCCCGACGAGTGCGGCGAGTAGCCGCGCAAGCGTCTCGTTGACCGCGTGACCGACCGTGGCGTTGATCGCGACGGTACGTGCACTCGCTTCAATCACGACCTGTTCGTCGGTCGGGACCGGATGCCCCGCCTCGACGTGGTCGACGATCGGCTCGATCGCCGCGGAGACGGTTTGCTCGTCGACCGGATAGCGCTCGGCGAGGTCGCCCGCGATCGCTTCCGGTGTCGACCCGGCCGCAAGCGCGCTGGCGACCTCGCGACGGATCTGCCCGACCTCCGCCGCGACCGGCTCGGGAACCGGGATCTCCTGACCGATCCATGACGGCACCTCGCCGGTCGGGTCGTCAATCGGCGTCACCTCGACCCGTTCTTCTTCCTCGTCGATTTCCGTGATCCGCCACATTTCGCCGCGCTGAATGAACGTCTCGCCCGGTCCGGCGAAGTTGACGACGAACCGTTCATCGAGCGTGCCGATGCCGCGACGCGACGACAGGTCGTACACTTCGTAGGTCGACTCGTCGGGGATCATCGAGAGGTTCGCATAAAAGTACTGCCAGGTTCCGCCGGACGTCGAGAGGGTATCCGACTCCTCATCGAGCCACAGCAATCGGTTCCCCGAGAGCTCGCGGACAACCTCCTGAAATGTCGCCTCCGTGAGGTCGGCGAACGGGTACGCGTTCGTGATCGTCTCGTACACCGTCCGGGCGTGGACGTCGCCCTCGTCCATGACGACGCCGACGATCTGATTGGCCACCGTATCGAGGCTGCCGTGGTGGATCGACGCCGGCTCGACGAGGCCCGCCTCGGCCCGCCGGGCTATTGCCATCGCTTCGAGGGTGTCGTCACCGCCCTGCGTGACGACCGTCCCGCGCGAGACGCGGTCGCGACGGTGTCCCGCCCGCCCGACGCGCTGGAGCAGCCGGGCAACCTCGCGGGGACTTCCGTACTGGACCACGTGGTCGACACGGCCCACGTCGATGCCGAGTTCCATCGACGACGTACAGACGAGGCCGTCGACCGCACCGGATTTAAACCGGTCTTCGACGTCGACCCGGACGGTCTTCGAGAGCGATCCATGGTGAATCTCGATCGTTGGCGGGTCCTCGCCGGCCGCCCGGTCGCGCTCTTCGAGCGTCTTGAACCGCGATCCGAGCGCCTCTGCGGTCTGTCGTGTGTTGACGAAGATGAGCGTGGAGGCGTGATCGCGGACCGTCTCACGTATCGTCCGGACGTGGCTCGCGGTGGTCTCGTCTATCGCGAGCTCCCCGGCGAGCGCGGAATCCTGGTCGGTTATCGGCGGATCACGGACCCGCACGTCGGTCCGACTGCCGGCGGCGACTTCGACCGTCTCGAACGCGCGGTCACCCGGCCGGTCCGGATCTCGCCGACCACACCCAACGAGAAATTGGCCAACTGCATCGGGTGAGCCCACCGTCGCACTGAGCCCCACCCGCTGGAACGGACCGGCAACCCGCCGGAGCCGCTCGAGTCCGACGGTGAGCTGTGCGCCGCGTTTGGCCGAGGCCAACTCGTGTACCTCGTCGATCACGACGTGTGTGACGTCTTCGAGTGCGACCCGCATCTTCGATCCGGTCAGAATCGCCTGCAGGCTCTCTGGTGTCGTGATGAGTACGTCCGGGGGGTCGTCCGCCTGTGTCGACCGCTCGTACTGTGAGGTGTCGCCGTGACGCACTGCGACCTCGACATCGAGCCGATCGCCCCACCACTCGAGCCGGTCCATCATGTCCCGGTTGAGCGCCCGCAGGGGAGTGATGTACAGCGCCGAGATCCCCTCGCGCGGCTCGTCGCCGGGCACGTCTCGTGCCTCGTGGATCGCATCCAACACGGGAAGCATCGCTGTCTCGGTTTTTCCGGTTCCAGTCGGCGCCAACACGAGGACGTTTTTGCCGGCCGCGAGCGGGGGGATCGCCTTGCGTTGTGGCTCTGTCGGGGTTGTAAACCCCCGATCGGAGAGCGCGGCTCGAACGTCGGACCCGAGGTGGGTGAACGCGCCCATCCCTGCCGGTTCAGCCATCGTCAATGGTTGGGCGCTCCGCGGATTAAGCCCATCGCCCGGCCTGCACACACCCCGCGTCGCCCGTGCTCACGTCTCGTTCACAGTTTGCTCACGTCTGGTTTACGTTACGCCACCTTCGCTCACCGTGTACGCCTCGTGGGCACCCGTCTCGAGTATCGCCTCGATGCGGTCTACCACCTCAAGAACGTCCGCGAAGCCGGTGTACGGTGCCGCCGGACACACCCGCACCACGTTCGGTGGTCGGAAGTCGACGACGACGCCGCGGTCGGTCAGCGCCTCGCTCAGCCGCCTCGCGTCCGGGTGCTCCAACGCGACGTGACCCCCGCGTGCGTCGTGGTCGCGCGGCGTTCCGATCGAAACCTCAGAGAGCCGGTCGTCGACCAGCGCGATGAGGTAGTCAGTGAGTGCGAGCGACTTCGCGCGGAGCCGGTCGATGCCCGCTTCTCGCAGGATCTCAATGGCGCCCTCGAGCGGGGCGGCTGCGAGCAGCGGTGGGGTGCCAATCTGCCACGCCCCGGCGGTCTCAGCGGGCGTGAAGTTCGCGTTCATCTCGAACTGCGTCGCCTTCTCGTGGCCCCACCACCCGGCGAGTGCGGGCATGCGTCCGTGGTGTCGCTCGGCGACGAACAACGCACCAACGGAGCCGGGCCCCGCGTTGAGGTACTTGTACGTACACCATACGCCGAAGTCGACACCGGCGTCGCCGAAGGCGTGTGGCACCGCCCCGACCGAGTGTGCGGCGTCGAAGCCCGCGTACGCGCCGGCGGCGTGTGCTGCACTCGTGATTCGGTCGACGTCGAACAACTGCCCTGACCGATACAGTGCCGTCGGCATGAATACGATCCCGACGTCCTCGTGTGCGTCGAGCGTCGCCTCGACGTCTCGCGGGTCGATCGTTCGTCCGTCTCGGCTCTCGACGACGCGGAGTTTCTCATCGGGGTCGATCCCGCGCTGACGTAGCTGGGCTTCGATCGCGTAGTGATCTGAAGGAAAATCGAGTTCATTGACCACCACGGCCGGGTCGACAGCTGTGTCCCACGTCCCGTCGGCCGCGGGGTGGTCGGCCCGGTTGGGTCCATCCCCGGTCAACAGCGCATCAAGGAAGGTGCCGATGAGGGTGTGGATGTTCACCGTGATCGAGTTGGCGACGACCACCTCCTCGGGGCGGGCGCCGACCAGCGGCGCGAGCGCTGTGCCGAGTCGTTCACCGACGTCGAACCACGAGGGGTCGGCGTTGGTCCAGCCGCCGATTAGCAGGTCGCGCCACTCGTCGACCACGCGCTCGAGACTCGCTAATGCGGCGTCACTCGCCGGCCCGAGCGAGTTGCCGTCCATGTAGAGCCGATCGTCGGGAACGACGAACCGATCGGTGAGGTCGGCAAGCGGGTCGGTTGCGTCCAATCGAGCAGCCACCCGAACCGGGTCCTCAACAAACTCGCCCCGCGCCATCGCCTCCGTTGCGGCCGCGTACGGGGCAGCCTCGCCGTGTGATCGGTCGTTTCTCTCGCGCTTCCCGTCTTTCATATTCAAGCCGACGGGGGCGATGACTAAATCCTTCCGGAGGTCAGTACTGGATCGTGGAGCGAGTCTCGCTGCTCATTCCGTGATATCGATCGCGGGACGTCCCGGCTCCGCCTTTCGTGTGACGTCGTCCGCCGCGTCGTCGGCCCGCTTGACGACGACCGCGGCGTCGAACTCGCGTTCTATCAGCCACTCCGCCGATTGTAGCGCGGCGTACTCCTCGTCGCCGGTAAGCGTGCGCTGGAGCGCCTCGCGGTTCGCCTGGAGGTCTTTTCCGTAGGCGGCGGCCGCGTCGCCCTGCTCGCGGATGTGTGACTCTCCCATCAACTCGCCGATCAGATTGTCAGCGTCGCTCTCGATTGCGAGCTCGAGGGCGTCGTACTTCCAGTCCGGTGCGACGACAACGTCGATTCGTTCCGGGTCGTCGATGCCGGCGACGTCGACGATGTCGCGGACGTCCTCACGAGTCTTTTCGACCAGCCGACGCCGACGTTCGACGGTCTCGCGGTCGACAGATGCGGTCGGCCAGTCGGCGTCGACGACGAAGCCGTCACGACCGAGCCGCTCCCACAGCTCCTCGGCGAGGTGCGGGGCGACCGGTGCGAGCAGCCGAACCGCGGCGTCGAGGCCGCGCTCGTACACCGTCGGGTGCGGGTCGGCGTACTCGCGGTACCCACGGAGCGTCCCGACGAGGTCTTGTGCCTCCCGGAGAGCGACGTTGAACGTCAGATCGTCGTACTCTGCGCCCGCGATGGCGACGGCAGCGTCGACCTCGGCGGCGACGTACTCGTCGGTCGGACCGCGGTCGTCTGTTGGGCTGTGGTCGGTCACCGAGTCGCCGTTGTCGGTCAGGTCGTGATCGCCCTCGTCGCTCGGCTTCGCCGTCGCGTACCGCTCGACAGCGTCGCGCAGGCGTGTGAGGAATCGGTGGGTCGACCGCACCCCCTCTTCAGACCAGTCGAAGTCGCGTTCGGGCTGAGCCGCCTGCATCATGAACAGCCGTGCCGTGTCCGCCCCGTACTCTTCGACTATCCGCTGGGGTGAGACGACGTTGCCCTTCGATTTCGACATCTTCTCACCGTCGAGCTGAACCATCCCCTGTGCGAGCAAATTCGTGAACGGCTCGCGGTGTGTAAGACCCGTCTCGTCGGCCAACACCTTGGTGAAAAACCGCGAGTACAACAGGTGCATCACCGCGTGTTCGATCCCCCCGACGTACTGATCGACCGGCATCCAGTCGTTTGCCCGCTCGAGGTCGAAGGGGGCGTCCTCGAGGTCGGGTGAGACGTATCGCAGGAAGTACCACGATGAGTCGACGAACGTGTCCATCGTGTCCGTCTCGCGGGTGGCCGGCTCGCCACAGGACGGACACGTCGTTTGTTTCCACTCGTCGGCCGCGTCGAGCGGGTTGCCGGTCGTGTTGACGAACGCCGGCAGTTCGACGGGGAGCTCGTCGTCGGGCACGATAACCGGTCCGCACTCCTCACAGTGAACAACCGGGATCGGGGTGCCCCAGTAGCGTTGTCTGGAGATACCCCAGTCGCGCAGCTGGTACTGGGTGCTCGCTTCTGCGCTCTCGATGTCCGCGGTCAACCGCTCGCGTGCGGTCTCACTGTCGAGCCCGCTGTACGCTCCGGAGTCGATTACGACGCCGTCGTCGGTGAACGCCGTCTCGCTCACGTCTGGGGCGTCCGGGAGCGTATCGCCTTCGGATCCGGCGGCCGACCCGTCCCAGTCGTCGGGCTCGGGCGCGATCACAGGCTCGATGTCGACGCCCATCTTCGTCGCGAACGCGTGGTCGCGGTCGTCGTGTGCGGGGACGGCCATCAGCGCACCCGTCCCCACGTCCGAGAGCACGAAGTCGGCGACGAAGACGGGAATCTCCTCGCCGGTCGCTGGATTCGTCGCGATGAGCCCGGTCTCGACGCCGTTCGGCTCGTCGCCCTCTGGGTCCGCTTCCTCCTCGATGAACCGGCGGACCGCGTCGTCTTCTGTGGCCAACTCCTCGCTTATCGGGTGGTCGGGTGCGAGCGCGAAACAGGTCGCGCCGTAGATCGTGTCGACCCGGGTGGTGAACGCCTCGACGGGACCGTGCCCCGCCACCTCGAACTCCAGTGTGGTCCCGTGCTGGCGGCCGATCCAGTTCCGCTGCATCTGTCGAACCGAGGTAGGCCACCCGTCGAGGTCGTCGATGGCGGTCAACAGTTCGTCGGCGTACGCGGTGATCTCGAGGAACCACTGGTCGAGTTCGCGGGCTTCGACCGGCGTGTCACACCGCCAACACAGTTCGTCGTCGCCTTCGACCTGCTCGTCCGCGAGCACCGTTTCACAGGAGGGACACCAGTTCACCTCGGCCTCGCGCCGGTCGACGAGTCCCGCCTCGTGAAATTGGCCGAAAAGCCACTGATTCCAGCGATAGTACTCTGGCGTACAGGTGGCTATCTCCCGCTCCCAGTCGTAGCCGAAGCCCATCGACCGCATCTGCTCGCGCATGGTGTCGATGCAGTCTATCGTCCACTCTCGTGGGTTCGTATCGCGCTCTTTGGCCGCGTTCTCGGCGGGCAGCCCGAAGGCGTCCCATCCCATCGGGTGGAGCACGTCGTCACCGCACATTCGGCGGTATCGCGCGTACGCATCGGTGATCGTATAGTTGCGGACGTGCCCCATGTGGAGCTTCCCGGACGGGTACGGGTACATCCCGAGGACGTACGTTGGGTCCTCGACGTCGTCCGGCGTTCGGTACACGTCGGCGTCGTCCCACGCCTCCTGCCACCGGCGCTCGACTGCGGTGTGGTCGTAAGCCTCCTGAGACATCTGCTTATATACTCGTGGTCGGGTCGGCGTCGTATAGCTTTCCATCCCGCGGTGGGGCCCGCACCGTCCCCTGTGCCAGCCGCTCGACCCGATCGAGACTCGATCGCGTCGCAAGGTATTTTCGCGCCGCCGTGTCATCCCCTGGTATGGACGGCAAGAAGGCCCTCTACTACGGCGCGATTGCGCTCGCGATTCTGATCGGGGTCAGCGTGCTCGTCTCCGTCGTCTCGGCGATCTTGAGTCTTGCGTGGGCGATCGTCTCCGGAATCCTCACTCTCGCGTTCCTTGTCGGGTTCGCCTACGTCGCGTACCGGGCGGGATCCTGGCTCTTCGGCGGCGACGACGCGTCTACGAAGGCGGACTCGATCGACGACTCGTGGTCTTCGTCGACGTCGTCTAGTGATGTCACAGAGAACCCCCAAGACCGGCTACGACGACAGTACGTCGAGGGGCAGATCGATGAAGAAGAGTTCGAGCGACGACTTGCCCGCGAGCTGGAGACCGAACCAGCCGACGAGATCGACCGCGAGCTCGAACGAGAGCGGTAGCCGATCAGAATCGCTCGCGGAGCTCGTCTCTGAGGTCATCTACGTCGAGGTCCTTCATCGAGAGCATCACCAGCAGGTGGTAGACGAGGTCAGCGCTCTCGGCGGTGAGTCCGTCGCGGTCGTCGTCTTTCGCCGCGAGGATCGTCTCCGTCGCTTCCTCGCCGATCTTCTCTAAGACGGCGTTTTCCCCCTTCTCGTGGGTGAATAGCGAGGCGGTGTACGAATCGTCCGGGAGCTCCCGCTTTCGCGCCTCGATCGTGGCGAACAACTCGTCGAGCACGGCCGCGTCGTGTGCTGTCTCGTCGCTCACGCTCGCACCTCCTCCGCCGGGAAAAACGCCAGGTCGTGAATCCGGGGGTCGGCGGTAAGCTCGGGGTGGAACGAGGTGGCCACCACCGGGCCGTCTCGCACCGCAACCGGTCGCTCCTCGACCGTCGCGAGCACCTCGACGTCCGCACCGACATCGTCGATGAGCGGCGCCCGAATGAAGACGGCGTGGAAGGGGCTCGCAAGTTCGTCGACGGCGATCTCGGCCTCGAAGGAGTCCTTTTGTCTGCCGAACGCGTTACGGTCGACGGAGACGTCGACGAGACCGAGCGCGTCGACCCGGTCGTCTTTCGCGTCGCGAGAGCAGACGATGAGTCCGGCACATGTCGCGAGCACCGGCTTTCCGGCGGCGACGTGCTCGCGTATCTCTGCGGCGATACCCTCGCGGTGAAGCAGCCGAGAGATCGTCGTCGACTCGCCGCCCGGCATGAGCAGCACGTCACAGTCGGGGACGATCCCCGCCTCGCGGATCTCGACGACCGTCGCGTCCGTGCCGTGTGCGGCCGCGGCGCGACGGACCGCCGCAGCGTGTTCGGCCACGTCGCCTTGAACGGCGATGACACCAGCGTGCATACCTGCAGTGCGCGCGGGACGGGCAAAAAGGGCGCGCTCGCGGGTCTATTCGGGTCGACAGTGATCGTCACTACGGTTGTTGCCCTCAGTAAACGACGAGCGCGAGGTAGAGCTGCCCGATTCCGGCGACCGCCATCACCACACCGGCGAGCCGCTTCAGCCCGCCTGAATACGCCGTGAGCCGACCCGCGTTACTCACGAGTCCGACTCCCGTCGCGACCGTCGTCGCCGCCATCAGCGCCGCGACGACCCCGGCGTAGGTGAGTACCACGAGCGCGGCCGTCTGGGTTGGTAACGCAATCGAGCGGGCGATCACCGCGAGAAAGACCGGCGCGACACAGCCGGCGCCGGCCAGCGCGTACCCTGCTCCGAAGAGGCCGAACCCGAGCACGCTCGCCCGCCGCTTCGGTAGCGGCACTGAGACCGATGGGGTTCGGCCGGCAGCGACCAAGACCCCCCCCACGACGAGGAGCCCACCGACGAGCACCTCGAACACGGTGACGTTCGCGAGCGTTGCGTTGCCCACCCGAACGGTCGCTCCCGCGAGCACGCCGAACGTCGCCAGCACGCCGACAGCGGCGGCGATGCCGCGAGCCCCAGCACCCGCTATCGACGCCTCCGTCGCGTCCGTCTGATTCACGTAGAAGCCGACGTATCCCGGCAACAGCGGGTACGCACACGGCGAAAAGAACGTGGCGACACCGGCGGCGACCGCGAACGACAGGTCGGTCGCAATGGCGGGTCCAGTCATCGGTGAGAGCGCCCTGTGATCACGGGAGGACAGCCTCAATCTGCTCGACGAGTGTCTCGGCGCTGTGAACGCCAGCTTCCGACCAGTGGATACGACCGGATGCGTCGAGAACGACCGCAGTCGGGAAGCTGCCCGCGCCGAGCCGGCTGAACAGCGCGACCGTCGGGTCGGCGGCCACGAGCCACGCTCCCTCGTGTTCGCGCCACCAATCAGCCACCTCGGTCTCTGTCACCGACCGACCCACCGCCTCTGTCGTCACCGAGACGAACGTCACTTGATCGCCCACGCGCTCGTTCGCCTCGCCGAGGGCCGGCATCTGCTCGATACAGGGCGGACACCACGTCCCGAAGAAGTCGACGAACGTCGGTTGGTCCGCCGCCGGAATCGTCACCGCGCCGTCTCGGCTACCCGGGGCCGGTATCGTATCGAGCGTTACCGGGTCGACCGGTCCCGACTGTTCACCGGGGTCGGTCGGCGACGATTCACCGTCGCCGGCTGTCGATGACCCGCCGATCGGTACCGGGAGACCGCCGGATGCGACCGCGCCGGCAACACCGAGCGTCCCGACGCTCGCGATACCGGCGAGGAGGTGTCGACGCTCCATTCAGTCGGTCACCACCCGGTCGAAGTCGTCGACGACCCGTTCAATCGACACCTGCGGGCCGTTCGGGTACGCGCGCTCGACTATCCCCTGATCGTTCACGAGGAGGATCAGCCCGTAGTGGGGGAACTGGTACTCGAGGCTACTGTAGTCGGGTGCCTCCGCCTTCTGGATCGCCAGCCCGAACTCCGATTCGATAAGCTGTTTCCCGCGCTCGTACGTCTCCGGCCGTAGGAAATGCCAGTTACCGGCGTCGATGTTGACCCCCTGCTGGGCCGCGTACTCGCGGAGCACCGGCTCGGTATCGCGCTCGGGGTCGAACGTGATCGGGAGGAACGCGGCTTGGTCGGCGTATCCCTCCTCTGTGGCGACCGCCTGTACCCGCCGGAGACGGAGAATAAGCGCGGGACAGACGCCATCAGGACAGTTCGTGTAAAAAAACGTCACCAGTGTTGTCCGCTCGCCTTCCAGCGCCCCCGTCGAGACGGTTTCACCGGTTATCGGGTCGGGAAGCGTGACCGCTGGGAGGTCGTCGCCGTAGCTTGGGTGTGATGCCTCGCTCAGATCGAGCTCCGGTGGGCCGAGGACGGTCCCCGGTGCGCCACCTATCCCCAATCCACCGAGACATCCTGCGCTCCCGGCGACCGCGGGGACGGCGAGCGAGCGCAGATAGTGACGACGATTCATGCGCTGATCTACGGTCGCTCGTGACTAAGTCGGTTTCGTCGATCCGCAGTAAGCGGTGACCCCTCCACCGATGGCTGTTCTCACCGACGGGGTTATGATATCGTCAGCGAGAGGATCTGCACGAAGACGCCGAAGAGGATACAGAACGCGAGGACGGTTTTCGGGTTGATCGCGATCGCGTTCCGCCCCTCCGACTCGAAGTACCGAACGAGCCCTGCACTGGACATCAGCCCGCCGGAGTTGCTACCGCTGCTCATACTGATTGATGTACGCGCATGCGGCCTAAGCGTTTCGCCTTCGACCGGCGTCTCATCTGTGGTCGGTCTGATCTCGTGTATCGCTGGGTCGTGTTCCTGCTGATGTCGAGTCGCGCTTGAGCCCGCACTGCCCGGGTAAACTGCCTCGGGGTCAAGCCCCGTGGCATCCGCCTTGCTACTGCTGTGAAAACCCTTATCGGCGAGCCCGCGTTATATCACGTCGAACCATGACCGTTCGAGTGCTGGACTTCTACGCCGACTGGTGTGGCCCGTGTAAGACGCAGGATCCAATCTTAGAGGAGGTCGAAGCGGAGCTCGGCGACGCCTTCGAGCTACAGAAGGTCGACGTGGATCAAGAACAAGACGTCGCGAACCAGTACCAGGTTCGGTCGCTGCCGACGCTCGTCGTCGAGAATGACGACGGCGTCGTCGACCGCTTCGTCGGCGTCACACAGAAAGAAGACATCACGGCTGCGATCGACGAGGCCGCCTGACCGGGGACGCGCCCGCTCGCGCTTCGGCTCCGGCGTGGCTCCGTCTCTCATACCGCCCCCGCAGCGTCTCGCAACCTTTTACAGCTCCCGCCCGCTCTGTGGTAGTATGGCCAGTTTCGACGCCGCGGAACGCCGCACCCTCGACCGACAGATCTGCATGCGCTGTAACGCCCGCAACGCTCCCGACGCGGAGCGCTGCCGCAAGTGTGGGTACACGAACCTTCGCCCGAAGGCGAAAGAACGCCGCGCAGCCTGAACCGGCTCACGACTCTCGATTTCACGCCGACAGAGCTACTGGTTCATCTCGCGACCGTCTGTCTCCCGTCACTGTAGCCTCATCCTCGTGCGCAGTTGAGCACGTGAATCATCAAGCCCCTGCGGTGGCGCGCGCCTCGCGGGACGCCGAAGGCGGACTTGCGAGCGCGTGCGAGGGATGAGCGAGTCGCCCGTTGGCGACGACGCGAATCGGCTGGGGAGGGTGTGGGTGAAAATCGTGTCCGGGTGTCACGCGGTCGTGTTGGTCGTACAGACTCTATCACGCACGTATAGAATCGGCTGAGGAGGGTGTGGGTGAAAATCGTGTCCGGGTGTCACGCGGTCGTGTTGGTCGCACGGACTCTCTCACACACGTATAGAATCGGCTGAGGAGGGTGTGGCTGAAAGGAGTGTCCGGGTGTCATGCGGTTGTGTTGGTCGTACAGACTCTATCACACACGTATGGAATCGGCTGGGGAGGGTGTGGCTGAAAGGAGTGCCCGGCTGTCACGCGGTCGTGTTCGCCACGTTCCTCACAGTCGTGTTCTCGTATGGAATTGGTCTAGAATGGATAGCCGAAGACCGTATTCGGGAGTCGTCTCTTCATCTCGCAGCCACACGCGTGGCTCGGATCACATCCGACTTGTCCGTGTCCGACGAGAAGCTGACGCACGATGTACCTCGCCGGGGTCTATCGGTTTCACTTTCACTCCGCCTGGCCCGGGTTTTTATATCTGGCATCGTACTCTCTACGTGCAGGACACACGCGTGCCCTCTCATTCCCCCCTTCTACACCACTGAGCGACAGCGACCGGAATCGATTAGCCGGCCGCGCGCCGACCGACGGCTATGCTCTCGCTCTCTGACATCCAGGCGGCTCGCACCCGGGTCGACGATGTCGCCCGACACACGCCGTTGGAGCGTTCACGGACGTTCTCCGAGATGACCGGCGCCGACGTCCACCTCAAACTCGAGACGTTCCAGCGGACGGGCGCGTTCAAGATTCGCGGGGCGACAAACCGGATTGGGACGCTCTCGGAACCGGCCCGCGAGGCGGGCGTCGTCACCGCGAGCGCCGGAAACCACGCGCAGGGTGTCGCGCTCGCAGCCGAGCGCGCCGGAGTCGATGCCACGGTCGTCATGCCGAAGTTCGCGCCCGTCTCGAAGGTGAAAGCCACCCGCGGGTACGGTGCGACCGTTCGACTCGAGGGTGTCGACTACGACGAGGCGCAGGCGGTCGCACACGAGCTCGAACGAGCGGAGGGGTTGACGTACGTCCACGCGTTCGACGATCCGGCGGTGATGGCCGGCCAGGGAACCCTCGGCCTCGAGATCGTCGACGATTGCCCCGAACTCGACACGGTCGTCGTGCCGATCGGCGGTGGTGGCCTGATCGCGGGCGTCGCCGTCGCGGTCACATCACAGCTCCCGGACGCGCGGGTCATCGGCGTCCAGGCTGAGGGGGCCGCCTCGGCCGCAGCATCGCTCGCCACCGACGAGCGGGTCGAACTCGACCGCGTCGATACGATCGCCGACGGCATCGCGACCCGGTCGGTCGGCGAGCGCCCGCTCGCGGTCATGCGCGAGCATGTGGACGAAGTCGTCACTGTCGACGACCGCGAGATTGCGCTCGCGGTCACGCTGCTCTTAGAGCGTTCGAAGACGCTCGTCGAGGGGGCGGGTGCAGTCGCACTCGCCGCCACGCTCTCGGAGGCGTTCAGCTACGATACCGACGAGACGATCGTTGCGGCGCTGTGCGGTGGCAACGTCGATCTGAACCGGCTTGCGACGATCGTGCGCCGTGGACTCGTCCAGCTCGGGCGTTATCGCAAGATCACTGTTGGGCTGAAAGATCGCCCGGGCGAGCTCGAACGCGTCGCTGGGATTGTTGCGCGCGCCGGTGCTAACGTCTACGCGGTCCACCACGACCGGACGTCACGAGACGTCGCGGTCAATGCCGCTGAGCTCGAACTCGAACTAGAGACGAACGATGCCGACCACGCCGCGAGCATCGTCGCCGATCTCGAGGCTGACGGCTACGAGGTTGACGTGTTGTCGTGAGAGACCGCCGAGAACGAGACGAGTTCGTGGCGGCCGGACGCAACTTGGCTACACTCTCTCCAATATACACGTGACGACGACAGCGTGATTGAGACGAGTTTGTGGCGCCCGGACGCTACTTGGCTACACCCTCCCCAGCCGATTCTATACGTGTGTGAGAGAGTCCGTGCGACCAACACGACCGCGTGACACCCGGACACGATTTGCAGCCACACCCTCCCCAGCCGATTCTATACGTGTGTGATGGCTGTGTGATCAAGACAACCGCACGACACCCGGACACGATTTGCAGCCACACCCTCCCCAGCCGATTCGCGAGTCGCCGACGGCGACTCGCTCATCCCTCGCACGCGCTCGCGAGCACGCTACCGCGGCTCACGAGGCGCGCGCCACCGCAGGGGCTCGGCGGTTCGGCTACACTCGGTGAGAACGCACACAGGGTGCGCTCCAGCGGGGAGACTCGCTCAGTCGTCCGCGGCCGCGGCGTCGACGTCGGCCTCGGAGAGCTCACCAGCCTGCGCTAGTCCGCTGAGGTACTCGTCGGCGTCGAGTGCGGCTTTCACGCCCATGCCGCCGGCAGTCGCCGCCTGCTGGTAGTGGTGGTCGACGACGTCGCCAGCGCCAAAGAGTCCCTCTACGGCCGTCGCGGTCTGGTTCCCACCGCGACCGTCCTGCGTCAGGAGGTAGCCGGCATCGTCGAGTTCGACGCCCGTTCCTTCCAGGTACGCCGTATTCGGCGTGTGTCCGATCGCGTAGAATACCGCCCCAACGTCGAAGTCGTACTCGGTGACCGCCGCTGCGGTCTCGGGGTCCTCGAGTTTCTCCGTCGGGTGTCCGTCGGGATGCTCGACAAGTGTCACGTGATCGATACCGTCCTCGACCGAGCCGTGAATCGCGGTCAACTCGGTGTTGGTGAGGAGCTCGATCTCGCCCGCCTCGGCTTTGTCCCGTACACGCTCTATCCAGACGTCCTCGGCGCGGAACTCCTCGCGGCGGTGTGCGACGTACACCGTGTCCGCAAACTTGGTGAGGAACGTCGCCTCTTCCATCGCGGCGTCGCCCCCGCCGACGACGAGCATATCCTCGCCGCGGAAGAACGCCCCGTCACACGTCGCACACGTCGACAGCCCGTAGCCCATGAGATCCTCTTCGCCCGGGACCCCGAGCGTCCGCGCGGATGCCCCAGAGGCCGCGATCACGGCATCTGCAGTGTATGTGTTACCGTTCGTGAGCGCGACCCGGAAGTGGCCCTCGGGAGCCCTTTGGACGTCCTCGACAATCCCGCTTTGCAGCTCCGCGCCGAACTTCTCCGCTTGTGACCGCATCTCAGAGATGAGTTCCGGACCGGAGATCCCCTCGGCGAATCCTGGGTAGTTCTCGACGTCGGTCGTCAGCGTGAGCTGGCCGCCGGGCTCATCGCCTTCGATCAGGAGCGGCTCGTTGTTCGACCGGGCGGCGTAAATCGCCGCACTGAGCGCGGCGATCCCACTACCGGCGATGAGCAGCCGCCGATGCTCGAGTATTTCATCGCTCATACTATACTGTTCGGCGCGGCGGGATATGTAGGTTGCGCCGTCGGACGACCACTGGGAGCCAGCCGGTCACGTCGGGCCAGTCAGTCACTCCAGATACGACGATTCACGCGTCTCCGGTATCGTACCCGTGGCGCTCGGCGGGAGGTCGCCGAGGGCTTCGAAGAACCGCTCGCTGACGAACTCCTTGACGACCGCGGCGAGTTCGGTCTCGTCCGGCACCGCCGCGAGAATCCCGAGTGGCACCTGCATCCCGGCCATATCGGCGTGTCCGCCCGCCGAACCCACCTGCCCGAGC
>Ga0209937_1000195_pt1 | contig 20616 bp, 11 predicted proteins | sample SalPon1_B_H2O_MG_FD_185699 | JGI IMG/M metagenome (GOLD analysis project Ga0209937, IMG submission 185699) | Salt pond water microbial communities from South San Francisco under conditions of wetland restoration - Salt Pond MetaG R1_B_H2O_MG... | ecosystem: Environmental > Aquatic > Non-marine... | reverse complement strand
GTTAGTAACAATTACAGAAAAACAGGCTGTTTTTTGAAAACCGAAATGGATAACTCTAAAAAATTGTTGATAACTCACCTAAAAAATGAAATTCAAAAATTAAGGCTAAATTTGTACTGATTAGTTACAGAATTCTTAATATTGAATTTGTTGAAGGTCGTCGTATAATCACTCCTTAAACAATCCGGAAATATCCTTCAATGGAGTTAATTTACAGCTTTCCAACTTAGCAAACAAAAAAACTTGTCCTACAAGTAGAAAACCTTAATTTTGTAAATTCAAAATTATATTGTATGAACCTACATGAATACCAAGGGAAAGAAATATTAAGCAGTTTTGGCGTAAAAGTCCAGAGAGGAAAACTGGCCACATCACCACAACAAGCGGTTGAAGAAGCTAAAAAACTCACCGAAGAAACCGGAACCGGTTGGCATGTCATCAAAGCGCAGGTGCACGCCGGCGGTCGTGGAAAAGGCGGTGGTGTTAAGCTGGCTAAAAATCTCAAAGAAGTCGAGCAACTGGCGGATGATATCTTGGGAATGAATCTGGTAACGCCTCAAACTTCAAAAGAAGGCAAAAAAGTTCATCAGATATTTGTAACGGAAGATGCTTATTATCCGGGCGATAGCAAAACAGAAGAATATTATATGTCCGTTTTGATGGACAGAGCTAACGCCCGTAATATGATCATGTATTCACCGGAAGGCGGCGTGGATATTGAAACCGTAGCAGACGAAACCCCGGAAAAGATATTTACGGAAAGCATAGATCCCAGCGTAGGTTTGATGCCATATCAAGCTAGAAGAATCGCTTTTAATTTTGGTTTAGAAGGCAAAGCTTTTAAAGAAATGGTCAAGTTTGCGTTATCGCTATATAAAGCTTATGATGAGTCGGATTCTTCCCTTTTTGAGATCAATCCCGTACTCAAAACCAGCGATGACCAGATCATGGCAGTTGATGCCAAGGTAAGCTTAGATGATTCAGCCCTTTTTAGGCATAAGGATTATGCTTCTATGCGCGACACCCGCGAAGAAGACCCAACGGAAGTAGAAGCTAAAAAAGCAGGCTTGAGCTACGTCAATCTGGATGGGAATGTAGGTTGTATGGTCAATGGCGCCGGATTAGCGATGGCTACCATGGACCTCATCAAACAAGCCGGTGGCGAACCTGCTAACTTTCTGGATGTAGGCGGAACGGCGGATGCTAAACGTGTAGAAGAAGCCTTTCGTTTAATCTTAAAAGATGAAAGAGTGGACGCAATATTGATCAATATCTTTGGCGGTATTGTAAGATGTGACCGCGTGGCTGAAGGAATCGTTCAAGCCTATAAAAACTTAGGAGACCAGATAGATGTGCCGATTATTGTTCGTTTACAGGGAACCAATGCCGAAGAAGCTAAAAAACTTATCGATAATTCCGGATTGAATGTAGAAAGTGCTGTGCTTTTTCAGGAAGCCGCTGATAAGGTTCAGGAAGTATTGAAATAATTTTTGGATTCCATTCTAAGTTATCAACCTCGAATGAAAATACATTCGGGTTTTTTTATGATAAGGGCAAAAGTTTCTGTTAATTGATATGTCTAAAGGTTAGGTTGATGCGTTCCCCTACTGCTTTTTTGGTCTTGGGCACTTGATGTTGCCAGTATTGGTTCAACTTGCCGAACATAACGAGCAAACTACCATGCTTAAGGGCTATGTCTATTTTTTCTTTGCTTCGAAGATGCCTTAATTGGAACCTGCTCGTGGCGCCAAAGTTTAGGGAAGCGATAACCGGATCCTTGCCCAGGTCTTTCTCATCATCCTGATGCCAAGAGATAGAATCCTGGCCATCACGATAACGATTTAAGAGCACGCTGTTGAACTTAGCATTTGTTTTAACTTCTACCCTTTTTTTGAGTTCCAGAAGAGAATTGGTCCAGGGTTTGGGCTTTAAGGTAAGTCCTGAAAATGAATAGGTCTTGCCTTCATCAGCATACCAGGCCGTGAGTCTGGGAAACGGTAGCTCTTTCCCGTACATATTCATTTCTTCTTGTTGCCAGTTGATATCATTTTTTAGCATTTCAAAATAAATAGCGCTTTCCTGATGGTTTAGAAATGTCTCTATATGTAAAAAAGAGCCATCCCTAACTTTATGATGCTCCTGCGGGTTATGAAATAAAGAGTTTTGATTCACCTTTCTTATTTTTATAGCATTTTACAATGAAGACAAAGTTATCAACAGAAATATGAAGTGCCTCATAAAACGCTGTTATCAAAATAGTATTTAAAGTCTTTATAGAAAACTGTATTTTCGTTTTTCAATTGATGATATCGTGAAAAGTAAAAAGTCAGATAAGGTAACACCTTTAATGAAGCAGTATCATGCGGTCAAGAAAAAACATCCCGATGCGATGGTCTTGTTCCGCGTGGGTGATTTTTACGAAACTTTTGGTGAAGATGCGATCAAAGCAGCCAGAATATTGAACATCGTACTTACGAATAGAAATAATGGTAGCGAAAGGACAGAACTGGCCGGATTTCCTCATCATTCTCTGGAAAGCTACCTCCCTAAGTTGGTCAAAGCCGGCGAACGTGTGGCTATTTGTGACCAACTGGAAGACCCTAAACAAACTAAGAAGATCGTCAAGCGTGGCATCACTGAAGTAGTAACACCAGGCGTGGCCTTAAATGATGATGTACTTCAGGGAAAATCCAATAATTTCCTGGCTGCAGTTGCCCGGCAGAAAAATCAATTAGGCATTGCTTTTATAGATATTTCTACCGGTGAATTCCTTTGCGCCGAAGGAAACGAAGAACAACTGGAGAAATTACTGCAAAACTTCCAGCCTAGCGAGTTGCTGTTATCAAAAGGCGATAAAAAAAATGTGCTCACCGGATCGCAAGACCATTATAATCCTTATATCCTGGATGACTGGTTGTTCACACTGGACTATGCGAAAGAAACATTGCTCAAGCATTTTCAGACGAACAACCTTAAAGGTTTTGGTATAGATCATTTAGAAGCAGGACTTATCGCGGCAGGTGCTATTTTACATTATTTACAGGAGATCAACCATGATAAACTGGAACATATTACCAAATTATCTCCAATTGCTGATGATCAATACGTTTGGATGGACGGTTTTACGGTAGCAAATCTGGAACTTTTCAGAACTACCCAACCTGAAGGTAATTGTCTCTTAGATATCATAGATAGATGCGTGACCAATATGGGAAGCCGTATGCTTAAACGCTGGCTGGCGATGCCTTTAAAAAGTATGGACTTGCTTAAGCAAAGACATCTTACGGTTGATCATTTAGTGAAAACACCACAGCTGTTAGATGAACTAAGATATCAACTAAAAAGCATGGGCGATATAGAACGCCTGAGCTCAAAATTGGCCACGCGAAAAATATCACCACGAGAGGTCTTGCAATTAGCCAGGTCTATAGAAGTATTGGCACCCATTCAGGATCAACTGCAAGCGACAAATTGTGAACCTTTACAAACCACTGCAGAAAAGATCAATCGTTGTGAGATCATGCTCAAAAAGATCAAAGAAGCGGTCCATGAAGATGCGCCGGTAAACATCGCTAAAGGCAAGGTCATCGCTGATGGTTATTCTAAAGAGCTGGATGAATGGCGCGAAATGGCCTACTCCGGACAATCTTATATCGATGATATGTTGCGCCGCGAAAGTCAAAGAACTGGTATTCCCAGCCTAAAGATCGCCAGCAATAATGTATTTGGATATTATATAGAAGTGCGTAACACACATAAAAACAAGGTACCGGAAGACTGGACACGTAAGCAAACTCTGGTCAACGCTGAGCGCTATATTACAGAGGAATTAAAAGAATATGAAGCTAAGATTGTCCATGCGCAGGAAAAATTACAGGTGCTGGAGCAAGAGCTCTTTGAAGAGCTTATCAATTGGTTGTCCCAGTACATATCCACTTTACAACAAAATGCCCGAATCGTATCAAGATTAGATTGTCTTTGTGGTTTTGCGGAATTAGCCCGTAAAGAAAACTATGCGCAGCCTGAGCTGAACGATGGGTTCCATTTAAACATCAAAGAGGGAAGGCATCCGGTTATTGAAAAACAGTTACCGGAAGATGAAGATTATATCGCCAATGATATTTATTTAGACAGAGAAAGCCAGCAGATTATCATGATCACCGGACCTAATATGAGTGGAAAGTCTGCTTTATTACGACAAACCGCATTGATTACCATCCTGGCACAAATCGGTAGCTTTGTGCCGGCTAAAGAATCTCATCTTGGTATTACTGATAAAATCTTTACCCGTGTAGGGGCGAGCGATAATATCTCTATGGGCGAATCTACTTTTATGGTGGAAATGAACGAAACGGCGAGCATCCTGAACAATATGAGTGAACGTTCCCTGATATTACTTGACGAGATAGGTCGTGGTACCAGTACTTATGACGGTATTTCCATAGCCTGGGCAATCAGCGAATTCCTGCATGAACATCCGGCGCGTCCTAAAACCTTATTTGCGACGCATTATCATGAGCTTAATGAAATGAGCGAGCGTTTTGAACGCATCAAAAACTATAATGTCACGGTAAAGGCCATGAAAGATAAAGTGATCTTTTTACGCAAGCTGGAGCAAGGTGGTAGCCGACATAGCTTTGGGATTCACGTTGCCAGAATGGCCGGCATGCCGCATTTTGTGATCAACCGGTCCGAGCAGATATTGAGCAAACTGGAAAAAGACCATCAGGCAGATGATCAAGAAAATGTAAAAGATGCGACCTTGAAAGATACGCAATTGAGCATTTTCCAGTTAGATGATCCTCGCTTAGAAGAGATCAAAAGCGAACTGATGGCCATAGATATTGAAGAATTTACACCGGTAGAAGCCTTGATGAAGCTCAATCAGATCAAGAAGAAGCTTGTCCCTAAAGAAGAAGAGAAATCTAGAACTTAACTTCAAAAAAAACCACTGCCTGAAGGCTGTAATGGTTTTATGCTTAACTTTGCAATTCTAAATGTAAGAATATGGCTAAATACGATATCATTGTCCTGGGCAGCGGTCCAGGCGGTTATGTTACGGCGATCCGCGCCGCTCAATTAGGGTTTAAAGCAGCGATCATAGAAAAGGAAAGTTTAGGCGGTGTTTGCCTGAATTGGGGTTGTATTCCTACCAAGGCATTGCTTAAAAGCGCAAAAGTGTTCGATTACCTTAAACACGCTAAAGATTACGGTCTAAAAGCGGATAACCCGGATAAAGATTTTAATGCCGTTGTGAAACGGAGCCGTGATGTAGCTGGTGGTATGAGCAAAGGGGTTCAGTTTTTGATGAAAAAGAACAAGATCGATGTCATCAATGGTCATGGAACTTTGAAAAAAGGCAAGAAAGTAGAGGTGAAAGATGATAAAGGAAAATCTGAAGCCTATGAAGCCGATCACGTGATCATCGCGACCGGCGCAAGATCAAGAGAATTGCCTAACATTCCACAAGATGGCAAAAAAGTGATTGGCTATCGTGAAGCGATGACATTAGATAAACAACCGGACAGCATGATCATTGTAGGTTCCGGTGCTATCGGCTCTGAGTTTGCCAGTTTTTACAGCGATATGGGAACAGAAGTTACCTTAGTAGAATTCCAGTCGAATATCGTTCCGGTAGAAGATGAAGAAGTGACCAAACAATTCGCTCGCATCTATAAAAAGAAAGGGGTGAAAGTCATGACCAATTCCAGTGTTGAAAGCGTTGACACATCAGGCAAGAAGGTTAAAGCTAAGGTCAAGACCAAAAAAGGAGAAGAAACGCTTGAAGCTGATATCATTCTATCGGCCGTAGGTATTAAAAGCAACACAGAAAATATCGGTTTAGAAGAATTAGGTATTGAACTGGAAAAAGATAAGATTCCGGTAAATGATTATTACCAAACCAAAGTTCCGGGCTATTATGCCATAGGAGATTGTACGCACGGCCAAGCTTTAGCTCACGTGGCATCAGCTGAAGGTATACTTTGTGTTGAAAAGATCGCCGGGCAACATGTAGAACCATTGGATTACGGAAATATCCCGAGTTGTACCTATTCCAATCCGGAGATCGCCAGCGTAGGCATGACCGAGCAGCAAGCTAAAGATGCCGGTTATGATATCAAAGTGGGGAAATTCCCGTTCAGTGCTTCCGGCAAAGCCAGCGCAGAAGGTCAAAAAGATGGATTTGTCAAAGTTATCTTCGATGCGAAATACGGCGAATGGTTAGGCTGCCACATGTTAGGCATGGGCGTCACGGATATGATCGCAGAAGCCATTGTAGGCAGGAAATTGGAGACCACCGGTCATGAGATCCTCAAATCAGTGCATCCACATCCTACAATGAGTGAAGCCGTGATGGAAGCGGTCGCCGATGCTTATGACGAAGTGATTCATGTATAAACATGGCATCTCAAGTGCTTCAGATAAGCAGTGTTGTTAACGAGAAGATCAAACATCTGATCCAACTCAGTCGGAAATCGGCACTGCGGGAGAAGGAGCAGTTATTCGTCGTAGAAGGTTATCGAGAGGTGAACAGAGCTTATCAGTGTGGCTTTGCAGCACATCAATTATACTATTGCCCGGAATTCTTAAAAGAAAGCATCCATAAAATTCAGGCAGATCTAGTATATGAGGTCAGTGCTAAGGTCTATGAAAAAATAGCTTATCGTCAAAAGTCAGAAGGCGTAGTGGCAACGCTGAAAATGAGGTCTAACCGATTAGAGGATATCTCATTCTCCAGATCGAACCCGTTGATCTTAGTGATAGAATCACCGGAAAAACCGGGCAATATCGGCGCGCTTTTACGTACGGCATCTGCGGTAGATATTGATGCGGTCATCATAACTGATGCTAAGACGAGTATATATAATGCAAATTGTATCCGTGCCAGCTTAGGTGGTTTTTTTGCCTTGCCGATCGCTTTGTGTTCTAATGAAGAGGCGATCAGCTTTTTAAAATCAAATCATTATCAGGTATTGACTGCCTTGATCGATGATGATTCTACAGAATATCACCTGAAGGATCTCACTAAACCTACAGCCATTGTTCTGGGAACAGAAGCGGAAGGATTGAGCAGAACCTGGCAGCAAGAAAGTTTCCAGACGATACAATTACCTATGCCGGGAAAGGTGGTTGATTCATTAAACCTGTCCGTATCCGGTAGTATCTTGATGTATGAGGCCTTACGACAGCGTTCTGATAGTTAATCAAGAATTTATAATATTATCATTTCAAATTAGTATAATATTTTGTTGAGAAAGCAAGGAATCTTATTAGCTAAAAGTGAAATTGCCTAATTTTGTTATATGAATCAAAATCCTATCTATTTCGATCATGCCGCCACAACTTTCCCCTATCCAGAGGTTATTGATGTGATGAAAGAACAGTTAGCCACAGCTTATGGGAATCCGTCGTCATCTCATGCATTGGGAAGAAAATCAAAGGCATTAGTAGAAAAAGCGCGACGATCCATCGCGCAACATTTAGGTTGTCAGGCTAAAGAGATCTTTTTTACCTCTTGTGGCACAGAAGCTGACGCCTGGGTTTTACAGGCGGCAGTTCGAGATCTGGGTGTTCAAAGGATCATCACTTCCAGCATTGAACATCAAGCTGTCCTGGCGAATGTAGAGCAGTTATCCAAACAAAATATTAAGGTAGATCATCTTAAATATGAAATTGACGGAGAAATTTCTCTAGCTCATTTAAAAAAGCTGCTTGAGGGTAGCGATCAAAAAACATTGGTAAGTCTTATGCACGTCAACAATGAGATCGGCAATCTGTCTCCTATCGATGAAATAGCTGACCTGTGTCAGGAACATCAGGCGCTATTCCATTGCGATGCCGTGCAGAGCATCGGTAAATTACCTATCGATTTAGGACAGACCCAGTTAGATTTCCTGGCCGCCAGCGCGCATAAGTTCCACGGTCCTAAAGGTGTAGGTTTTGCCTTTATAAGAGAAGGTCATCAATTACAACCAATGATATTGGGTGGCGAACAGGAACGCGGAAAACGCGCCGGCACGGAAAATGTAACCTTGATTACCGGTATGGCCAAAGCATTGGACATCAAATTCGATAACTTGTCAGAGGATAGACAGAAGGTATTGAAACGCAAGCATTATTTTATCAACCAAATAAAAAAAGCCATTCCCGGTATCATTTTTAATGGAAATTGTCTGGACGATACAAAAAGTGCCGATCATATCGTTAACATTCGTATTCCAGTAAAGGAAACCCAGGAAGGAATGTTGCTTTTCAAAATGGACCTAAATGGCATTATGAGTTCTCGCGGTAGTGCCTGTCAAAGCGGTGCACAAACAACTTCTTATGTATTAAAGGAAATTTATCCGCAGGAAGACCTACTGCCTAATTTACGCTTCTCCTTTGATGCTTCTAACACTTTTGAAGAAATCGATTATTGCTTGAGAGAATTAAAATCCATAGTTGAGCAAAATCCGGTTTGATGAATATTGACGAATGTTAAAATGGAATATTATGATTAAAATCTGGCTCTCAATCTCAAATTAAACACTCTGGGTGATAAGAAATTAGGTATAGAAAATAGGTTTTTAGTTTGTGCATCTCTGACGAAAGTGTTGGTGATGGTATTGAGTCGGTCAAAAAGGTTGAAGATCTCAAAGCCGATATCCAGGTATTCAAAGCTATGAAAGGGGCTACTTTTAGGAACGATCTCACCGGTTTCCTTCAGCACGTAGGAAAATCCGGCATCTACTCGACTATAGTCAGGTAATCGGTTCCTGAACTCGTAAGGATCGGCAAATCGTGGTGTTCCACCCAGAACACCGGTATTATACACCAGGTTCAAGTTGAGCTTTAACTTAGGTATATTAGGAACATAATCCTGAAAGGCAACGCCTACGTTCAACCGCTGATCAGTAGGTCTTGGGATGTAGCCCCGATCATTCAGCTTTTCTTCTGTACGCATCAAGCCTAAGCTCAACCAACTTTGCGTACCGGGTACAAATTCACCGTTAAGCCTGAATTCCATACCATAAGCATAAGCCTCAGCGTCATTACGGGCGCGATAACGGATCCTAACGTTTTCAATGGTATAAGGATTTACATCGGTTAGGGCTTTATAATAGCTTTCTGCGGTAAACTTAAACGGTCTGCCCCAAAGTTTGAGACTATAATCCATAGCGCCTACGATATGATAGGCTTTTTGCGCCTTCACATCCGGGATGACCGTTCCTGTCGTATCGCGCAAAGCCCGATAACGTGGTGGTTGCTGATATAAACCGCCGGAGAGCCTAAAAAGGATATCTTTTTCCCAATCCGGTTTTAAACTAATTTGCGCTCTTGGACTGATGATGGTTTGCGTAGATGAAGTCTCATCCGCATCAGAATTAAGATGCCAGACCTGACCACGGACACCGGCATTAAGCCAAAGTTTGTTGTCGCCCAGATCGGTTCGATAGCTCCATTGGGCATAACCTGAAAAGCGATCAACTTGCGTTTCGTTAAAGGCGCGTACACTAAAAAAAGGTTCAATTTGTGCTTCGAAAGGATTATAAGGTTGATCATTAACAAAACCACCATTGGGCGGACGAACGGCAAAACCGGCGGAATCTACCATTTCGTATTCCTGGAGTCTATCGCGAATATCTTCGCGGGCATATTTTAGTCCGTATTCAATATTATGCTTGCCTTTTTTGATCTCGCCGATATGCTTGATATTGATAAAAAGTCCATCCAGGTCATTCCTGGCGTGGGTAAATTGTGCGCCAGCACCCTGAGTGAACTCTACTTCGCCAAAGTTCTCATCTCCAAAGTTGGAGTTGACCGCTCCCAGGCGATATTCCGCCAGAATGTCAAAATGTTCTTGCTCCTGTGTATGATAAGCTGAGGCAATGAACTTGGCGGTAAAATCATCCGATACTTTATAATTTGCCTTTAAAGCACCAAAGTAGGTCTCGAACTTATCCTGCTCTTCCCCTTCGTAAAAGACCAGCAAGGCCTTGGGATCTTGAACCGTACCAAAGTTAGTTTGTCTTGTATTCGGTTCATAGTCGTACGTGTTAATGGCGATATTGCCCAGGAAATCTAAAGAGAATTTATCATTGAACTGATAGCTGAGTTTCGTTTGGACATCGGTAAATCGCGGTCTGAAGTTGGCATCGGTCTGTCTGGCATCTACGAACAGACTATTATCACGATATCGCACACCCAGGATACCAGAGAACTTATCATTTTTTGAGGCTCCTTCCACGGAAACCTTACCGCCCAGGAAACTCCCTTCCGCCGTAGCCCTAAAACTCACTGGTCTTCGGTAATCCACGGACAGAACGGATGATAATTTATCGCCATATTTAGCCTGGAAACCACCAGCGGAAAATTCTACATTGCGTACCAGGTCCGGATTGATAAAGCTCAGACCTTCTTGTTGACCGCTTCTTACCAGAAAAGGTCTGTATACCTGGATCTCATCTATATAGACCAGATTCTCATCAAAGTTACCACCTCGTACGGAATATTGGGTGCTCAGTTCGTTATTAGAACTTACTCCCGGTAAGGCTTTAAGCATGTTCTCCACTCCAGGATTAGCTCCAGGCATCAATCTGACCTTCTCGGGCGAGATGGTGGTAACGCCTTCTACTCTAGTACGCCTTTCATCTGTGATAACGACCTCGCTCATCTGTTCTACATCGGTTTTTAAAACGATATTGAGCTCTTTATCGGCTCCCGCCGACAGGTTGACCCTAACTTGGGTGGTCTTATAGCCCAGACTGCTGAACTTGAGCGCGATCTGTGTATTGGCCGGCACCTGTATGGTATAATAACCGTTCTCGTTCGTTGAAGTTCCCTTAGAATCGCCATAAGAAATGGACACAAAGGGAAGTGGTTCATTCTGCTCGTTTAAGACTATTCCCTGTACCGTAGAACTTTGCGACCATACAAAGCTCATTGTAAAAAGTAAGAATAAAAAGGAATATCTTTTCAAGTTGTTCTAGTTCTTTCTATTTATGGTGGCTTCAAATATACTCGTATTCCCTACTTTGTCGCTAACGACCACCTTTAATTTATTTGCGCCGTCACGGAACTTATCATCATTAAAATCATATGTAATGATATGGGTCTTATAATCATATTCCATCAATATGAAATTGCCGTTCACCGTTGCCCTGTAGCTATCTACACCCGTCATTTCATCATCGATCTTCAGTTTCAGATAGCGATATTTGGACATCCATTTATTATCACGAAAATTGAGGGGTTTTATTGTAGGTTGAACGGTATCTAAAGTTAAAGTATAAGTACCAAAGGTCTTGGTCTTAGTATAGAACCTGTTCTTTTCTTTGGTGGTATTAGAATAATACTTTGATCCCCAGGGCATCACGCGAGCTATAAAGAGCTTTTCCTTATCCTTGTCGCTATAATGTCCAACATCAAAACCTATGGTTATCGGATAATGTATGGGCGTACGATCATTATGTAACTCTATGGTCTCTCCTTGGAAATCAATATTCAAATATTCATCTTCATATAATGCACCTTTTGGGAAATACACATCGATCTTCCCTTCTTCGAACATCTGGGCTTTATTGGCTTTCACCAAATAGGGTGTTTTTTCAGGAGTTGCTTTTTTCTTAAGTGGTATTTCCTTACCTGTGATAGGAATGATCAATTGTTTTTTGTTGCCGTGGAAATCTTCTATGACAACCTTTAATTTATAGTCGTGGTCATCTTCTATATGGAAAAACCCCTTTCTGTCCTGAAAATCATAGAACGGCACTTTACTGTTAGGCTTGATAAAAAGTTGGTTGATGCGTTTTTTCTTTTCCTTGTAATAACTGTAATCTATCATCCTGTTAATATAACGGGAATTAGAGAAAGAAAAACGATCGAACTGCATTTGAAAGTGCTTCTTGCCATTGATAAAGGTTGTAATTCTATAGAGTCCAACGCGATTTACGGTGAGGCCAAACTGGTCATAAGCATCTATCCCAATCCCTATCTTCCCGTAGGCTTCCACCCGATTTGTTTCTGAAATGGTAAGGTCTTTACTTCTGGCTACGACTCTTGTTCTTTTTTGCTTTTCATTGATATGGGCTTTATCGCCCATAGGATAAAGAAAAACGCCTTTGATCTTAGGTGGTCGATCATCTTTGAGCTGGTCAAAAGTGAATTTGAGCGGATTAAGCGGTCTGGAATTTTTGTCGCGTAGTTCAAAATGCAGATGCGGGCCGGAACTTGAGCCTGAATTGCCACTATAGGCGATAAGCTCTCCTTTTTTTACCGGTAGGGTTTCTTTATCCGGGAATCTCTGGATAGTATAGGTTTCCCTTTGGTATTGTTGCGCTTTTATCCACTTCTCTATCTTAGGGGCAAATTTACTGAGATGCGCATAAACACTGGTCTTACCATCTGGGTGTTCTATATAAAGTGCTTTACCGTAACCAAAACGCTGAACCTTTATCCTACTGATATAGCCTCTTTCCGTGGCATAGACCTTTTTCCCTATTTGACCATTGGTCTTGAAATCTATTCCGGCGTGGAAGTGATTAGCACGTAATTCCCCAAAACTCCCGGATGGAAGTAAGGTCATGTCCAAAGGTGACTGATAATTCAAACTGTCTTGTGACCATGAACTTTGTACAACAAGCATACTGATGACGAAAAATAGCACGTTCAACCTCAAGGATAAATAAGTTTGGATTTATTTTCAAAATTAGAAAATTCCAGCTATCCCTGATCGATTTATGGGAAAAATCATTGTTGTACGGTTTTATAAAGAATAAATGTTTCTTATGATGGACAAGCGATTTGACAGTTTTAAAGCCTAAAGCATTGTATTTAACTTTAGAATATATTGATTAAGTGAGTTTTACGAGAACGGAAATGAATAGCTATAATAAGATCTTTTGAAATTATATGTAAAGATCTGAGTTTTATATAAAATCTCAAATTTCAGCTTTTAAATATTAGTCAGACAGGATGAGAGAACGATTAAAAAAAAGATCATGTATTTAAAAAATACGCTATAGAATATAGCATAATCAATTTTACATATGGTTTAAGCGATAATGAATTAAAACGAGAAGATTTATATAACGAAGATGTAGCTGATATATTACTAAAATCTGGAGATTTTAATAAAAAAGGTCTTTCCGATAATCATATTAAATCAGGACCTATTAATTCTAAAGATCAAAAAGAATGGGAAGAGATTTATCAGGCACAAAAAGCAAATTACGCAAAGCATGAAAGAGACATCTCTTTGCATGAAAAAGAAGCCCAAAAATTAAATAATTTATTTGCTAATCTTGAAATTCCTTCCCTACCCTATCAAATTTGATAATGCGACTACAATAGTGAATGTCAATAAATTTATTACCAACCATATAAAAACTATTCAAAACACAACTGACAAAAGAATTGCTCAACCCTATTTAAAAAGGCTTTATAAGCTCGAAAAAGTGCTTAAATAAAATTTATTACTTATTCACGCTACAATAATATATAAATATTGTAATATTAATAATGCACTAATTGATTCCAGAAATGATGAATGAAATTTATCATTAGCTCATTTAAAATGTTTTTAGACAAAACAAATGATGTATTAATCAAAAATCATGAATCGTGCTTGTCTTTTCTCTGTCACTACACATACATGGATTTTCCTGACAAGCCTGACAAAATTCATGGTCATCATAAGGACTTAGTTGGGTAGTATTAAAAATTACTTCTGCAAATTCTTTGTTAATTCCCAGTCTATTTTCTTCAAAAAAGCTTTAGGTTTCAATATCTAGCTCGCTTAGAAAAAATAAGTCAAGTGGATTCAAGTCACTTTTTTTTCTTAAGAATTTGAGCCTTTTTATTAGATAACTAAGTTTGTCTAATTCTGACAAATACATGAAATCTAAAAAATCTTCACTATTATCACCAATATGCTTATTTATTAAACTATTGACTACATAGGTGTCTTCCGTATCATCTCCAAAGTATGTGAATCTAATAACTTCTTCAATTTTTAAGATTAGATTTTCTAGTTGATTTTTTAAGACATATTCATTATGTTCAATTGCATCTAGATAACCTATTAGATATAGTCCTTTTCTGTTATATGGCGTAGCTTTAGTCTTTTAAGAACTATACCAATGTAGAAAAAATGTATCGAATTAGCTGTGTTACCTTTAAAATTAATGAGAAACTATAGTGACATCCAAAAATACTTTAGCTTTTTATCAATATAATTAAGGGTTATATATCTCAAAGTTTTTTTGACAAATTTTCTAATGTTTTTTTTAGTAATTTTGTTATGCTTACAGAAAAATGAAATTGATTGATTCTACTTTTTTCCATTTGTAAACAAGCATAAATACACTCAGATTTTTTTCATAGATTTATAAATCAAAAATATATTTAATATATGCAGATAATTGATAATAAAACCATCTTACTACACAAACACTTAAATGACTTAATAAGCAATCAAACTGAAGTATTTTTAAATATTGACTTTTTTAGTGTTTATGGAATATATTCAATTTTAGATTCATTAAAGAAAGCGAAAGACCTTAAGATATTAGTCAATTTCTGTAATGACGAAAAGTTCCTTCAAGACTACAGTGAAAGCATTCTGAATTTTAAATTAGACAGAAATTTCAAAACAAGGCAAGTACAAGAAACAATTAGAGATAATTCCCAGATAAGACAAGGAGGAATAGGTAACCAAAATATCATTATCCTTAAACAAGGTCATGAAACTAAAGTTTTTACCTTAACACCTCTTGATCTAACCGCACAAGCTACCGGTGAAATATCTTCACAAACGCCAACGCTCATAAGTGAGCTGGATGATAGTAGTAATCAATATTTAAAGCTTTTTAATAATGCATGGGAAAATTCAAATTTAACTTTGAACAGACAGCTTGATAGTTTTTATGAAAAAAAGCAGAAAAGAATAACACCAGAATACATTTACAAATACAGCATCAGAAACTTATTTCAGCACGCAACCGTAAATGAACGAGCAGAAAAACAGCTTGAAAAAACAGGTTTCAAAAATTCAAAAATATGGTCTTTTCTATATAATTTTCAAAAAGATGCGGTGATAGGTGCAATTGATAAAATAGAAACTTATGGTGGATGTATAATTGCTGATTCAGTTGGTTTAGGGAAGACCTTTGAGGCATTAGCTGTTATGAAATACTACCAACTTAGAAATAGCCGTATTCTGGTTTTAGCTCCCAAAAAATTACGGGAAAACTGGACGCTTTATAATATAAACGATAAACGTAATCTACTTGCTGATGATAGATTTAATTATGATGTTCTTAATCATACCGATTTGTCCAGAGAAAAAGGGTATACCGGAGATATTGACTTGGAAATGGTCAATTGGGGAAATTATGACCTTGTAGTGATTGACGAATCACACAATTTCAGGAATAATCCAAATAAAAAGGGGCTTACGCGTTACAAGAGACTTATGAATGATGTTATTAGAGCTAACATAAGAACTAAAGTTTTGATGCTTTCAGCAACGCCAGTTAACAATAAATTGAATGACCTTAAAAATCAAATTTCTTTTATAACTGAAGGAGAAGACACAGCATTTTCAAGTTATGGCATAGGTAGTATTACCAATGTGATGCGAGAAACACAATCAAAGTTTAGTAAGTGGATAAAAGATGGCCATGTTGATGATATGGATGTTAATGCTTTACTTGAAAAACTAGATGGGTCTTATTTCAAAATATTAGATATGGTTACTATTGCCCGTTCCAGGAAGCATATTGAAAAATATTATGATACTACTGAAGTTGGAAAATTTCCAGATCGTCTAAAGCCTAAAACAATACGTGCTGAACTAGACCGTGATAACAAAGTAAAAGATATATCCCATATTTACGACGAGATTTCTCTTTTAACACTCGCTTCTTACACGCCATTGACTTATGTAAGATATGAGAAAATGAAACTGTATGAAGATAAGTATGATATGGCAACTGGAACCGGGAGCATTTTTAAGCAAATTGATCGTGAGCAAAGTTTAATTTATTTAATGCGAGTTAATCTACTTAAAAGACTTGAAAGTAGCATTTATTCATTTAGGCTTACGCTTGATAAGCTTGTAGCTTTAATTGAACATAATATAGAACTAATAGAGAAAAATAATAATAGTAATGAAGACTTAGACCTGAATATTACTGATATTGAAATAGATGATACTGAGCTTGAAGATATGCTAGTAGGTGGAAAAACCAAAGTGTTGATTAAAGATATGGATACAATAAGATGGCAACAAGACCTAGAAAATGACCTAAAAATACTTAACAAACTTCAAGGTTTAATCGATTTAATTGATGTTGAAAATGACGCTAAGTTATATATGTTGAAAAATGTTATACATGAAAAAGTAAAAAAACCTATTAATGATAATAATTATAAAGTAATAATTTTTACAGCTTTCTCTGATACGGCTTCCTATCTTTATGATAATTTGTCATCACATTTTAAGCAAGAATTGAAATTGAATTCAGCTCTAGTTACTGGCTCTGAAACGAACAAAACCAATTTAAAAGGAATTAAGACTGATCTTAATTCTATACTGACTAATTTTTCGCCCATTTCAAAAAAACGTAATGAGTTATATAGCTCATCACCTAAGGAAGAAATAGATATTTTATTTTGCACGGATTGCATATCTGAAGGACAAAACCTGCAAGATTGCGATTACTTGATAAATTATGATATTCATTGGAATCCTGTTAGAATTATTCAACGTTTTGGAAGAATAGATCGAATAGGCTCAAAAAACAAACAAATACAGTTAGTTAACTTTTATCCCAATATAGAATTAGACAGCTTCATAGAGTTGATAGCCAAAGTAAAAGGAAGAATGGTCATGCTTGATGTGTCAGCTTCCGGTGAAGAAAACATCATAAAAAAAGATAGTAAGGAAATGCAAGATTTGGATTATCGGAAAAGACAGTTACAGAAATTGCAAGAACAAGTTATCGACCTTGAGGATATCGACGGAAATATTTCTATAACAGACTTAACATTTAATGATTTTAAAATAGATATTGATAAGACAAATGAGAATGATCTTAAGCGTATAGATGAACTTCCTGTTGCTTGTTATTCTGTTACAGCCTCAAAACTAGATCAAATAAAGCCTGGCGTTATATTCTGTTTCAAAGAAGAAGTTGAACAAGTAAGTGTTAATCCAAAAGACAATTTGCTTTACCCTTATTATTTGGTTTACATCAGCGAAAATGAAGAAACTATCTTAAAGGGTAGAGATACTAAAAAGGTACTAGATTATTTCAGGAAATTAGGCATGGGTAATAGGACAGTTAATAGCCAAGAATGGTCAAATTATAATATTGAAACGAAGAACGATAGATTTACAGGTAAATATAAAAAGTTAGTAGATCTTGCGTTAAACGCTATTCACAGCGATCAAAAAGAAATAGGACTTGATGCGCTTGCTAAACCAGGTGTTCAAAATTTTTCTAATCCGGCTCATGATAGTAAAGAACGAATGACCTTATTAAGTTATTTAATCATTAGATGATGAGACAGTTCTTAACGGAAATATTTGCCTTACCTTCAAAGACTTTGATCAAATCAAAACTCACTAAAAAATTCTTTCTTAAAAATTTTGATCTCTTAACAAAAGAAAAAAAAGCTATTAATCAAGACATCAATGAAATGCAGCTTTTTGCTAGTATTACTGAGGAAAGCAGCAATATCATACCCTTTATTAATGATAATGAGACCTATGAGAATATATTTATTATATCTATAAGTATCAATACCAAAGATGCTGATAAAAGCGATTTTGTCTCCGGCATTATTCAAAAATATTTCCCTTATCATTGCTTGGTTTTTATTAATGATGAAGATGAGTTTAAAGTTTCTGCGGCTCTTAAAAGAATTAATAAAAGTGATATGTCAAAACGGGTGATAGAAGAAGAAATAATTACGCCTAAGCTTTCTCTATTGTATAAAAATGATATTCAAAAAAGTTTTTACAATCAGGTTCATTTTATGCAAGTAGATAAAACCAATTTAAAAACACTTTATAAAGATTATTTTACAGCCATAGTAAATTATAAATCTTCTTGTTTTACGAATCAAATAATAAATAGACCAAAATTTAGAACGAATGATGACTTGAATCTTTTAAAGAAAATAGATGAACTAAACTTAGAACTTGAACATATTAACTACCAAATTAATAAGTCAGTGCAAACGAATCAAGAGGTAATGCTCAACACTAAAAGATACGGTGTAAAACAAGAGATCGAGAAATTAAAAGCACAGTTAACTAACTAAATATGCAAAACAATTTTATAAAACCTGAAGTGATCAGTTTAAAAAACAGCCAAGTCTATAATGAAAAATGGCTTCAAAGTAAAATAGAAGAAGACCCGTCACTAATTGGACTAGGTGACTTAGAGTTCAGAAATACTGAGAAAATACTCGTAGGTGGTGGTAGGCTTGATACTATACTTTATGACCCGGAAGATTTAAAGCGATATGAAGTGGAAATCCAACTGGGTAAGACTGATGAAACGCATATAATAAGAACAATTGAGTATTGGGATATTGAGAAAAAAAGAAATCCACAATATGAGCATTGTGCAGTTATCATAGCAGAAGATATTACAAGCCGGTTTTTGAATGTTATCTCATTATTTAACGGGTTTATACCCATCATTGCCATACAGGTGAAGGCGCTTAAATTCAATGATAACATATCGCTATTCTTTACAAAAGTACTTGATGAAACTAAATTTGAATTATTAGAGGAAGATACAGTCACAGAGCCCGTAAACAGGCAATACTGGGAAGATAAAGCAAATAAGAATATGCTTAAACTAGTTGATGAAGTAATTGATCATTTAGATGGTGTAAAAAATGAATACAAACTTAAATACAATAAGCATTACATAGGCTTAGAAAAAAATGGTTCAGCTAACAACTTCGTAAATTTCAAACCAAGAAAAAATTCAGTTATAGTTCATATCAAGCTCGATAAATTAGAGGAATATGATGACCTTATAGAACAATATGACATAGAGGAAATGAGCTATGAAAAAAGATTTAAGCAATACCGGTTTAAGGTCAATAAAAAAGATGTCTCCACTAATATGGCCTTGATTAAGAAGCTTGTTAATGCAGCTAAAGAAAATTATAGATCCTAAAAATTAACCAATATGAAAAAAATAACCACTTATGATCCTGAGAGTAAAAGCCAGGATTTAATACACGAAAATATAGAAAAATTAAAGTCTCTATTCCCTGAAATCGTTTCAGAAGGGGAAATAGATTTTGAAGTCTTGAAAGAAATCTTAGGTGAAGAAGTCATCGAAGAAGATGAGTATTACAAATTTACATGGGCTGGAAAAGCACAAGCCAGACGCGAAGCTAATAAGCCTAGCACTGGTACATTAAGACCTGATAAAGATGAAAGTGTTAACTGGGATAAAACCCAAAACCTGTATATAGAAGGCGATAATCTTGAAGTCTTAAAGCTGATGCAGAAAACTTACGCAGGAAAAGTAAAGATGATCTACATTGACCCGCCTTATAATACTGGAAAAGAATTTGTGTACAAAGACAACTATAAAGACAACCTAAAAAATTATCAAGAACTAACCGGGCAAGTTGATGATGAAGGGAGAAAAATGACTACTAATACAGAATCTCAGGGACGTTATCATTCTAATTGGCTCAGTATGATGTATCCCCGTTTGCGCTTAGCCCGAAATTTGTTAAGTGATGATGGTGTTATTTTCATGAGTATTGATGACCACGAGATAGAAAATTTAAAAAAAATCAGTAATGAAATTTTTGGTGAAAATAATTTTATAGGAGTTTTTCTAAGACAATCAAAAATAGGTGGAGGTTCTGACACTAAATATATTGTAAAAGAGCATGATTATTGTTTAGCATATTCAAAAAATATAAATTATTTATCTGATTTTTTTACAAATTACGACGATAATTATTTAAAAAGATATAAAGAAATCGATCAAAAGGGACGATATTTCTGGGACACCCTAGCAAGAGGAGGCTTAAAAAACCCTATAAGATATGAAGTAACAGCACCAGATGGAACTAAATTATCTGATAATTGGAATAGATCAAAAGAATCTTTTTATAATGGAATAAAAGAGGGAGAAATTAAATTTAAAAAGAATAAAAAAAATAATTGGAATGTTTATTTCAAACAAAGACTAAATAAAAATGGAAAAAAACCAAGATCTTTCACATCAGATTTAGGTTCAACTATTGATGGAAAAAAGGATGTAACAAATTTATTTGATAGTGATAAACTATTTTCTTATCCAAAGCCAGTCTCATTAATAAATTTTTTGATAAAACTTAATTCATTTAAAGAAGGTATTATTATAGACTTTTTCTCAGGTTCTGGTACTACAGCTCACGCAGTTATGGCTTTAAATGCTGAAGATGGTGGTAATCGTAAGCATATTCAAGTGCAGCTTCCTGAGCCTACGGATGAAAAGTCTGAAGCTTATAAAGCAGGTTATAAAACACTTACTGAGATCGGAAAGGAACGTATTCGTAGAGCTGGCAAGCAAATTTTACAAGATTTAGATGAACAAATTGAAA
>Ga0209937_1000194_pt1 | contig 20670 bp, 17 predicted proteins | sample SalPon1_B_H2O_MG_FD_185699 | JGI IMG/M metagenome (GOLD analysis project Ga0209937, IMG submission 185699) | Salt pond water microbial communities from South San Francisco under conditions of wetland restoration - Salt Pond MetaG R1_B_H2O_MG... | ecosystem: Environmental > Aquatic > Non-marine... | reverse complement strand
TAAAAAGCTTGAAAAGATATTATTCGTAGATGGTGTTCATTTAATTACACAACTCCGTAATAATATGAAAAACAGTTTAATGACACTTTCAGACAAAATAAATCTTAGGAAAAGATCGGTCATTGAAACTGGAGCATTAAAAAAACCGTTACATCTAAACGTAACGGTTTTTCAAATTTATAATTGAGGAATTTGAACTTACATCATTCCTGGCATTCCACCGCCCATACCTGGCATTCCGCCTCCGGCACCGGCTCCCGCATCATCGTTATCTTCTTTGATATCGATCAATGCACACTCTGTTGTCAAGATCATTCCAGCAACAGAAGCCGCATTTTCCAGTGCGATCCTTGTCACTTTCTTAGGATCGATGATGCCTTCTTTCATCATATCTACATATTGGCCATGCTTAGCATCATACCCCTTACTTCCGTTCTTCACCTCATTGATGACCACGGAGCCTTCACCGCCAGCGTTCTCAACGATAGTTCTCAGTGGAGACTCCACAGCTTTAGATACGATCTGAACACCGGTTGTTTCGTCATCCGTATTGGTTTTAATATCATTTATGGCTTTGAGCGCGCGGATGAATGCCACGCCACCACCTGCAACAATTCCCTCTTCAACGGCTGCTCTTGTAGCATGTAAGGCATCATCCACTCGGTCTTTCTTTTCTTTCATTTCCACTTCCGATGCCGCACCTACGTAAAGTACCGCAACTCCACCGGCTAATTTAGCTAATCTTTCTTGCAACTTTTCCTTATCATAGTCGCTTGTGGAGCTTTCCATTTGGGCTTTGATCTGGTTGACACGGTTTTCGATGTTTTTCTCATCACCAGAACCATTTACAATGGTCGTATTATCTTTATCAATATTTACTTTTTCCGCTTTACCTAGCATATCTACAGTTGCATTCTCCAACGTGATGCCCTGGTCCTCAGAAATGACCGTTCCGCCAGTCAATACGGCAATATCTTCAAGCATTGCTTTTCTACGGTCGCCAAAGCCAGGTGCTTTTACTGCAGCGATCTTCAATGAACCGCGAAGTTTGTTAACGACCAATGTTGCTAATGCTTCTCCTTCGATATCCTCTGCAATGATCAATAAAGGTTTTCCGTTTTGCGCAGCTGGCTCTAATATCGGCATGAGATCCTTCATCGCGGTTATTTTCTTATCAACGATGAGGATTTGTGGATCTTCCAGATCAGTTACCATCTTTTCATTATCAGTGACGAAGTATGGTGACAGGTAACCACGGTCAAACTGCATTCCCTCTACAACTTCCACGGATGTTTCAATTCCTTTAGCTTCTTCTACGGTGATCACACCTTCTTTGCCTACTTTGCCAAAAGCTTCAGCGATCAGTTCGCCTACAAGCTCGTCATTGTTGGCAGAAATTGAAGCCACTTGTTTTATCTTGTCGGAGGAATCTCCAACTTCTTCAGCTTGATCTTGTAATTTTTTTGTGACCTCTGCTACGGCTTTATCAATACCTGCTTTAAGCTCCATAGGGTTTGCTCCTGAAGCAACGTTCTTCAAACCTTCTTTGACAATAGCTTGAGCAAGAACAGTAGCAGTGGTCGTACCATCACCTGCAAGGTCATTAGTCTTGGATGCGACTTCCTTGACCATTTGTGCACCCATGTTCTGATGCTCGTTCTCGAGCTCTATTTCTTTGGCAACGCTCACGCCATCTTTTGTAACGGACGGCGCACCAAATGATTTACCCATGATCACATTCCTCCCTCGCGGGCCTAAGGTTACTTTTACAGCGTCTGCTAAGGCGTCTACGCCTTCTTTGATTCCATTTCTAGCTTCAATATTGAATTTAATGTCTTTAGCCATTTTATTTATTTTTTAGTTAATGAATGATTATTGATTATACGATAGCAAGGATATCATCTTCTCTCATCATGAGATACTCCTTGTCCTCAAACTTTAATTCTGTGCCGGAATATTTCCCGTAAATTACAGTATCGCCTTCTTTTACGGTCATATCGTGGTCTTTTTTACCTTTTCCCACGGCAACTACAGTTCCGCGTTGAGGTTTTTCCTTAGCGGTCTCTGGAATGATGATACCGCTTGCTGTTTTTTCTTCTGCGGCTTGTGGTTCTACAAGCACGCGGTCTGATAAGGGTTGAATGTTTATTGCCATTTTGAAATATTTTTAAATTTGACAAAAGATAAGCGAAATATGTGCCAAGTTGGATAAACTGACAATTAGCCAAAAAAAATGCCAACTTGGCATAAGTTGGCATTTTTCAGTAAAGTTTTCTAACAGGTTTAATTGTTACCCTGACCATTATTAGGGTTCTTCGTATTGTCTGGTACTTCTGGGATGGTTTCTTTTGGTTGTTCTTGCTGGGTACTGTTGCTGTCCAATATCTTGGAGTCCGTCGCCCCGCTGTTCATGATGGTAACGTTGGACAATAATATCAGAACTAATAATAAAGTGGCGAGGAACCAGGTGCTTTTGTCCAGAAAGTCCGATGTCTGCTTTACTCCACCAACCTGCTGGGAACTGCTACCTCCAAAGGATGATGATATTCCACCACCTTTTGGATTTTGTACCATGATCGCCACGATCAATAAGAAAGCCACGATTAGAATTAATATTAGATATATAGTGAAAGTGCTCATGATCAATGCTTTTCTCGGAGTTGCTTGATTTTTTCAATTCGACTTGCAAAGAAACTATTTTTTTCGGGATTATTCAAAATTAATATCTTATAAGCTTGAATGGCCTTATCGTACTTCTTTTGCTCTACGAATATTTCAGCCAGGGTTTCTGTCATTAATTGTGAACTAGGAGTGTCCTTAACAGATAGTTCGTTCATCTTGGGTTCATATTCATTAGGCGATGTGATGGATGGACTTTTCTTAATGAATTCATCTACTCTTTTCGAGGTCTTGGATGCTACTGAAGAATGCTCGCTTCTGAGTGGTTTCTCAGCGGACCTGTCGTTGTCATTTCTCTTTATCTTTGGCTTTTGGGTCGACCTGAGCCATGCGTTAAAATCCCTTTTTTTGCCTGTTATCGTTTTATTCGTTTCCGCATCATAAAATTCTTGAAGTTCTGATAAATTTTGTAATGGTTCTTTTGATAATTTTAGCTCATCATGGGTAAGGTCGACGACGCGTTCCTCCTGCATATCTCTTTGCACCTGATTCGCTACTTTCTTGTAGACGTTCTCATCTATGTTGATGAAGTCGAAAAGTACTTCCCTCCCGCTCATTTGGATGGCTGCTTTTTCCAGAAAAATCTCATACTGGAACTTTCTATTAGACCTTAGTAATTTTAATATTAATGGATAGGTCGCCTGGAAATAAGGATATTTATCCCTAACCGCCATGAGGTCATATAAGGACTTGAACTCCAATTTTTCCGGTTCTTCGATGTAATGAATCAGTTCTTTTCTTTCCATCACCAGTTCGTTAGGGATCTGCTAAAAATGTCTTGAGTGATACGAGTGAATATCTCATCCAATGCTTGCTGTAAGGTGTTTCCTGTCAGTTGTTGATTAGCTGCATAGTCAAAGTAGAACGAAAATCGTTCCTCAAAGTCCTTGTCGTGGTTCAGTGTGTTCGTATACCTTACATTAATAGTTACCGTCAATCTGTTTTGGGCGGCTGTATCCTGACTGGTCGCCGTCATTGGAGCGACATAGTATTCTACGATCTCGCCCTCATAGATGAGGTCACCGTTAGTGTTTGTTAGCCCTAAATTAGTCTGGTTCTGGATAAAATCCTGTAATTGTAAGGTGAACGTCCTGTCTATTCCTGGTTCTACGATAGGAGCTTCATTATTAAAAAAGTTCACCTGGAAAGTTTCAGCATTTCCTGTATCTGCACCACTAAAAGTATAAACACCACAACTGTGTGTAACAAGATAGGCAAAGCAAAAAAATAATATTCGGTATCTTTTCATCTATTTTTTTTCCTAGAGGTTGTATTGTTTGATCTTTCGATACAGTGTCCTTTCACTGATACCAAGTTCATCAGCAGCTGGTTTTCTCCTTCCTTCATGTCTTTCCAGGGATTTTTTTATCAACTCGTATTCTTTGTCTTGTAATGATAAAGGCTCTTCTTCTTCTACCTCTTCAGCAAAATCGAACTTATCGTTAACGGCATTATCATTTGTTTTTTGTGAATAGTTATCTTCCAAAGGGTAATCCAGGAATTCAGCCTTGTTCTTGTTTTCATCATGTTCTGACTTGAACTCTTCTATGGCTTCTGAATCGTCATTATAGATCTTGCTGATCAGGTTTTTGTTCTTTTGATGCACATCATTGCTATTTCCTTCCCGCATAAGCTCCATAGTAAGTTTTTTCAGGTCATTAATATCGTTACGCATATCAAAGAGGATTTTGTAAAGGATCTCTCTTTCATTGCTAAAGTCGCTTTGGTTCCTGGCCTTATCTATAACAGAAGGAAGGTTTGAACTCGTCCCAGGTAGATAGCTCGTAATCTGGTCCGCATAGACTAGTCTTTCTTTCTCGAGGACCGATATTTGCTCGGTTACGTTCTTCAACTGACGGATATTGCCAGGCCAGCGGCATTGCTTCAGCTTTTGCTGGGCATCTTCGGTTAATCTTACCGTTGGCATATTGTACTTATGGGCAAAATCAGAGGCGAATTTCCTGAACAGTAAATGAATATCCTCTGGGCGTTCTCTTAAAGGGGGAAGATTGATCTCTATAGTGCTAAGCCTGTAGAACAGGTCTTCTCTGAACTTTTCTTTTTTTATGGCTTCTTTCATGTTCACGTTAGTAGCAGCTACAATGCGCACATTGGTCTTGTTGACCTGAGAGGAACCAACTCTGATATATTCGCCGTTCTCTATGACCCTTAGTAATCTTACCTGGGTCGTTAGTGGGAGTTCACCTACTTCATCTAAGAATATGGTGCCGCCATCGGCTTCCTGGAAATATCCTTTCCTCGCTTGATTCGCTCCCGTGAAAGCTCCTTTTTCATGCCCAAAGAGTTCGCTGTCTATCGTACCTTCGGGAATGGCACCGCAGTTGACAGCGATGTACTTGGCGTGTTTTCGCAGCGACAGTGCATGAATTATCTTGGGTAAGGTTTCTTTCCCAACGCCACTTTCCCCTGTGATCAGTACAGAAATATCCGTTGGAGCCACACCTACACACTTTTCTAAAGCCCTGTTCAGCTTAGGGTCATTACCTATGATCTCAAATCTTTGTTTGATGGATTGTAGTGATTCCATGGTCTATTCCACTTTTTCTATGGCGTCACCTATCAATGTCGCCGTGGTGCAATCCTTTATTTTAACGTTCACCAGGTCGCCTACTTGATAGTTTTGCTTTGGGAATACTACCATAGTATTCTGAGAATTCCTGCCGGCCCAATGCTCATCGGACTTCTTGGATGTTTTTTCTATTAAGACCTCTTCTGTATTGCCCAGATGCGACTTGGTTCGATAATGAGAATGTTCCCTTTGTAAAGCGATGATCTCCTGTAATCTTCTTTTTTTCACTTCCTGAGGGACATCGTCTTGCATCTTCTTGCCAGCCACCGTTCCGGGTCGTTCTGAATAAGCGAACATGAAGCCGAAATCATATTTCACATATTCCATCAGCGTTAAGGTATCTTTATGGTCTTCTTCTGTTTCTGAAGGGAATCCGGCGATCATATCCTGGGAGATGCCGCAGTCCGGGATGATGCTCCTGATGTTATCTATCAGTTCCATATATTCCTGACGCGTATGCTGTCTGTTCATTTTCTTCAGGATTCGGTCACTTCCACTTTGTACAGGCAAATGGATGTAGTTACAGATATTCTTATGTTTTGCCATGGTCCTGATCACATCCAGGGTCATATCTTGCGGATTAGAGGTGGAAAAGCGAATGCGCATCCTGGGCTGAGCCTTAGCCACCATGTCCAATAAACCTGAAAAACCTACTGCTGTGGCCTTTTGCATCTCAGAGGCTTTCCTGAAGTCTTTCTTGAGTCCGCCACCATACCATAAGTAGCTATCCACATTCTGACCTAACAAGGTTATTTCTTTATATCCTTTATCTGCAAGGTCGCTTACTTCATTAATGATGCTTCTGGGGTCACGACTTCTTTCCCTACCTCTAGTGAAAGGGACTACACAAAAAGTACACATATTATCACATCCACGCGTGATGGAAACAAAGGCACTTACACCATTACTCTGCAACCTGACAGGCTGGACATCGCCGTAGGTTTCTTCCTTGGATAAGATAACGTTTACAGCATTCCTTCCATCTTCCACTTCTTTGACCAATTTAGGAAGGTCTTTATAAGCATCAGGTCCAACGACAAGGTCAACGATCTTTTCTTCTTCCAGGAATTTACTTTTTAATCTTTCAGCCATACATCCCAATACACCAACCTTCATTTTAGGATTATCCTCTTTTACCGCATTGAACTTCTCCAGGCGTTTCCTCACCGTTTGTTCCGCTTTATCTCGTATGGAACAAGTATTAACCAGGACGAGGTCTGCCTCTTTGAGCGAGTCAGTGGTGTTATAACCTTCTTTATTCATAATAGAAGCAACGATCTCACTATCGCTGAAGTTCATTTGACAGCCGTAGCTCTCAAGATAAAGTTTTTTAGTATTGTTCTGATGCTGTTCTCTTTCCAGTGTTGTTCCTTGCTGATCGGCTAATATCGCTTTCATGGTCAAAAGATGATTTCTGCAAAAATAGGATTTAATAAACTACTGACAAAGTGTCATTCAGTGATTTTTGCACGGTCAGTAAGAAGCGTTGAATTCGTTCATTTTTAAAACAAAAACAAAAAAATCTATTTTTGGCAACTAAACATCAAATCTTATTGAGGCGTTCAGAAATATTTTTTGTTTGTACCTTTCAGACTCTGGTTTTATCCTTGAGCGCACAAAATTATGAGCATCAAATTTCGGTCAAACATGACAATGACCTTTATTTCCTGACCGATCAGTACTATACAGCAGGCACTTTCGTAAGGTACGACAAACAGTTAAGCCAAACACCTTTAGAGCATAGACAATGGCATATGCAATTGAGCCAGGAACTCTACACGCCTTCCACTAAAACACAACCCGACAGCATTTTTTTTGATAGGCCATTTGCAGGTATTCTAAGATTGAACGCGGGCATGCAGTACGTTTTACCCAAAAAAGCATTTTTCTTAGAGTTGGACTATGCGATGGCTGGTCCACAAACTAAAGCTGATGATGTCCATCAGGCTTTTCATAAACTGATTGATGAGCAAAGACCCGTCTGGGAATACCAGCTACCAGACCGGCATCATTTAAACATAAGTATAGAAAGCTGGCATGAGTTCAATACCAGTCTGCCATTCTTTACTAAGATGAGGTTTGAGAATAAAGCCAGTCTGGGAACGCTGGAGAATTTCTTTCAATCCGGCATAGCTCTTGACTTGAAAAGGGAAGGACTTTTAAACAACGCATTATCGGCAGGAATACTCAATGCGAAAAACCCTTTCGTTCTTTCAACCGGTGTATATTATCGCTATCAATTGTTTGACGCTCGTATGGAAGGCCATCTTATCAATAGTAAAGCCATTTTTACAAGATCAACCATAGATCATGTATTAATGGTCAAAGCTTGCTTGAAATATCAGATCAATAATATAAGAGTTCAATTCTGGTATGAACAACAGACCAAAAAAAGGGTTTCTGTAGACGATCATAGATATTCAGGTATTCAAATAGGTGTTTTGTTCTGAATAGATATCTAATAATGAGAAGGTTAAGCATGTTCTTGCCCCTACTGCACATCGATATCATTCAAGTTAATTATTAAAGAATAGAAAAAAAATAGGTTTGTAAAATAAAAATTACTCTAATTTTGCCTAACGAAATCTTAGTTTATGGTAAATGATCTAGTAATAGTCGAGTCACCCGCAAAGGCGAAGACGATCAAGAAATTCTTAGGGACAAACTACGAACTAGCCTCCAGTTACGGACATATTGCCGACCTTCCTGCCAAAGAGTTGGGAGTGGACGTAGAAAAAAATTTTGAGCCGGATTATCGGGTTACTAGCGATAAGAAGGATGTGGTAAGAAAACTTAAAAAACTAGCTAAAAAGTCCAATACGGTTTGGCTGGCCAGTGATGAAGATAGAGAAGGAGAAGCCATTGCCTGGCATTTAGCGGAAGAGCTGGACCTGAAGGACGTTAATGTTAAACGAATCGTTTTTCATGAGATTACTCGATCCGCCATACAGAACGCCATAGAAAATCCTCGTGATATAGATTATAATCTGGTGGATGCGCAAAGGGCGCGCAGGGTCTTGGATCGATTAGTCGGGTATGAGCTATCACCTGTATTATGGAGAAAGGTCAAAGGCGGTTTGTCAGCTGGAAGAGTACAATCCGTAGCCGTGAGGTTGATCGTAGAAAGAGAAGAAGAGATAGAGAAGTTCTCGCCCAAGTCCTATTTTAGGGTAGATGGCGTCTTTAGAACATCAAAAAGCAATCTAAAGGCCAGACTTGACAAAAAACCATCCTCAAAGCAAGAAGCCAGAGATTTTCTTGAACAACAAAAGAACGCGGCATTCAAGGTAGAGGAGATAGAGAAAAAGCCAGCGAAGAAAAATCCGGCGCCACCCTTCACCACCTCTACTTTACAACAAGATGCGGCCAGAAAATTATATTTTCCAGTGAGCAAGACCATGTCCATGGCGCAAAGACTTTATGAAAGCGGTTTGATCACCTACATGAGGACAGATAGTACGAACCTATCATTACAAGCGAAGCAATCCGCCGAAAGATCGATCAAAGACAATTATGGGGAACAATACCATAAAAGAAGGAATTTCAAGACCAATAACAAAGATGCGCAAGAAGCTCATGAGGCGATAAGACCAACGAACTTTGATATTTCAGAGATAGATGCGGAAAGAGATCAGCAGAGATTATATGAGCTGATATGGAAAAGAGCCATTGCATCCCAGATGAGCGAAGCGCAGTTAGAAAGGACTAATTTAAAGATAGGTTCTGATAAAAGCGATGCCAAGTTCACCGCCAGAGGTGAAATCGTGAAGTTCGATGGATTTCTCAAGGTCTACCTGGAAAGTAAGGATGAAGATGAAGAAGATGAAGACAGCGGAATATTACCGCCGCTGAATGAAGGAGAAAAGTTGGATAACGAGTCGATAACTGCAGTAGAAAGGTTTACAAAACCTAAGGCAAGATATACAGAAGCATCACTGGTAAAAGAGCTTGAGAAGTTAGGCATAGGTCGACCATCAACTTATGCACCTACCATTTCAACGATACAGAACAGAAAGTACATACAGAAAGGGGAATTTGAAGGAGAAGAAAGGAAATACACCCAACTACACCTTTCAGATAACAAGATAAAGAATGAACAACTTTCAGAAAAAGTGGGAAGTAATAAAGGAAAATTAGTACCAACCGATGTAGGTAGAGTTGTTAACGATTTTCTCGTCAATCATTTCAAAGGTATTCTGGACTATCATTTTACGGCGAAACTGGAAGAAGATTTTGATAAGATCGCACAAGGCAATAAAGATTGGCGTAAAGTGATGAACGAATTTTATGATAAGTTCCATCCTAATGTGAAGGATGTAGCCGAGAACGCTGAACGTGAAGTGGGCGAACGGGTCCTGGGTAAAGACCCTAAGACAGGAAAACCAGTAAGTGCACGTTTAGGGAAGTTCGGGCCCATGGTACAGATAGGTTCTGTAGAAGACGAGGAAAAGCCCAGATTCGCCAGCTTACAGCCTGGACAAACATTGCAGAACATTACTTACGAAGAAGCGATGGATCTTTTTAAGTTGCCTAAAGAGCTTGGAGAATATGAAGGAGAACCCGTTATGACCAATGTAGGTAGATATGGTCCTTATGTTAAGCATGGCAAGAAGTTCATCTCACTCCAAATGGGAGAAGACCCACTTGATGTGAGCTTAGCAAGAGCGAAAGAGCTTATAGAACAAAAGAAAGAAGCGGAAAAACCTATATATCATTATAAGAATGAAGGCGTTCAAAAGGGAATAGGCAGATTTGGCCCTTATCTTAAATGGAACGAGATGTTCATCAACGTGAACAAAAAATACGACTTTGACAATCTGTCCGAACAAGATATAGAAGAACTTATAGAAGATAAGTTAAAGAAAGATAAAGAAAAGTTGATACACCACTGGAAAGATGAAGGAATCAAAGTAGAAAAGACACGTTGGGGAAGGAGTAAGATAACCAAAGGAAAGAAGAAAGTGGAAATGCCAAAGACCTTTGATGCAAAAGCGATGTCGCTTGAAGAAGCCAGGGAAATCCTAGAAAAGAACACCAAAGGAGCAAAGAAAAAATCAACATCTAAAAAAAAGAATACAAAGACCAGGTCAACTAAAAAGAAGAAGTAGGTAATGTTAGAGTTCATAGAGCCTGTTGATGATGAGATGATCGAATTCTCATTTTCACTTAATAATAATCAGATAGGCAAGAACATTATTCATTATTCTGATGATGAAAGTCTTATTGCTAATGAAGCGGTTGTACTACTGTTCGTTCCAGAATATAGAGGTAGCTGTGATGTGACACCTTACGAAGTGGAAGAACAAATGAGTTCGATCAGGAAATCGTTCTATACACTGTATCTAGGGAATTGGAAACACGAGCTTGTGGACCTGGGAACCTTAAGGCCGGGCAATAAAATATCAGATACTTATTTCGCTTTAAGGAAGGTTACGGCAAAATTATTAAAGTATGGAGCGATACCTGTGATAATAGGCGGTAGTCAAGACCTGACCTATCACCAGTATAGGGCTTTCGATGAGTTGGAAAATATGACCAACATCGTCTCCGTAGATCATTATTTAGACCTTGGTGATAGTAAAACGCCACTGAACAACCACAACTTTCTGAGTCACCTGATCGTCAATAAACCTTATAATCTCTTCAATTATAGTGTTCTAGGTTATCAAACCTATTACAATGACATTGATGAAATAGACCTTTTTGATAAATTGTACTTTGAAACTTATAGATTAGGTGAGATAATGGACGACATCAAGGAAGTAGAGCCTGTCATAAGGGATGCGAACTTAGTCAGCCTGGATTGCAACAGCCTGATGTCATCTCCAAACATGCCAAATGGGTTCACATCAAGAGAGATCTGTCAGCTCACCAGATATGCTGGTATCAGTGAAAATATAAAAAGTATGGGCATTTATGAAATAAACAAAGCCAACAATACGTTACTCAATAACCTGATCGCACAAATGATCTGGTATTTCGTAGAAGGTCATAATTATCAAATGAAAGAAAGAATTCATATAAACAATCCGGACTTCACTAAATTCATAGTCCCAGTAAATAATGAAGAGCTCATTTTTTATTTTAGTGAACTATCAAACAGGTGGTGGGTCCAGATTCCAAGCTTGAACTCTTATTCTGGCAAACTACAGCAGAACACACTACTAGCTTGTAGTAAAGGTGATTATTATGACGCTTGTAATCAGGAAATACCGGAAAGGTGGTATAAGGCTAAGCGTAAAAATCTAATATAATTTTAAAAAAATAATTTTTTTTTGTTGTAGTTAACAAATTAATTGTTTTTTTGTGATAAAATAAATAGGTTAACAACCTCAAAATTTGGAAGTATGTTTAAAAATTTTGTTCTCATTTTATTTGTTTCCTTAATTATCGTGAGTTGCGGTAACAACAAACAAGGACAGCTCGTAGGTGTCAAAGGGAAGGAATGGTTTCCTGAAAAGCCTTATGGTATGGTACTTGTAGATGGCGGAGCTTTTATAATGGGAAATTCGGATTATGATGAAGCAGGTCTAAAGAACGCTCCACCAAAAACGGTGACCGTCACCTCTTTTTATATGGATGAAACTGAAATAACCAATGCTGAATACAGACAATTCGTTGAAAGAGTAAGAGACTCAGTTGTTCGGCAAAAATTAGCTGAAGCGGCCGAACTCTCAGGTGGTTCAGGAGGTGGTAATAATGCTGGCAATAATAATGGACGGTCAATCCAGGATTTTGCCTTTAAAAATGCACAAGGTCAAGGGAATAATAACCAGGGAGGTAACAACCAGGGCAATAATAATCAGACCCCTTTCCAACAATATTCAAAATTGTATGATCCGCTACAAAGGAAGTTGAACTGGAATGTGGATATTATTTGGAAGCCTTCCGAATTTCCAGATGAAGACTATGTGATGGTGATGGATGAATTCTATCTTCCTAAAGAACAGTCCTACAATGGAGAAAGAATGTTGGACGTGACAAAGTTCATCTACAATTATAAGACTATGGACATAGAAGCTGCCGCAAGGGATAAAGGTAATAGGGCAGATTACGTACAAGAAAGGAAGGTTTCCATTTATCCGGATACAACTGTTTGGATAAGGGATTTTAACTACTCCTACAACGAACCCATGCACAACGACTACTTTTCACATTCGGCGTATGATAATTACCCGGTTGTAGGTGTGAACTGGAAGCAGGCAAAAGCATTCTGTAATTGGAGAACGAAAGAATTGAACGACTTTAAAAGAAGGAAGGGCGAGGAGACGGTAAACAATTTTCGTCTTCCTACAGAAGCTGAATGGGAATACTCAGCCCGTGGAGGAATAGAATCGGCAACTTATCCTTGGGGTGGTCCGTACACTAAGGATGATAGAGCTTGTTTCCTCGCTAACTTTAAACCTTTAAGAGGTGATTATGCCGCTGATAATGCTCTTTACACAGTTGAAGCAGATTCTTATAAACCAAACGGTTTTGGACTTTACAACATGTCAGGGAACGTATCAGAATGGGTAGACACTTCATATAACCCTTCATCCTACGAGTACATGTCCAGTATGAACCCTAATGTTAACAACGCGGACAATCTGAGAAAAGTTATCAGAGGTGGTTCCTGGAAAGACGTCAGCTACTTTTTAAAAGTAAGCACAAGAGACTACGAGTATGCTGATTCAGCAAGAAGCTATATAGGGTTCAGGACCGTACAGAATTATTTAGGCAACACAACACAAAGTACATTTAGAAACTAATAAACAAAAATAATAAATAAACAATTATGGCACAATCTAAAACAAGAAAGAAAATCATGAACATGATCTACGGATTAGGCGCGTCTGTAGTAATAATAGGAGCATTATTTAAAATATTACACTTGCCTGGAGGTAATGGAGTCCTAATGGTAGGCTTAATTATTGAAGCTCTTGTTTTTGCAGTAGCTGCTTTTGAACCGGTTGATACCGAATTAGACTGGTCAAAAGTATATCCTGAACTTGCTGGTGAAGACTCTAATGATAAAAAGGGGCAGGGACAAGGTCAGGATGAAGAAGGTATGCTATCTCAAAAATTAGATGAAATGCTTAAAGAAGCTAAGATAGATTCTAATTTGATGGAAAGCCTGGGCGAAAGTATTAGGAATTTTGAAGGGGCTGCAAAAAATATGTCCCCAACCACTGAAGCTATGGACTCGCAAAAGAAATATAGCGAAGAGATGAGTCTGGCGGCCTCTCAGATGGAATCGCTGAACAATCTCTATAAAGTACAGGTTGAAAACGCCAGTAAACAAGCCGAAGTTAATGAAGCAGTTGCTGAAAATGCGGATAAACTCAAGAGTCAAATGGAATCACTGACCCAAAACCTATCTTCCCTCAACGGAGTTTATGGCAATATGCTAAGTGCAATGTCAACTAAGTAATCCGTTTCTATTCGTAATAATTCAATCTAAAAATATTTTATATGGCTGGAGGAAAACTTAGTCCAAGACAAAAAATGATCAATCTGATGTATTTGGTCTTCATTGCAATGTTGGCCCTTAATATGTCTAAAGAAGTGCTTACCGCTTTTGGTAACATCAATGAAGATCTGGTCGAAGCAAACCAATCTTTAAATCAAAAAAGTGAAGCTGCTTTAAAAGGTCTAGAGCAAAAGGCTGAAGACTCTCCAAAGCAATTTGAAGATGTCTATGCCCGTGCACAACTTGTTGATAAGAATACGTCAGCATACTATGACTATCTGGCTAGTATTAAAGACGACCTAGAAGGAAGTGTGGATGATCCTAAAGATTATGAAACCATGGATAAAGGACTCTATCTTGAGGAAAACATGATCAGTGGTGGTAAACTAACTGATTATGGACAAAAGTTCATGGATAAAATGCAGGAATATAGAACAAGTATGTTAGAACTGATGGACAGCATTGAAGGAACAGAAAAGTTCGAGAAAACCATCAAAGAGAAATTTAGTGGTGATCCTATTGAAGATAGTGAAGGTATAGAGAAAAGTTATGTTGAATATCATTTCATAGGTTTTCCCTTGATATCATCCATTACCAAAATCACTACGATGCAAAATCGTGTAAAAAGAATCGAAAATGAGCTTTTTTCACAAATGTTAGCAGGTCAGTTAACTCAGGTAGCCTCAATGACTAACTATGAAACGCTACTTCAAACTACAAAAGGAGCTTATTATCAGGGAGAAAAGTTTGATGGTTCTATTGTCCTGGGTCGTACTGACAATACTACAGTGCCGCAAGAAGTTGATCTTAAGGTAGATGGTAGGAAATTACAGGAAGGTACTGATTATGAAATTAAAGAAGGCCAGGTTAAATTGGATGTTACAGCGGGTAGTGCTGGTGACCATAAGATTGAAGGGAAACTAACCTTTCAGCAAGATGGCGACCCAATAAACGTAAAAGTAGATCAATCATTCCAGGTAATCCCTAAACCTAATCAAGCCATCGTTTCAGCAGATAAGATGAACGTTGTTTACCGTGGGATTGATAACCCGATGACCGTTTCAATGCCCGGTGTTCCTAAAAATAAGATCACTGCTAAAGTTTCTGGTAATCACAATTGGAGAAATGTAGATGGATCCCAGTATATGTTAACACCAGGAAGTGGTTCAGAAGTGAAGATAAATGTAACTGGTGTTATAGATGGTAAAGAATACCCATCTAGTGAAAAATTCAGAATTAAAAGTTTACCAAGACCTACACCTACTGTTAGAGGTCAGGTACAACAGGGTGGTGCGATAAAATTACCACGCCAGGCTTTAAAAGTGTCTCCTATAGGTGCCAAATTTGAAAATTTTGACTTTGATCTTCAACCCGTTGTGAAAAGGTTTACGATGAAGATACCTGGTCAACCTTCAATAGTTGTTAATGGAAATAGGCTGGACCAGAATGCTAAAGAAGCTCTGGACTTGGCCGGTAATGGAGATATTATACAGATATTTGATGTGAAGGCTGACGTGCCTGGTGTTAATGTTAAGAACATGCCAGCACTTTTAATACAAATAACAAATTGATCTAAAGATGAAACTAAGAACGATTTTTTTATCACTTCTCGCATTGCTCCTAATGAATGGATCATTTGCACAAGTGAACAATATTCTTAATGCGGAAACTCCAGATGAGGTGGGTGAACTTACCGAAGACCAGAAAAAGTACAATGACGACAAACCACTACCTTATGGTTATGTGGGAGATAGGGATGTACTTTGGTCAAAGGTTGTTTGGGAAATCATTGACCTGAACCAGAAAGTCAACTTTCCTTTATTATTTCCTACCGATTCAAGGAACTTTGGAAAGAATAGGAGGTCGCTTTTCCAGGTTTTGATCGATGCAATAGAAGAGGGTTCAAAAGATAATCCAGATGAAACCGCCATAACGGAAGTTTACAAACAGAGTTATTTCAACCAGAAAAGGACTTATGATGAAATAAAGGATGGTCTGAAAGCTATATTTTTTCCTGATGTTGCTTTGGAAATATTAGGTAAATATGGTATAACAGGTACAGATGCTCGTGAAAAGTTCAAGGAAAGAGCTATTGCTGGTACATTAGAAGATCATCCGAACTTATATTCGCCAGAGCTTATTTCAGAAATGGAACCGTTTATTATTCCTAGAGAGATTACGGGTGATGATATAGACCAGTACCTAATAAAAGGTATTTGGTATTTTGACAAACGTCAGGGTGAAATGAAGTACAGATTGCTAGGGATTGCACCGGCTGGATATGATATTCAAACACAAAATCCTAATTTCACAGGTGACCCTTCGATAACGCCCTTTTTCTGGGTTTGGTATCCAGATGCCAGGAATGCTCTCTATAAGGCCAATGTCCTCAATAAAGATAATAGTGCCAAACCACTTAATTTTGACCAGCTGTTAACAGCGAGAAGGTTTGATGCTAAGTTCTATAAAACGGAAAATGTCTATGAAGATAGGGAAATCGATGATTATATAGAGAACAATGCAATGATGCAGCTTCTAGAATCCAATCGTATCAAAGAAGAAATAAGGAATTTTGAACTTGATATGTGGAATTATTAACCCTTATCTAAAAAACTTTAAAGTCCTAATTAGTATTCAAACTATTAATTAGGATTTTTTTATGCTAGATCATTTAGTAGTCGGTAGCGGTATAGGTGCGTTTTCTATATGTAGACGTTTATCTAAGCATCAAAAGGAATTTAAGATCATTTCTGACCATGAAAAGAGTGCTACGTCTGTAGCTGGAGGTATTATTAATCCTGTTGTGCTTAAACGCTTTAAACCCTTTTGGAATGCTTTAGAATTCTATAACGAGGCCATAGATTTTTACGAACGGTTACAACAAGAAAATGATTTCGACCTAGTTAATGAAAAGAACGTTTTCAGGATCTTTTCAAGTATTAAAGAACAAAATGATTGGTTTAATGTACTGGAAAGACCCGTATTGAGAAATTTTCTGTTACCTGATGTGGAGGAAGCACCACCTGAGTTAAAAGCTGATTTCAAAACAGGTAAAATGAAGAATGCTTTCCTGGTTCATGCTGGTCTTCTACTTGACCATTTTTACCAAAGCTACCACAATGAAATTGAAAGCTTTAGCTTAGATCATTCAAAATTGATCTTCAGAAATGATTATTATGAATATGAAGGACTTAAGTTCAGGAAGATCATATTCTTAGAAGGACATAAGGTTATCAACAATCCTTTCTTTAGTTATTTACCTATTTATGGGAACAGAGGTGATTATTTGATATTTCGATCTCCAGAATTAAAGGTTGATGATCTAGTAAAAGGTAAAGAGTTTCTCATACCTCTTGGTAATAACCTCTATAAATTTGGAGCAACTTTTGACAGGAATTATCTAAAAAACAAAACACCTCTAAAATTTCAGGAACTTTTGATTGGTTCACTAAGAAAGCTTATAAATGTTGATTATGAAGTGGTAAGATTTGAATCTGGAATAAGACCTAACGTTAAGGATAGAAGACCTGTCCTTGGAGAGCATCCAGTTCATAAAAATCTATTTATCATGAACGGTTTTGGGAGTAGAGGTTTGTTCATGGCTCCATTACTATCAAAATGGATGTACGATCATGTTGAGCATGGACATGAACTGTCGAGAGAAGTAGACATCAAGCGTTTTCATGATTTCTATTAACATCTTTCTCCTTATCATAATTTAAAAATAAGTTTATCCAAATGTTCCTGGAAAGTCTCATTATAACCGGCATAAGTGCTGTTAGCACCACAATGATGGCAATGAACGAAGTTACCTTTGAAGCCCCTATGAAGAAATAACTTATTATAAAGGTCGCTACGGCAAATGCAACGCCCAGAGCATAGCTTACGTACATCGCTCCATAAAAGAAAGAAGGTTCTATTTTATATTTCGTACCACAATGTCCGCATGCCTCATACATATCATATATTTTCTTAAGCCTATAAGGATTTTTTTCCTTATACATGTTCTCATTATGACAAACAGGACAAGCACCTGTTATGATGCTATATATTTTAGAACCTTTAAACATATTAGATATTAGTATATCTTACAAAAATAACAATCTTTGCACAAAACAAAGTAACTCATGTTACATGTGAACGATCTATCATTAAGCTTCGGAGGAGAGACCTTGTTCGATCAGCTAAGTTTCAAATTGTCAAAAGGCGATAGAATAGGCCTAATAGGGAAGAACGGCGCGGGCAAGTCCACGATGTTGCGCATTTTAAATGGTGATCAAAGTTACAATTCTGGTAGTATATCCTTAAAAAAGGAGTGCTCAATAGGAATGCTCAAGCAGGATGTTGATTTTAAGGACGAGCACAGCATATTTGATGAAGCTTGCTTAGCATTCGAAGACCTCATGGAGATCGAAACTAAACTGGAAGAGATCAATAAGCAACTTGCTGAAAGAGAAGATTACGAAAGTGAGTCCTACGAAAAGTTACTGATCGACCTTAGTGAATATCAACAACAATATGAGCTTAAAGATGGTTATAACTATCAAGGTAAGGTAGAAAAGATACTTAAAGGCTTAGGTTTTACCAGGGAAGACTTTAATCGACCTACAAGCGAATTGTCCGGTGGATGGCGAATGCGAATTGAATTAGCTAAACTATTACTCCAGGAGAATGATCTATTATTGTTGGATGAACCCACAAATCACCTTGATATTGAAAGTATCATATGGTTTGAGAACTTCCTTAAGGAAATTGCATCCTGTGTTGTCCTGGTATCACACGATAAACAATTCCTCGACAACGTAACCAATAGGACGATCGAACTTTCTTTTGGACAGATATATGACTATAACAAGCCTTATTCTGAATTTAAGAAATTACGGGAAGAAATACAGGAACAGCAAATAGCTGCTAAAAAAAATCAGGATAAGGAAATCGAACAATCCCAAAAGCTGATCGATAAATTCCGAGCTAAAGCTAATAAAGCATCCATGGCGCAGTCGCTCATCAAGAAACTTGAAAAAATAGAACGCATTCAGGTCGATCAGGATGATGAAAATTTGATGAAAATCAGCTTCAATGTAAGTCATCAGCCGGGAAAGGTTATTATGAAGGCAGATGAGGTCGCAAAAAGCTTTGGAGATAAAAAAGTGCTCAACGAGGTGTCCTTTACTATAGACAGAGGAAATAAAATAGCATTCGTAGGACAGAATGGCCAGGGAAAATCCACACTGGCTAAGATTATTATTGGAGAGATCCAGCACAAGGGGAAATTAGAGCTGGGTCACAATGTTGAAATAGGATATTTTGCTCAAGATCAAGCTGATCATCTCAACGAACGGCTTACCTTAATGGAAACAATGGAAGAAGTTGCTACGGAAAGAAACCATTACAAGATAAGGGATATTTTAGGTTCCTTCCTATTTTCTGGTGACGATGTTTTTAAACCAGTCAAAGTTCTTTCTGGAGGCGAACGTAACAGACTAGCCCTTGCAAAGTTGATGCTGATGCCCTTCAATACGCTTATCATGGATGAGCCCACGAACCATTTGGATATCACATCAAAGAACATTTTAAAACAAGCTTTACAGAACTTTGAAGGAACACTGATTCTGATATCCCATGACAGGGATTTTTTACAAGATATCGTCCAGGTCATCTATGAATTCAGGGACCAGCAGGTAAAACCATTCCTTGGAACCATCAATGAGTACTTAGCGCATAGGAAAATGGAAAGCATGCGAGAGGTTGAAGCTTCATCTAAAGCAAAGAAGAAAAGAAAGAAAAAAGCGAAGCCAGCTAATGTTAACATCCAAGATAAAAAGATGCTTGATCGAATAGAATCTAAAATAGCTAAGAATGAGAAACTACTTGAAAAGAAGGATAAAGAACTGGCCAAAGCCTACCAGGAAGATGATGCTAATAATGAAAACGAGCTCAAAAAGTATAAAAAACTAAAGAAAGAACAAGATGAACTGATGAGAGAATGGGAGATGATCGCTGAAAGATTAGAAGAATAGTCATGGAAGAAAAATACATCCAGTGTCCCCACTGTTGGGAACGAATAAGTATGCTTATAGACTTTTCTGTTGATGAACAGAGCTATGTTGAAGATTGTGAAATATGCTGTAACCCACTAGAAATTAAGGTTTTAATAGAGAACGGCCAGGTTATATCTATAGAAGCGGATCCCTTAGGGCAATAAAATAGAATATTTTTTCAATATCTTTTATTTATTTGTATATTTGCATTTTAATTTGCAATCAGGTTTTAGTTGCACCATAGATTGGTAAAAGGTTTTAAGTAGGATTTATACATAATAAAATATTAAGAATATATCGCGGGGTAGAGCAGTAGGTAGCTCGTCGGGCTCATAACCCGAAGGTCACTGGTTCGAGTCCAGTCCCCGCTACAAGTAAGAGGAGCAGAATAGCTCCTTTTTTTATGCCTATTATTCAGTGAAAATGGAAGAATATGTAGTTTACGTATTAAAATCTCTTTCATCAGAAAAACATTATGTTGGTTACACTTCAGATCTGATAACCAGATTCCAATCACACAATAGCCTGGGAAAAAAAGGATTTACAACACGATATCGACCTTGGGAAGTAATTCATGTAGAAGTTTATACAACAAAAAGGCAAGCAATGAATCGCGAAAAATATTTAAAGAGTGGTCATGGAAGAGAATGGATGAAAAAAAATATTGAAAATTATTGACTCAAGAGGCTCATATCCGCCAGAGGCGGACACTGGTTCGAGTCCAGTCCCCGCTACAAGTAAGAGGAGCAGAATAGCTCCTTTTTTTATGCCTATTATTCAGTGAAAATGGAAGAATATGCAGTTTACGTATTAAAATCTTTTTCATCAGAAAAACATTATGTTGGTTACACTTCGGATCTGATAACCAGATTCCAATCACACAATAGCCTGGGAAAAAAAGGATTTAC
>Ga0209937_1000193_pt1 | contig 20694 bp, 4 predicted proteins | sample SalPon1_B_H2O_MG_FD_185699 | JGI IMG/M metagenome (GOLD analysis project Ga0209937, IMG submission 185699) | Salt pond water microbial communities from South San Francisco under conditions of wetland restoration - Salt Pond MetaG R1_B_H2O_MG... | ecosystem: Environmental > Aquatic > Non-marine... | reverse complement strand
AAGCAACCGCATTAGCAACGCCGCTGTCACAATACAACGATGCTCAACTGTTTTATTACATTGCAGAAAACATTTTTGAACGTTTCAACAAAGACACTGCTAGATTCAACATTGACACACAGTATCGCGCACAAGTAGGTCGTGACAAATTGTCATTTAGATACCTACATGCAGCCGACGAAAATCAAAGAATTGATCCCAGTGCATCCAATATCATTGACAGTTACTTGCTCACAAGAGGCTACGATGTTGAATTCAGACAATGGTTAGACGGCGAACGATCTCAAAAACCTTTGCCACCTAGCTCGGACAATCTTTTTGTGTCGTATGGACAGCAACTAAACAGAATCAAGTCTCTCTCAGACGAGATAATTTATCATCCTGTGAAATACAAAGTGCTGTTTGGCAGCAAAGCAGAATCTGATCTGCAAGCACAGTTCAAAGTGGTCAAAAATCCAGACCTAGTAATCAATGACAATGATGTGAAATCAAGAGTGATAGCAGCAATCAACAGATTTTTTGCGCTGGAAAACTGGGACTTTGGCGACAGATTTTTCTTTTCAGAACTCAGTGGCTATGTGATGAACGAACTGTCGCCAGACATTGTCACATTTGTGATTGTTCCGGAGCAAGGCAACCAAGTGTTTGGGTCCTTGTATGAAATTAAAGCAGAATCAGACGAAATTTTCATATCAGGAGCAATTGTCAGCGACATAGACATCATTGACGAGATAACAGCAGCTAGTTTAAAAGCTGATGGATCTATTACCACTCAATCAACAGCTTCATCTATAACAGGCATACAAAGTGCATCAACTATGACTAATACCACAGACAGCGGGTCAACAGGCGGAGGACTCAGTTACTAATGGCTTACAATAACGGGCAAAATGATCTACCACTTCCTAAGGGTTCGAATCAAAAAAGAACCGGTGCGGAACATTTACCTAAATTCTTTAGAACAGAAGTAAACAACAAATTTCTTTCCTCCACTATAGATCAATTGATACAGCCAGGAGCGGCCGAAAAACTCAATGGCTACTTTGGAAGAAAACAGGCCAAAGCGTTTTCAACTGATGATTTTTACATAGGTGATGTATCACAACAGCGAGAAAATTATCAATTTGAGCCTGCCACAATCATCAAAGATCAGTTGAACAATGTGTCATTTTATGCAGATTACAATGACTACATCAACCAAATAACAAATCTAGGAGGATACACAGACGATCATTCAGCGCTAAACCAGCAGGAATATTATGCATGGAATCCGCACATTGACTGGGACAAGTTTGCCAATTTCAGAGAATACTATTGGTTGCCTAACGGACCGACTCCGGTGCCAGTCTCTGGCGATTCCGTAAGCATAAAAAGCACATACACTGTCTCTGCAGTTGACAACCTTGACAATTTTGGATTTGTTTTTACTCCTGATGGACTAACACAAAATCCAGAGTTGACTCTTTACAGAGGTGTCACTTATAGATTTGAAATTGACGCACCAGGTTTGCCGCTATCTTTTAGATCACAAAAAACCACAGCAAAACGCTGGACCCCGGGCACTTTGTTTACAGTAGGAGAAACTGTGGTATATGAAGGAACAGTTTATCAAGCTGTTGCTACCCATCGATCCAATGACACCCTGGAAGCAGACCAAGAAAAATGGCAGATTGATACAACATTTAACTTGCTTAATGAAGTTTCTCAGCAGGGCGTTGAACAAGGCGTGATTGAACTCACTCTAAATCAAAACACTCCAGAATACATCTATTATGTAAGCGACAGAGATATAAACGCCGGCGGACTGATTAGAGTGTATGATCCAGAAGAAGCTGCGTTTATAGATGTTGAAAACGAAATATTAGGCAAATCAAATTACACAACTGGCGACGGCTTTGATCTTTCCAATGGAATGAAAATATATTTTCAAGGCACTACGAGGCCTGAAACTTTTCAAAATGGATTTTACTATGTTGAAGGAGTGGGCGAAGCCATTCAATTAATACCAGAGTCTGAGCTCACATTAGCTGGCGCATTTGTGGACAACGAATCAATTGAGTTCGATTCTGAAGGATTTGACACAATTCCTTATTCTACAGCAATAGGATATCCCAGAGAAAAAGACTATCTCACAATCAATCGAACCTCAATAGACGGAAATTTATGGTCAAAATACAATAGATGGTTTCATCGCAGTGTAATAGAACGTTCAGCAGAAATTACAGGCACAGCACTGTTGTTGGATCAGAGCCAACGTGCAACACGACCTATCATTGAATTCGAACCCAATTTAAAACTGTTTAAGTTTGGCACAGTATCCAAACAACCTGTGGATCTAGTAGACGATTTCACTGTTGATGTTTTTTCCATCATAGAAGGCAAAGAAGGTTACAATGTTGACGGCATTGATATTGCAAATGGCATGAGAGTGCTGTTTACGGCTGACACTGATATCAGAGTCAAAAATCAAATCTATCAAGTCAAATTTATAACTTTCAAGGGACGCAGACAAATTTCCTTGGTGCCAGCTGATGATACGGAAGCCCTTGAAAACGAATCTGTGTTTGTGGGCCAAGGCGATGTTTACAAAGGTTCAATTTTGTACTTCAACGGCGAAAGCTGGGAACAAGCGCAAAACAAAGAACAAACCAATCAACCGCCTTTGTTTGATATTTTCAATTGCGACGGAGACAGTTTAAGTGACAGCACTGTGTATGTTTCAACAGATTTTGCTGGAACAGAACTGTTCTCTTACAAACAGGGCTTGGGATCAGCTGACAGCGAACTGGGGTTTCCACTGGCATATCGTTCGATTGAAAACGTCGGCGACATTGTTTTTGAATTTGATTTGTTAACTGATTCTGCAACTTTCTGCCCAGACGGTGAAATGCCACAACAGGAAAAGACGTCAGCAGGTTATTTGAGAAGATATTCGTCTAGAACTGATTTTGAAATAGAAAACGGCTGGAAAATTGCCAATGAGCCCAGTTACCAATCTGTTACCAGGCAGTTTGAAGCAGAAACTGATCAAACAGATTTTGCTGTTGATGTTTATGACAACAGCGGTATGTTGGATGATCTCAGTGTAAAGGTTTTTATAAATGGTTTGTATACTACCGATTACACAATTGAAACACGCAGGTCTACAGCATTTGTTATATTGAACAATCCGGTTCACGAAAATGATGTTGTGCGTTTGCAAACTAGGTCATCGCAGCCAAAAAACAGCAACGGTTTTTATGAAATTCCTATCAACCTAGAAAGAAATCCATTAAACAGAGATGTCAATGAACTTACACTGGGCGAAGTTAACGATCATGTGGGCACAATAATAGAAGAATTAGATCAGTTTCAAGGACAATATCCTGGCAATTCTAATCTCCGCGATCTGGGCGACATCACTGCGTTTGGCAAGCGCATTGTCAAACATTCGGCACCCTTGAACCTTGCATTGTATCACCTGCTTGACAAAAATGCCAATGTGGTTAAATCACTGCGTTTTGCAAAATCTCAATATGCAAAATTCAAAAGAGAATTTTTACAACTTGCACGTGATCTACCAGATTCAGGAAATGTGCGTCAACAGGTTGAAACAATACTGAGAGAGCTGACAAAGAACAACAAAAACACAGATGCCTTTTACTTCTCTGACATGATTCCCAGAGGCGGAGCTCGAGTTTTTAGGTTTGACATTATATCAGATCAACAAATCTTTTTTGGCCTCAACAGTCCATTTACGCTAGAAGCACCCAGCGATCAAGCTGTGCTGGTTTATTTAAATGGTAGTCAGCTGATGCATGGGCAGGATTATCGTTTCAACAGCGAAGGTTTTATAGAATTAACAGCAGGTCAAGTCAGAGACGATGTATTAGAAGTTTATGAGTACGAAAGCACCACTGGTTCTTATGTGCCGCCCACTCCAACAAAACTGGGACTTTTTCCTAGCTTTGTTCCAGAAAAACAGCAGGACGATACATATATCGATCCCACCGATGTTATAATCGGCCACGATGGCAGCAGAATCATAGCGTTTAATGATTTCAGAGATGATCTGCTACTTGAATTGGAAAAAAGAATCTACAACAACCTCAAAGTTGAATACAACGATGAGCTGTTTGACGTTTACAACTATCAACAAGGCACTTATCGCAGCAACGGCATTGCAAAAGCCAATTTAGATACCAGTTTGCTTGTAGATTTTACTGAATGGTTGAGATTGATAGACAACGATTTCACTGAAAATCCTGTTTACGATAGACAAAATCCATTTACCTGGAATCACACAGGAATGACCAACTGGAACGGCGATGCAATTTTGGGATCTTGGAGAAATGTTTATCAAGAAGCCTATGACACAGATGCACCGCATGCCAGACCATGGGAAATGCTGGGATTTTCTCAAAAGCCAGATTGGTGGAATGAACAGTATGGTCCTGCTCCGTATACACAAGGCAATTTGCTGCTGTGGGAAGACATAGAGCAAGGCATAGTTAAACAGCCTGGACAAACGCCAGTAGTCTATGAAAAATTTGCTCGGCCTGGATTAACTGGTCATCTTCCGGTCGACGATGCTGGTAATCTTGTGTCTCCGATGGCATCTGGTTATGTTGATTATTATAACAGTCAGTTGCTGGATAAAAATTATCAATTTGGCGATTGGTCACCGGTTGAAACAGCTTGGCGAAAAAGTTCAGAATACGCTTTTGCTCTGTTAACAGCATTTGTGCTGAATAGACCAAACAGTGTTTTTGCAACTGCATTTGACAGAACACGACAGTTCCGAGATCTGTCTGGGCAAATTTCATACCAAGAAGAAAACACACAGATTCAACTGGAAAAAATAAATCTTCCAAACACTGTGCAGGATAATCAGCGTGTGTTTACCAGTGGATTGGTCAATTACGTGAGAGACTACATTACTTCTAATGTAACAGCAGTTTATGATGATTACAAGTCAGACATTTCAGCATTGAATAATCAAATTGGATTTAAACTTGCAGGACTAACTAGCAAAGAAAAATTCAAGTTGATCCTAGATTCTAGAACGCCCAATAATCAAGGCAACGTTTTTGTTCCTGAAGAAAACTATCAGATATTTTTCAACACAAGTGCTCCAATCGAAAACATATATTATAGCGGTGTTGTTGTTGAAAAAAGACCTGCAGGTTTCACGGTGCGCGGCTACAATAACCAGCAACCCTATTTCACATACTTCAAACCCGTGCCTGCTAATAGCGATTCAACGGAAACCATAGGCGGTATATCAGCTAACGTAATAAACTGGGATTCAGAAAAAACACTGACTAAAGGCAAAATAGTACAGTACGAAAACACCATATATCGAGTAACCGAAACACACCAAACTGCGGCAAATTTTGATTCCGGCAAATTTGTAAAATTACCAGACATACCGATTGAAGGCGGCAGAACAGCCAAATTCAGAACCAAGTTTGAATCTCAGGAATCTGAAATTAGGTACGGAGAGTCATTTTCAGAAATTCAAGACGTAGTTGATTTTCTGCTTGGATACGGCGCTTGGCTGGAAAGCAAAGGTTTTGTGTTTGATTATTATGAATCAGACAATGGCTTGGTTACCAATTGGAAAACCAGTGCAAGAGAATTTCTGTTTTGGACTACGCAAAATTGGGAAGCAGGGGCTGTTATAGCAGTATCTCCAGCAGGCATTAAATTTAGATTTGTGTCAGAATTTGCAACAGTAGACAGTGTTTATGACACTTTTTATGGTTACAGTTTGACCAAAGCAGACGGCAAAAAACTACAGCCCGGCAATGTGTCGGTTGCAAGGATCAACCCCAACGAGTTTGATATAAGAACCAAAAACACAGCAGATGGTATTTTTGGAATACGCATCAGTCTGATACAAAAAGAACATGCAATAATCATTGACAATAAAACTGTGTTCGGTGATATTATCTACGATCAAGAACCAGGTTACAGACAGGAAAGAATAAAAGTTCTCGGATACAGAACAGCAGAATGGGACGGATCGATTAATGTGCCAGGGTTTGTTTACGACGATGCCAAGGCAGAAGAATGGCAGCCATGGCGTGATTATGCAATTGGCGACATAGTCAATTACAAAGAGTTTTATTATGCTGCTAGAAACAGAGTTCCAGGAACTGCAGTGTTTGAAGCACGTAATTGGGTTAGACTGCCTGAAAAACCCTCAGGCGGTCTTTTGCCTAACTGGGAATATAAAACCAATCAGTTTGCTGACTTCTATGATCTTGACACTGATAATTTTGACGCAGAGCAGCAGAAATTTGCTCAACATCTAATTGGATACCAGAATCGAGAGTATCTGGCAAATATTATCAACGATGATGTTTCGCAGTACAAGTTTTATCAAGGCTTTATTCAAGACAAAGGCACAGAAAATGCTTTTAGGAAACTGTTTGATGTTTTAGGTTCAGCAAACAGAGACAGTCTTGAATTTTATGAAGAATGGGCAATAAAGTCTGGTCAATACGGCGCTGTTGACGGATTTGAAGAAGTTGAATATCTGTTAGACGAGCAGAAATTCAGAACAGAGCCACAGCAGTTTCAGCTGACAAATCAGACCAGCGATACTGCTACTGATCTAATTTATAGAATTACGCCCTCTGAAGTTTTTCAAACTCCGGAAAATTATGACCACCGTCCTTTTCCTGAAAAAACAGTTGTTGACACATTTACCAAAAACAGCGGATATGTTCATCCTGATGATGTTGATTTTCAAATTGACAGCTACGAAGACATACTGGAACTGAATTTTGACGATGTCACAGCAGGTGCTAAGATTTGGGCAGGCATTGACGGAACCAGCTGGAATGTTTATGCACACATTCAAACTGATTATGTAATTGAATCCATTGAAGACACTGCAAATGGATTTTCAGTTAATTTGACCACAGCAGACATTGATCTCGCTGTTGACGAGATAATTGGACTGTTCAATTGCGAAAACGCAGATGGATTGTACAAAATTGCAGGAATATCTAACAATAGTGTGGAACTGCTATCGGAAACTGTGCCTGAATTGCCAGAAACAGAGATACAGGGGAGAATCACAAGATTTACTTCCGTGAGATTTGAAGATTTTCAAGACGCAAACACAGTGATTCCTTTGGTTGAAAAAGGTGTGTCCAGAATTTGGGTAGACGAAACTGGCAATAATTCATGGGCAGTGTATAATCGAAATGACGCATTTGTTGAAGCTGACTCAGTGACTCCAGACTCGCAAAAAGGTGACAATTTTGCTGCTGCTGTTGATGCAGACAGGTCCAACAGAACAGTTGTTGTAGGAGCTCCAGACGAAGACGCCGGCAAAGTCTATATCTATAATAGATCCAGTGAGAATCAAACTCTAGAATTAAATGCAGTTCTGGAAGCCGACGAGGATCTGGCCAGCCCTGGACAAAGATTTGGCGCTAGTGTTGCAATAGATGACACTGGTAACTTTATTGCAGTCGGATCGCCGCAAGCAAGCGATGTGAAAAGCACTTTCGCCGGCGATTACAGCGAAACCAAATCTTATGCAGAAAACGAGATAGCGGAACTCAACGACGCTTACTGGCAAGCACTGGTTGATATTCAAGGCAGCGTGGCCAGTATTGAGGTAGGCTCTTTTCAAAGTGTGCCGCAGATTTTACTGGACCTTGGATTAACAAATCAAAACAGCGAAGACGTAAATGTTCTTCTTGCAGGTAATTATCCATACACTAATATCTCTGAAGTTGATCACTTTCTTGTAAAAGCACCACAGGAGATGTTTGAAGCATCTGTAATAGGCGACGAAATTGAACTCAAATGGAATACAGTCTCCTATGCACATCAAAACGCAGAACAACTGCAGGATGTGCAGCCGTTCAATGGCTCCATAGACGAAATAGATGCAGATTTTCTAACCAGCAAGCATGTGATTTCAGATAAAATTGATTCTATTTTGAGATTTGAAAACTCAGATAATATTCCACAAATTGGACAAACCATTGAAACCATAACGGCATTTGGCACTGTGGCCTATGTGTACGCTAATTCTCCTGTGGATATAACGGTTTATGTCAAAAATCAAAATGGTGATTTTGGCAATTCTGGTGCAGCGACCACAGACATTGGCGAGTTTGTAGGCCAATATGAAACTGTTGCACCAGCAGCGCAAACTGCTGACATTGACAGTTTTTGGAATGGATATTTCAAAATAGATCTTTCTTTCACATACGATGTGGCCAATACTGCAGCAGATCTTGGTAAAGGACTGGTCTACACCGACATTATTCCAGCTGGAGATGTTGATCATGGATTTTATTATAATGTTTTGGACTTTGACACCGAAATTTCTTCGAGTGAAGATACTAAAAACAGTGAAGTTATCAGTTTAACTTACGAAGCTGTTTCTGGACCCGGTGGGGCTTCAGGAATTTTCCCGTCGTCCTTGTGGGCAGTAAGAGCACCGGCTGAGTTAACTGGTGCGGTAGACAGTTCGGCGTTTACTCCTCTGGTAAACATCGGCGATACCATTGATTTGTTTTATAATTCTCTCAAAACTTACGCAAATCAAGAATGGAAAGATCCTAACAGCATCGGACTTGCAGTATCAGACATATCAGGAACAAGAACCATAACAGATATATGGGATGGATACATTGATTTTCAAATACAAAATGATTACCAAGGCCGGCCAGTTGAACCTAAGGTAGGACTCACAGTGCGGGACACAGATTTCGGCGGCACAGCCGAAGTGGTTTTCTATCAAAAATTCACAAACAGGCTGGCTAGAGTATATGTAAAAAATGTGTCTGGACAATTTGCACTAGGTGACAATTTCAACCAAAACAGGATTATAGAATATCTCGCAGACGGGTCAGGCAGTGAAGAATTTGATCCAGCTAGCGGTTCCAGAGCTATCGGCAACATACTGTCAAGAAGCCTAGGACTTGAAAGTGCAGGAATAGGCAAAATGTTGGTTTTTGAAAATCCAGAACCAATAGAGTACACCGGCACTACTTCTTTGATTGATGCAGAATACTGGTTCTACAATGAACAAGTTGTTAATGGAGCACCAAGACCTGCAAATGTTCCTAGTTCAGCAAACAATGACTGGTTGCAGGTTTACAGAATTCCTGCAGGAGCAGCAGGCAATAACATAGGACCGCAAAATGAGGGTTTGTATACTGTTTATCAGAAGGCCGGCGGCAGCCAGTGGTTAAGAGTCGGTTCGTTTATCGCACCAGAAAGAACGCCAAATCAGAGATTAGGTCATACTGTTGAGATTTCAACATTCAATGAGTTACAGAGACTTTTTGTATCAACACAGTCCAATGCTGCAGATGCAGGCAAAGTGTATGTGATTAAAAACGGCTTAGACAACAATCAAAGATTTTCCTGGGATCTTGGAATTAACAAACTTTATGCAGGACAGTTTGATGACAATAGAAGATACTTTGAAAATGATATAGTCTTTGAAGGTGGCAAACTATACAGTGCTGCAACCAATATCATGCCCGGCCTGTTTGATTCTGCAGACTGGCAAACGCTGGGTCAGCCAATTGATTATATTGGCTTTATACCAAACAACACAGGATTGCAGCTGGACAATAACAGTGTGTTAGAACAAACTGGATTGTTGACATTTACCCGAGACACAGCAGCCTCGGATACAGGAGAAGTTGTTGCAACATCTCTGGAATACAGTGGCGATATTAATAGAATTGCTGTGTACAGAAGCATAAACGGTTTGTTTGTTTTAACACAGGTCATAACAGCGCAAAATCCAGAAAGTGCTTTTGGCGCCAGTATTTCTCTCAGCAATGATGGAACATATCTAGCAATTGGTGCTCCTTTGAATGACAATGAAAATGTCAACCAAGGTGTGGTGTATGTTTACGAACAGATAAACGGATTTTATGAACTAAAACAACTGGTACACCCTTCGGAATACGGAAAAGCACTGTTGTTTGGATCAGAGGTTGACTTTGACGGCACAACATTGATTGTCACAGCAGACAACGGCGACTCTGAAATAGAGACCATTTTTGACAGCAGTGCAACAATATTTGACAGAGGACTGACTGATTTTGTTGATGTATCCGCAAATGCAGGCACAGTGGGAATTTATCAAAACCTGGATGGATATTTCATATACGGACAAACCATCGATTATGACAAAGATGGCGTGAGATTTTTTGGAAGATCAATAAAAGCCAACAACAATCATGTATATGCGGGTTTACCTACATTAGCAGGTGACTCCTCTCTGCAAGGCAGGTTGGTCGATTACAGACGTGCAGTTGATTCAGCAGTTTGGGTAACTCAAAGATCAATCAAGCCCACAGTGGATGTAGACAAGATCAAACAGATAATTCTTTACGACACCAGAGAAAACCAACTAGTGAGAAGGTTGGATTACATTGATGTAAACCAAGGAAAAATACCCGGGCCTGCAGAGCAAGAAATAGATTACAAACTCTATTATGATCCTGCTGTTTACACTGACGGCGAAGATGTGCAGATTGATGTAACAAATTCCTGGGGAGAAAAACAGGTAGGACAAGTATGGTGGAATCTGTCTAATGCCAGATTTATAAATCCCTACCAAAGTTCTGTCACATATTCTGCTAACAACTGGAACAGATTGTATTCTAATACTGCAACTGTTGATATATTCGAATGGACAGAAAGCGATATACCTCCTTCCGAATGGGACAGACAGTCTGGCACAGAACAGGGATTCTCACGTGGAATTACAGGCACAACTCGCTACGGCGACAACGGTTATGTGGAAAAAAGGATCTATTTCAGAGAATCAAAAACATTTGCGATCAAATACTATTTTTGGGTACAAAATAAAAGCACAGTGCCACAGAGTCAGACAAGAAGACTGTCTGCACAGTCAATAGCAAACCTTATAGCTGACCCAGCTGCCGAAGGGTATCAGTTTATTACTTTGATTGCGCCTGATCAATGGGCTATTTTCAACTGTAAAAGACTGATTAAAAATCGGGACATTGCTCTATCGATACAGTATTGGACTATTGACGACCAAACTATTAATATTCACAATCAATATCAAATAATCACAGACGGGCTTACGTCAAGTCGTCCTTCAAGAGATGTAGAGCAAAAATGGTTTGACAGTTTGGTGGGATTCGACAATGCCAGACGCCCTGTTCCTGCAATTGAATTGAGCGCTAAGGAAAAATATGGTTCTTTAAATCGACCAAGGCAGAGCTGGTTTGTTAACAGAGCAGAAGCATTAAAACAGACCGTCGACCGTGTTAACAGAGTCCTTCAACAGAATCTCATTGTTGACGAAAAAGATATCAGTAGATTAACCGAAAAAGAGCCTCAGCCGATTGCACAAACAGGCAAATGGGACAGAACTGTGGAAACTGAAGCAGATCTTCAATTTATAGGCACAGCTCGGATTAGCCAAGCACAACTTTCTGCAGTGATAGAAAATGGCAGAATCATAAATGTTGACATTGAACAGTCTGGCCGAGGATATCAAAATCCTCCTAGAGTAGAAATTGCTGGCAGCGGAACAGGTGCAGAAATTCGCACGGAGATAGACAGCAACGGCTCGGTTGTTTCGGCTGCAATCGACGAAGCCGGCGAATATTATAGCAATAACACCCAATTAACAGTGCGTCCCTACAGCGTTCTTGTAGAAAAGGATCTCGACCTGTCAGGACGCTGGGCAATTTATGAAAGAACAGATCAGGAGTGGACCAGAGTAGAAAGCCAAGGATTTGATGTTGCTCAATATTGGCAATATCAAGATTGGTATGCTCAAGGTTATTCTGCATTTACAGAAGTTGCATTTGTTATTGACCAATCGTACCAGTTAAATGGCTTAGGCGATTCAATAGGTGACATTGTCAAGATAGAATCGATTGGCACAGGCGGATGGCTGTTGCTGGAAAAAATTGATGATCAAGAAAATGTTGACTATACTGTAAATTATAAAACCATAGGGAGACAAAATGGCACAATACAGTTTGATAGTGCTCTTTATGATGTAACTGAAAATTTAGCAGGGTTTGATGTTACCACATTTGATGACACAGTCTATGACGCTATTCCTTCTCGCGAAACCAGAATTATACTTGAAACTGTGAGAGACAACCTTTTTGTAGACGAATTGTCCAATGAATACAATCAACTGTTTTTTGCAAGTCTTCGTTATGTGTTTGCAGAACAAAACTATGTGGACTGGGCTTTCAAAACCAGTTTTATAAAAGCGCAACACAATGTAGGCGAACTTGAACAGAAAGTCACTTTTCAAAATGACAATCTTCCAAACTACGAAGATTATGTCAATGAAGTAAAACCTTTCAAGACCAACATAAGAGAATATCTTTCCAGTTACGAAAAATTGGATAACACAAGGTCTATGACAACAGATTTTGATCTTGCACCAAGATTTAACACTGTGACTCAAAAAATAGAACCTTATAATCCTCAGGTCAGAGATAATTCAATAATTGTGCAAGGCATAACCGATTATCCTCAAAAACATTGGTTAGACGAAGTAGGTTTTTCAATTGAAGATATTGCTGTTGCTGATGCAGGATCCAGATACACAGCTGCTCCTTATGTGACAATAACCGGCGGCGGCGGATCTGGAGCCAAAGCAGTTGCTTCTGTTGGCCGCGGCGGCACTGTGTCCGACATCACAGTTACAGACCCCGGGTCAGGATACATTTCTGCACCCAATGTGCTAATTAATGGTTCAATTGCCGATGGCGGAACTGCTGCCAGAGCCGTTGCACAGTTAGGCGGCTCTCCAGTGAGATCAATTCATTCACAGATCAAATTTGACAGAGTTTCTGGACAGTTTGTGTTTGAAAATCTTGAAACCGAAGAAACATTTGTAGGCACAGGAACCACATTTGATTTTGATCTAGAATGGCCAATGGATTTACGAACTGACAAGATAGCTGTTTTTGTAGACAACACAGAAGTTCTGGGCGGACAATATTCGTACAAAAATGTTGATAATACAGACAAAGACAGAGAAAGACAGAATGGTAGAATATCATTTGAGCAGGCTCCTATAGCCAATCGTTCTGTAAGAGTGGTATATTACAAAAACATTGATTTGCTCGATGCTCAAGACAGAATCAATCTTTTGTATCAACCAGATGTAGGACAGCTAGGCAACGAGCTTGGTCAGTTAATGGAAGGCATCGACTATGGCGGAGTACAAGTTGATTCATATGACTTTGGCGGCACCACAGGATGGGATGCAGATCCTTGGTTTACAAAATCCTGGGACATCTATGATACTGTTTTTGAAGACGAGGTTCTGTATAGAAAACAAGTTACTTTGCATTTTGCAGGCAATATCGTTCCTGACGCATTTGATTTAGATGATTCAAAAATTCTAACACAAGACAGCACCACTGGCACTGGATATGTGGAATTCATAGGCAATGACACTATTCAATTGGAATGCGCAATGAACGCACAGTTCAACACTGTAGATCACGTGCGTATTAAAGAACAGGACAGTTCAGAAAATGCAATATTCTTCGAAGACAGTTCTTTTGCTATTCCTACAGCAGTCGAAGAAACAGTGATCCTGGAAAGGCCGCTCGCGCTGGACACAGATTACAATATCTATGTCAAAGAAATCGACGACAATGGTAATACTGTTAGAAACCTTCGCATCGACGATCCTAATTTTGGCTCAGCGGAACAAACAAACAATGATGCTGTGACAGAAACTATAACAGGCGATGGGTCAACGCAGGCTCTTGTGTTGTCTGACTATAACATAGATACTGAGCCTGACGTGGAAGACAACACAGTGTTGTTAATCTTTAGAAAAACCACATCCGACGGCGCATTTGTTCCTGATCCTACTACCTTGGACAGCCAAGTCACTGGCGGAGATTTAGCATACCAAACTGCAACTGGTTTAGCAGCAGGCGACATTATAACAGACGGAGACGGATTTGTTACAGCAACCACTTCATCTGGACCGGAAGAATTAGTGCCTGGTCAGATCATAGACACCTTAGACATACAGGTTTTTGAAAGACCAATAGGCGGCTCAAGTTCAGTGATTAATCTCAACTATGTAGGAGATGGCACAAGTCTGCAATTTGATATAACCACAAAGCCTATCAAACAACAGAATGTTTTTGTTAAATTGAATGGAATTTATCAGATACTGGACGAAAATTACTACATCAATTATGGCGCTCAAACTGTGGATTTTGTACAAGCACCAGCAGAATCAGATCGGATTTCAATCACAATTTTGGGCAATTCTGGCAATGAGATACTGGACATTGAACAGTTTACTGGCAACGGTGTTACCACTGATTTTCTCACCGATGTTGAATACAGTGACACACAGGAAGCATTTGTCACTGTAAACGGGCAAAAACAGACATTTGATTTGTTGCAGTCAGACAATTCTTTTGAAATCTCAGGCAACACATTGATTCGCTTTGCTGCGGCACCAGCTGCTGACAGTTCTATAAATGTAATGTTGCTGGAACAAGACACTGTGCAAGAAAGAAATTACAGTGAAACCAGCATAGACGAATTTATATCAGATGGGTCAACTACAGAATTTATGTTGAGTAATGAAATTTTTCAACAACAACCTGCCAGAGCAAACACTATTGTGCAGGCAGGAAACACAGTTTTAAACAGCGGATATTCCGAAGTGTTTGAGATTGTGCAAAATCAAACAGAATATCAGCTGAACATTAATCAAATTCCAGTAGGAGAAATAACTTTTTACGAAGTAGAAGTTTATTTAAATGGTTCGGTATTGTCTCAGCCAGAGGATTACGTCTTTGAAAGTGCAGGAGTTTTTGATAGTTCAGTGTCTGGCGCAAACGCAGGCAGTGGCAGCATAATTAAATTGAATCTTGGCGTAGCCGAAGCCGGCGATACAATGGAAGTTTTTGTTACCTCAGACGGCGATTACAGATTTGGATTTTTTGATTCAGATCAACAGTTTGTAGAAGAAAGAGGCACGGACTCCGGCAAGCCAGTGCTGCACCTAGACGAAAGTCCTGCTGCCGGAGAAAAAATACGTGTTTATTCATTTTCAAACCATAACAGCCAAGGCATACAACGATACACAGTGCAGGTTGAAGAAAATCAAGAATACCTTCAAGGAACTGCAGAGTATTTTGAGTACCGACAGTTAGCCAAAGGAGTGATTGCTCTTAGAGCCCCTGCAACTGATGCACAGTGGGTATGGGTAACTGTCAATGGAATTTCTCTGGATCCCAGTGTTGATTATTGGCTCTCCAATGACAGACAGTATGTGATTTTGGTAAATGAACCAAACATAGGCGACAAAATTGATGTTTTTCATCTCGCAGAGATTCCAACAACTAACAAATATGGTTGGAGACAGTTCAAAGACATGCTGAACAGAACTCACTATAAACGATTGGGACAAACCTTCAACCTTGCTGCCGACTTGCGCTGGTACGACACTGTAATAGAAGTTGACGATGCCACAGATCTACCATCTCCGGAATATGATTCTCGTTATCCTGGTGTGATATTTGTTAATGGAGAAAGAATTGAATATTTTGTAAAAGATGGCAACAGTTTAAAACAGCTGAGACGAGGCACACTTGGCACAGGTATAAAACAACTGTATCCGACAGGCACATCATTTGTGGAGCAAGGATCCAGCAATTCATTGCCTTACAACGATAGAACCGATGTGCAAACTTTTGAAGGAGATGGAGAAACTGTGCAATATCAAGTCGACTTTGAAATGTTAATGCAAGATGCTGTGGAAATATTTGTGGGCGGACAGCGCCTGCGTAAAAATAGTATTGCCAGTTTTGACCCTTTGCTAGCCCAAGACTCGCCAGAAGGCGATACAGTTTTACCAACTGAATTTGCTATTCAAAATAATTCAGTAATCTTGAACACAGCACCGGGTGAAGGCGAGAACATAACTATTATACGCAAGGTCGGCACGGTGTGGAGTACTCAAGGTGTGCCACTTGCACAATCTGAATCAGACATATCGCGTTTTTTGCAGTCTCAAACAACTGATCTACCACGATAAATAACACAGTAGGAATAAAAAATGTCAGATAATTTTAAAGATACCAATGGAATTTTATTGCAAGGACACATTAAAATTCATGATCCTGAGTCAGGTGAAACTATAATTGACAAGCGCAATGCTATTCATTATGAAAACATGAGCATTTCACTTGCTGAAAGTCTTGCCAATCAAGGCACAGGCATGATTTATGAGATGAGTTTTGGAAATGGAGGAACGTCCGTAGACCCTACAGGAATTATAACATACCTGACGCCAAATTCCACAGGAACAAATGCTGCTTTGTACAATCAAACCTATTCCAAAGTTGTAGACGACCGCTCAGTAAACAATCTGGATCCTGTTAGAAACAAATTAGAAACACGGCACGTTGCAGGTACAAATTACACCGACGTGTTTGTTACCTGCTTATTGGATTACGGCGAACCGCCTGATCAAGATGCATTTGACACCGGCACGGACACCACTAGTGATTATATCTTTGACGAACTAGGACTGCGTGCATTTTCTAACACCGGAAACGGAAGATTGCTTACTCATGTGATATTTCATCCGGTGCAAAAAAGTTTGAATAGGCTGATACAGATTGATTACACTGTGAGAGTCCAGTCGTTGTCTGGGTTTAACGAGGTTTAAAAATGGCGTACACTATTGCGTACACAGACGAAGCAAACAATGGAGTGATAGTTGTTGAAGACAGAACAATCAACAATCAAACCTCTATCAAAATTCCCGGAAGACAGTACACAGGATACGGCCCAGCTATTGCAGAAAACTTTTTGCACATTTTAGAAAATTTTTCAGCATCCAGTCCTCCTCCCCGTCCAACAGAAGGGCAGTTATGGTACGACAACACTCCTGGCATAGAGCAGTTGAAAGTATATGATGGAACCAGCTGGGTTCCTGGTGGTGGTCTAAACAAAGGCACCAACGAGCCAGATGTTGCTTTCACTCAAGAAGGCGATTTATGGGTCGACACTGATAATCGTCAGTTGTATTTGAACAGCGGTTCTGAATGGATATTAATAGGACCCGATTTTGCAGACGGTCTAGCAACCGGGTCATCGCCTAGAGAAGTTGTGGCAATTGACAACCAAGTTTACTCGGTTACCGTAATCGAAGTTGATGCACAGGTGGTTTCCATAATTTCGTCCTTTGAATTTACGCCAAAAACTGTTATTCCAGGGTTTACCACAATAAGACCAGGTATTAATCTTGCCAACAGAGACATCACAGGCAACGGCGTCCCAAAATTTATAGGCAGAGCAGAAACAGCAGAAGCATTATTGGTAAACAACGAACCCGTTGAAGCAGGTAACTTTCTCAGAGGCGATGCTGTATCTACAACTCTTTTTCCTATCAATGTTCAAAACAACAGCGGCGTAGTCATTGGTACAGATGCAGCGTTGAACATTGGCATAGAAGGACAAGCTGGTCTAATCGAACATCAAATTGAAGGCTCCAGCATTGATGTGCGTGTGAAAAGTGATGGTATATCGCAAACTGTGCTGCGCATTGACAGTGCTCAAAGACTGGGAATAAACAACGAAGCTCCTGATGAAGCATTAGACGTAATAGGAAATGCAAAAACCAGTGGCACACTGGAGATAGACAGCACACAACAAAGCAACGATTTTAACACAGGTGCTATAGTAACCAAAGGCGGCGTAGGCATTGCAAAAAACCTTAACGTAGCAGGTGATTCGACTTTTGCAAATTTGTCAACTTTTGCTAATGTGAGACCCGATGGCAATAACACACGAAATTTAGGAACTTCCAACGAAAAATGGCAGCAGGTTTTTGCTACAGATTTTATTGGCGACCTAACAGGCAATGTAAATGGAACTGTGTCTGGAATTGCCGGCGAAGCAGAACAGCTTGAAACTGCTACCACATTTAGAATAACTGGAGATGTTGCAGCGGACGATATTGTGTTTGACGGCAAAACAGGTGGATCTTTAAAAACATTTACAACTACACTGAATAACGCAGTAATAAGTTCTAAAGATTCGATTTCAAGCACATTGGGCACAGATGAACTGCTGGTTAACAGAACCGAAGGCACCAGTGGATTATTCAAAGTTTCACAAAAGACTTTGCTGGATTCTGTTCCAACTAACCCGCCGGGTGTAATAATGCCTTATGTAGGAGACACAGAACCGCCTGGTTGGAAATTCTGTGATGGGTCGCAGTATTTAATAGGCGATTACAGTGATCTTTTTGCAGCTATAGGTTTTAAATTTGGCGGAGAATCAACAGTAACACCAGGATTTTTCCGTGTGCCAGATTTGCGCGGCAGAATGCCGCTTGGTGCGGATAATATGGGCGGCACAAGTGCCGATGTAGTCGAAGCCAGTTATGCCGATTTTGTTGGCGCAGAAGGCGGACAAGAAGACACAGAAATTTCCGTGCAAAATTTGCCACAACACGTTCACGATTTACGCAGCACCGACGGAGAACAGTTTTTTGCAACCAGAGAAGACAACTCCACACCTGTTGGGAATGAATCAACTGCAAGCGCACCAACTTCTTTTGGAAATGCACAAAAAATTCCCAATTCAGGCGGAGTAGTGTCTACTGACGAACTTGGTCAGCCGCTGAATTTGATGAATCCAAGTCTTACATTTAATTACATAATATACATGGGCAGAGTACTGTAATGAGTTATAGAATCAATACCACAAACGGTGATCTTGTAGTAGAACTAGCAGATGGACAGTTGGATGTAACCAGCACAGACATTACTCTTGTTGGAAGAAACTCAACCGGGTTCGGCGAAAGTATAAATGAAAATTTTATACGTGTAATGGAGAATTTTGCAAATACAAATGCTCCGGGAAATCCTCTTACCGGGCAATTATGGTATGATACCAATGCTCAGCGTCTCAAAATTTACAATGGCGACACATTTAAAACAGCAGGCGCGCCAATTGTAAGTCCTACGCAGCCAATTTTAGTAGCAGGCGATTTATGGATAGATTCTGAAAATAGAAAACTTTACTTCTTTGACGGAAACAACGACGGTGAAATCACACTAGTTGGCCCTGAATATACCAGAGCCGAAGGAAAAACAGGATTCGAAGTAGCCAGTGTAATTGATGTTAATAACAAAGAACAGGTTGTTCTAAATCTTTTTGTGTCTGATACATTAGTGGCTGTAATCGCCAATGCCGAGTTTAGATTAGGAGCGGGCGGAAAAATACCAGGTTATCCTGATGACCCTAATGACACAGTGTTTCCTTTGCGGCAATTAATAAGGAAAGGCTATAATATTGTAGACGACAATTTTGTTTATCACGGAAGTGTTCGGTCAGCTTTTTCTTTGCAAGATTCTCAAGGCAATCAATTCAACACAAATGATTTTTTATTTGCTAATCAAAATCAGGAAACTACTGGCAGTCTCACCATTCAAAACTCAGAAGGACTGACAATTGGTCTAGACGGAACTGACTATGCAACACTGCAAGTGATAGGCTCGACTTCGGTAATAGAAACCCAACAACCTATCACTGATTTTGCAATAAGGCACAGAATAAGCAACAATTTTGTTACTGCATTGTATTCTGATTCTTCTGAATCCAATATTGGCATATACAATACCGCTCCACAATACACTCTGGATATCACAGGTGATTTACACACCACAGGCGATACCGTGATCGATGGCAATTTGACAGTAAACGGCTCTGCCACTTATGTAAATGTAGACACATTGCAAGTAGAAGACAAAAACATTGAGCTTGCACTGCTAGAAGGATCAACAGAAGGCACAGATGCTGATGTTGACGGTGCAGGATTAACAGTTAGATCATCTCAAGGATCAAAAGATTGGTACTGGAATCTTACAGACAACGCATGGACTTCAAATGTGCATGTCAATGTCGAAGATGGATTTCATTACAAAATAGGTGGTAATCTGGTTTTAAGTCAAAACACACTTTCCAGCAGTGTCACACAAGCAAATGGATTAAACAGCATAGGCACATTGGTTGATCTCAATGTTGACAATGTGAACATTGATGGTAACACAATATCAACCATCAGCGGAGCCGATTTGGTTCTAAATCCTCAGGGTAATATATCAGTTAATAACAAAAAGATAACCAATCTTCCTTTGCCTGGCACAGATGCCACAGCAGCCACAAACAAAGGTTACGTAGACAGCGAAATTAGAAAACTGCCGGTTGCCCTCAGTCTTGATGTTACTGGGTTAGTCGACCCAAACAATGATGTCAGAGACATTTTGCAAGATTTATCTCCAGCCGTTGAAAAAGAAAATGGAGTTTTTGCACGCATTCTTGGTGTAGATTATGCAAACACAGAAATTTCTGGCATTAACATTGCAAATGCAATGGACAAAACATTTGAAGATGTAACTAAATTAACAGATCCAATAGACCTTGAAAACAATTTGCAGTCAGAATCTGTGGTCAAAGACATTAACTTTTCTACTGCTGATGCAACATTTACTCCGGTACCTACAAGATTTTTATTTGTTTATCAAGTAGTAAACGGAAGCTGGGTTTGGCAAAACACCAGTCAATATGAGACATAATAGGGCACAAGGATAAACGAATGGCATATACCATTAACAGATTTGACGGACAAGAACTAACTCAGGTTCTTGATGCAAG
>Ga0209937_1000192_pt1 | contig 20699 bp, 7 predicted proteins | sample SalPon1_B_H2O_MG_FD_185699 | JGI IMG/M metagenome (GOLD analysis project Ga0209937, IMG submission 185699) | Salt pond water microbial communities from South San Francisco under conditions of wetland restoration - Salt Pond MetaG R1_B_H2O_MG... | ecosystem: Environmental > Aquatic > Non-marine... | reverse complement strand
CAGGTCGCCACAGAATATGCCAGTTTCACAACCGTTTGTTTTTGCTTGATTGATATACCAATCAACAAAGTCTTCGCAGTCTTGATTGTGGATTCGAGAGTTGGACTTCAGTCCCAGGTGTAGGTCAGTGAATACCGCAGCTTTGTCAAACATATTATATAAGTTTATGATCTTTAAGAAAAAAGTCAACCCCAATATTAGGCATTGGGGTCTTCGCCGTTGTGGATTCGTTCGCGTCTAAGAGCAGCTTCCCACTCTCCTTGATGAGTTCTAGTATAGGAAGGATTAAGATCGTTCTGTTCGAGAATATCGTCTCGAATGTTCTGATTTTTCTTTTCAATATTGATAATTCTCACAAAAGAGTTAGTAACTGCTGCTGTGTAATAGGCAAAAGGATTGTTTGATTTAGATTCGTCAAACTGTAAACCAATCTGCGAAAGCTGAAGAATAGCCTGCCCCTTCATCTCGTCATTGTATGTATAACCTCTAACGTTGCCTTTTGTGGCATAACGATCTACCAGTTTCAACCACATCCGAGCCAGTGTGTCTGTGGCTTGACCTTTTGACTTGGAAAATTCACCAGTGTCTACATCGCCTGACCAGTGTGATTTTCCTACACAAACAAGGTCGTCATTTTCGTCAAACTTCCAATGTTGAAAGGGAGGAAAGTTTAGCTTTACTTTTGTGTCTGCAATAGTCTTTGGATTTTTCTTTCTGCCCGGTTCTTCAGGAATATGATCAAATGACATAACTCGAAATATCAGTTCATGTTTTGTGATTTTTTTGTAATCTATTTCACAGTCTGCCTGCTTTACTTTTTCGCCTGCTGCTTTACGAGCTTCAAAATCTGCCTGAGAAAGTCGTTTTGCCTTGTTTCTTTTTGCTTCTGCTATTGTGCGAATATTGATTCTTTCAAGCGATGGCAGAATGATGTCATACTGATGATATTCTGGCTGCGAAAATGAACAAAATGTAGTCTTTGATTTGTGTATTTCTTTTAATAAATCCTTGTTGTTAAGGTAATTGACTTTTCTCAACGAAATCTCCTAAGTTATTGATTATATTATAAAGTATGTAGTTTATTTTGTCAACTAAATACTGAGAGGAATATATTATGGCAATACCAGATCCAAAAAGCTTTGTTACAGGCGCAGTTGACCGTGTTAAATCAGGAGTACTAGACAGTGTTAGCGAGACCGGTCTAGGCAGCGCGCTTAGATCAACTAACCTTGTGCCAGGCGCCGAAGCAATTCCAGGTAATTTTACTTCTGCTTCTTGGGACGATGATTCAGAAACAAAAGACTGGAGAGTCAGTCTAAGCCTGCCTCAAGGTGACACGTATGCCAGGCCCGATGCGTCTTCGCCAGATCCGCTTGCTCCGTTGCGAGAAACCAATAACAGAATGGTTTTTCCATACACTCCGCAGGTGTTTATTACGTACCAAGCAAACTACGATAATTTACATCCTACTCACAGTAATTATCCATTCCCAATATATAAGAATTCAGCAATTGATCAATTTGTTATAACCGGAGATTTTACAGTTGAAAATTCACAAGAAGGATTATATTGGGTAGCTGCTACGCATTATTTACGCACAATAACCAAAATGTCATATGGCGAAAATTCTCCTGCTAGAGGCGCTCCGCCGCCTGTAGTTAAACTGAACGGATACGGCGATTTTGTGTTTAATGATGTACCAGTTGTAGTGCTGCAGTGGAACGTTGAATTAGGAGATTCTGTAGATTATATAAAAGTTCCCGTAGGCAACAACGGATCGTGGGCACCTGCACGGTCTACAATCGCAGTTACAGTACAGCCGTCTTACAGCAGAGATTCTGTCAACAAATTCAACTTGAAAACATTTGCTGAAGGCGGTTATCTAAATGACGGACCGAGATTTATCTAATGGCAAAATATAATTCCGGAAGTCCTTGGAAAAATACCAAAATACAAGGAAACGAATATCTTGACATATTGAGAATCAGACCGGTGCCCGCAGAGTCAGATGATATTCCATATGAAATAGAGCCACAGTATACTTACAGACCAGACCTGTTAGCTTTTGATCTGTATGGTAATCATAAATTATGGTGGGTATTTGCGCAAAGAAATATGAATGTTCTCAAAGATCCTGTGTATGATTTTGAAGCTGGAGTAACTATATTCTTGCCGAAAGGGTCAAAATTACAAGAGTTGCTAGGAGTTTGATATGCCAGTAGGTAGAGCGCTAGAAACCGGAGGCAGAACCGGAGAATCAAACACAGATCAAAAAGTTGCGCGAATGAGAGCAAGAGCCGAGAGAAGGCGTGAGCAATTACGTGAACAAGAACAACAAGAACAACAGGAGCAGGAAACTTCAAATATTCCTGAACAGAGTGAAAATATTCGAGTTTCTTCCGGCGCGGAAGAAAATGCAAGGAATAGAGCGGCTGTAGAATCAAGGCCAGACAGTAGAACACCTAACAGAGCAACTGCAGCTACAGATACACCCAATTCTCCTATATCTCAGTCGTCGCAACAGTTTTCATTTAATTCTTCAGACAATCAAAATAGCAGCGGTGCAGCCGGCGGTAACCCAAGTGCTCAGGTATTTCCTAATCCATTATCAAAGTTTGCAAGCTATAGTTGTGTGTTTACACTAGGAGTTTTGAAAAAAAGCGAACTAGCAGATCCTGATAACACTTACAGAATTAATGGGCCTGATATTGTAATATTACGGTCTGGCGGAAGCGGCGACAAACAGGTAAGCACTGCTTATGAACAAGAATTAGGCATTACAACTGAATATTTTATTGAGGATGTGGAAATTGAAGCAATAATGTCGTCTAATCAAGATACTAAGCAAACAAACGCAACTACTATGCGATTTCAAATTCATGAACCTTACTCAATGGGAATGTTGCTTGAAACACTTGCAGTATCTGCACTTGCTACCGAAGACGGTCGTTCGAATTACCTAGACGCTCCCTATGTATTAATACTAGAATTTAAGGGATACAACGACGCTGGGCAGGTTATTACAGTGCCTTATACTAAGAGATTTTTTCCGATTAAAATTACCAATCTTTCTTTCAATGTTACAGCCGGTGGCAGTGTATATGATATCGAAGCAATTGCTTGGAACGAACAGGCACTTGCCGACGAAGTTCAAGTGGTAAATCAAGACGTTGATCTCAAAGGATCAACTGTTGCTGAAATGCTGCAGATAGGCGAAGAAGGCAGTGAAAGCCTTACGTATATTCTAAACAACACACAAGAGGACCAAGAAGAAGCAGACAACAAGGCAACCGGAGATTCATATGTAATTATGTTTCCAGATCAAAGACCGTCAAACAGCGAGTCATTTAGAGGATCGGGCGAAGACACTAATGGTGCAACTGATCAGTCTAATCAAACTGATACTATTAGAGCTGTGTCCGAAGGCGGTGTAAATCTTGATGATATCAAGTCGCGAGCAGAAGACACAAACAACATAAATGAAATCGGAAAAGCCAGAGTAGATGCATCTGAATTCAGTTCAGGCAACAGTGCCTTTGGCAGACCTGAAGAAGAAATAAATGAAGATGGCATAGTAGACAGGGGAAACTTCAAATACGATACAAATGATAGGTTTATTACAATTAGAAAAGGCAATCGAATTCAAGAAATAATAGAAGAAATAATCATACTGTCTGAATACGGAAAACAGCTGGTTACTGCAACTCCAGATGACAAAGGAATGAAAAAATGGTTCAGAATTGAAACTGAAGTATATGATATTTCCGGAGAAGAAAACGAACAGCAGACAGGATCTAGTGCAAAAATATATGTTTATAGAGTTGTGCCCTACCTTGTTCATTCATCCGCTTTCACACCGCCTTCCAAGAAAAGCGAAGGTGTAGAAATCCTTAAAGAAGATGTGCCTAAAGAATACAACTACATCTACAGTGGCGAAAATGATGATATAATAAATTTTGAAATTAATTTTAACAGTGCGTTCTTTCAGGCTCTCCAACTAGATTTGGCACAATTCTCGCAGGAAAAACAAACCAACGGCGCACTATCTCTATATCCTGAAGATTCATTAACTCCAGGTGCACCACAAGCTTCAGAGAGAGGAGACACTTCTAACGAGGCTCGTGCTAGAATACAGCAAACAGGAGGGGCTAATACTAGTTCTGCTATTTCAAGCGGCAGTGTCAAAGAAACACCCGAAATTTCTATTGCAAGATCTTTTAATGATGCAATAGTCAACGGTGTCGATTTGATAAGCACAGAAATTGAAATCTGGGGAGACCCGTACTACCTAAGCGATAGTGGTATTGGCAATTACAGAGCAGAACGCGAAGGAAATCAAACTACAAGCGATAAATCAATCGATTATCAATATGGCGAACCGTTTTGTATTTTAAATCTAAAAACGCCTGTAGATATAAACAAAGACTCAGGAAGAATGGATTTCCCTGCCATAGACGGCGAGCCGGTCAAGAAATTTTCAGGCATCTATAAAATTCTTACACTAACAAATAATATAAGTTCTAATATGTTTACACAGACGCTCAGTCTTATCAGAATCCGCAACCAGCAAGGCGAAGACACAGAAGAAAACAGTCTTGTGAAAGAAGATGGCAAACCAATTTTTGAATTCTTGTTTGATAGTCCTTTATCAGGAGGTCTAGGAGGAGTAGATGACATATTCAATACCGAAACAGGCGGAGGAGGTTTGTCTGTGTTTGACAGCGTCGGCGACACAATATCACAGGTCGGTGATACAATATCAGAAGTAGGTAACACAGTGTCAAATGTAACTGATTCTATAGGAGATGCAGTTACCGACGCCACAGACAGCATAGGCGACGCTTTTACTTTCAACAACAACGATAACAACTAAATTATGAAAGATCATATCAATAGATATACCGGCGAATCAAAAAGAAGTTCAGCTAAACTTGTAAACAGGACGCCTCCACAAAATCCTTGTATTGCGATTGTTAGAAATCATCTGGATGCAGATTACCTTGGCGGGCTGGAAGTACAATTGTTGGACAGATCTAGTTCAGGTAACAAGCCAAACGAAGAAGGTACATTTTACAAAGTGAGATATCTGTCTCCTTTTTACGGACTTACACCCTTGGATGGCATACAACAAAACGCTGGTCATCAATTTAGTCAAAAATCATATGGTATGTGGTTTGTTCCTCCCGATGTAGGAAGCCTTGTTCTTGTAATTTTTGCAGAAGGAGGCGAAGGCTTTTGGATTGGTTGTGTGCCTCAGAAGGGCACTAACTTTATGACGCCCGCAGGAGATGCAGTCACAACATATACCAGTGAACAGCAGGATCAGAAACTGCCAGTAGGTGAATACAATAAGACGTCTGTTGCTGAACAAAACACAGGCAACAAAAATGCCACGCAATTTTTCAAACCTGTGAACACAGACTACTTAGATTCCTTAAACCAACGCGGATTAACCGAAGACGAAACTAGAGGACTTACTACTTCCAGTGCAAGGCGAGAAACACCTTCTACTGTGTTTGGAATTTCAACTCCCGGACCATATGATAGAAGACAGGATGCTCCAAAGGTACAATATGGCTCTACACAGATATACCATAACAGACTAGGAGGAAGTTCGCTAGTAATGGACGACGGGGATGCTACACTGCTTAGAAAAACTTCAGCAGCAGAAGGTCCGTCAGAATACGCAGACAGGAAAAAAGAAGAAACTGACGGTGATGTAACAATACCACACAACGAAATGCTGCGTCTAAAAACTCGCACAGGTCATCAGATTTTGATGCACAATTCAGAGGATCTAATCTATATCGGAAACTCCAAGGGCACTACTTGGATAGAGCTCACAGCAAACGGCAAGATAGATATCTATGCACAAGACTCTGTAAGTGTACATACGGAAAATGATCTAAATTTTCAAGCAGACAGAGATATTAATATTGAAGCAGGCAGAGACATAAACCTAAAAGCAAATAAAAATATTGCAGCAGAAAGCGTGGAAAATTTCCAGTTGATTGTAGGCAAAGACAACAAAATTACCACAACTGGAAAATTTGATCTTTCTGTAGAACAGGGAATAAAAATTACAACTCCAAAAGACACACAGGTATCCAGCAAGAATAATCTGTTTACAGCAGAAACTGATACAGATATTAACAGCGGCGGAAATCAAACTATAACAACTGGCTCAAAATTAAGAATGAACGGGCCTACTGCAAAAACAGCAGAAGAAGCAGAAGCTGCTGAGCCATTGACTACATGGCAGTTGCCGGCAGGAGACAGCACAGTTGAAACAATTATGCGCAGAGTGCCTCAAACCGAACCTTGGTTCCAGCATGAAAATCTTGCACCTTTAAATTTTACCCCAGAAGAAACTGATGTTAAAAAACCAGCAACATCTGGTTCGGGTATAACTCAAGAGCCTCCTGAATCTGGTGAGTATATTCCTACTGCTGATACTTTTAGAAGAGGCTTATAAACCAAGGTAAATACCAATATGAGCACGCTAGAAAAAAATATCTATAAACAGATCACAGTACCTTCCAACAAAAAAGCTCAGGCAGTTCCTGAAAGTCGCGCTTATAGAGGAATTTCAACAGTAAATCCTGATAATCCAAGTTTTGTTTTGTATGACATTGCGCTTATCAAGCAAGATATTATAAACCATTTTCATATTAGACAGGGTGAAAAACTCAATGATCCTACTTTTGGCACTATTATTTGGGATTTGTTGTACGAACAACTTACAGACCAGTTGCGAGATTTGATTATAAAAAATGTATCCACAATAATCAACTACGATCCTCGAGTAAATGTAGAAGAAATAACTGTTGATCGATTCGACAAAGGCATACAGATAGAATGCGTGCTCACTTATCTGCCTTATAGCATCTCGGAGTCGCTTCGTCTAAAATTCGACCAAGATGCCGGACTTGTGTAATTAACTACGCAGTTTTTTTTATAAAATAAATACTCTACATAGAGGAATAGAGAATGTCATCTACAGATAGACAAAATAGACTGTTAGCATCTGAAGACTGGAAAAGAGTTTATCAATCTTTTAGAAACGCAGAATTTCAGTCATACGATTTCGATAATCTACGCAGAACAATGATCAATTATCTTCGTGAGAATTACCCCGAAGATTTTAATGATTACATCGAATCATCGGAATATCTTGCTTTGATTGACATGATTGCATTCCTAGGTCAAAACTTAGCGTTTAGGATCGACCTTAATGCTAGAGAAAACTATCTTGAATTAGCAGAAAGAAGAGAATCAGTTCTTAGGCTTGCAAGGCTGTTAAGTTACAATCCTAAGCGAAATCAAGCAGCAAACGGTTTGCTTAAAGTAGATTCGGTTTCTACAACAGAATCTGTTATAGATTCAAATAATATTAATCTAGCTGGCCAAAACATAAATTGGAATGACCCAGCTAATTCAAATTGGAATGAACAATTTCAGAGAATACTAAATGCTGCTCTTCCTGAAAACGGTAAGATAGGTAATCCAGCAAAACAAGAAAATATTAATGGTGTGCCCACAGAGCAGTATAGATTAAACGGCACAGAAGAAGATGTTCCTGTTTATGCCTATACAAAAACCGTAGATGGCAGAACTGTTACATTTGAAGTGACTTCTACGGATATTACAGATCAAGACATAATAGAAGAACCTCCATTGCCTGATAACAGTCTTGCTTTCTTATTTAGAGATGATGGCCAAGGACCAGCAAGCACTAACACTGGTTATTTCTGTCATTTTAGACAAGGCTCTCTTGACGTAGGTAATTTTTCTGTATCAAACCCTAGCACTAACCAAACCGTGGCAATCGACGCAAAAAATATCAATAATTCGGATGTTTGGTTATATTCACTAGACAGCAACGGCAATGAAACTCAGTTATGGACACAGGTTGATGCTGTAGAAGGCAATAACGTAATTTACAACAGCCTAGCACGTCGAGAAAGAAATATCTACTCGGTACTGACTAGAATTGAAGACAGAATTAATTTGATTTTTGCGGATGGTACTTTTGGTAATCTTCCACAAGGCGCGTTTAGGATTTATTATAGAACTTCTGTAAACCAGAGGTTAGTAATTAATCCAGACTCTATGAGATCAGTTTCTATTACAATACCATATGTATCTAAAAGGAACACAAGAGAACGTCTCACAATTACTCTAGGCCTTAAAAACACAGTGGACAATGGCACAGTATCAGAAACAAACGAAAGCATAAGAACAAACGCTCCGTCTACCTATTACACTCAAAATAGAATGGTAACAGGGGAAGACTATCAAGTAGCGCCTTTAGGAATTAGTCAAGAGATTGTAAAAGTAAAATCAGTTAATAGGACAAGTTCAGGAATATCAAGATATTTTGATTTAATAGATGCCACAGGCAAATATTCTAACACCAATCTATTCGGAACAGACGGCGCATTATATAAAGATTTTATAATGCCTAAAACCAGTTTCACATTTGAAAACTTGACAGACATTGAAGGCGAAGTTGTAAACACTGTTGAGCCTATACTAGCGGATAGCAAACTGAAAAATTACTATCTAGACCAATTCCCTCAATTGTTTGTAGAAGATTTGGGCAGTATATGGCAGCAATCTACAGCAGACACAAATCAATCAACAGGCCTATTTGAAAACGCAAACGGTGTTGCAGTCAAAGTCAGTTCATTCACTGGCTCTAACATGAAATTTGTTAAGCCTAACAGTCTTCTGAAATTTGAGCCTCCAGAAGGCTTTCATTTTATGCCTGACGGTACTCTAATGGCAGGACCCGCATCACACCTTGGTTCTAGGGAATATCTATGGACCAAAGTTGTAAGTATTTCAAACGACGGTACCGAAGTTGCCGATAACGGCATCGGCCCTATTGTGTTTAACGATATTATTCCTACAGGAGCAAAACTAGTCGAAATTAGAACAGCGTTGCCTACGGCACTTACTACCGAAGTAGAAGCTCAGACAATTGATCAGATTTTTTCGTTTAGAACATTTGGTCTTAGATATTCTCAAAGCGACAGCGAATGGAGAATTATTTCACAGAATAACCTAGACACGTCGAGCGATTTCTCTACTGGTAAAACAGGCGATACCACAGGCCAAAATTTAGACGCAAGTTGGCTAGTCTTATTTGAAACAGACGGTGAGCGATATACTGTTACCTATCGAGCACTGAGATATGTGTTTGAAAGTGATAAAGAAATACGTTTTTTCTATGACAGTTCTGATAAATTTTTTAATAATAAAACAGGTAAAACCGAAAAAGACAGAATATCAGTTCTTAGCATCAATACAAAACCCGATGCTACTCTGCCTTTTAACAGAACATTTGACTGGAAAATTGTTGAAGAATATCGAGACACTCAAGGATATGTGGATAGTAAGAAAATTGAAATCTCATTCTTTGATGACGACAATGATGGTATTGTAGATGATCCTGATATCTTCAAACAAATAGTGCAAGAAGAACAAAACCCTATAGACAAATTGGTGTTTCTCGAACTGCGAACTTCTACAAACGGAGTTAATGATTTTATATATGTGACTCCTGAAGAAATAGGAGTGCATATTTTTGAAAGAGAATCAGAGGTTATACCAAGCAAGTTCGAAGATCAAAGTCTTTTTTATTTTAGAGAGCAGGACGTGTTTAAGATACTTAACAGAGACACTGCTAGATTTTCAATATCTTCCAATTACAGAGCAAAAATAGGAAGAGATAATCTAAAATTTCAGTATTTTCATACTGCAGATCAAAATGCTCGAATAGATCCCAGCGCAAGCAATATAATTGACACATATCTGTTGACTAGAGGATACGACACGCAATATAGACAATATCTGCAAAATGCTATAGAACAAGAGCCCTTACCACCGAGCAGTGATTCACTCTTTGTTAGTTATGGTACAGAGTTGAACAAAATAAAATCAGTTAGCGATGAAATTATCTATCATCCTGTTAAGTACAAAGTGTTATTTGGCGCAAAAGCTGACAGAGATCTTCAGGCAAGGTTTAAAATTGTTAAGAATCCAGATCTTGTAATAAATGATAACCAATTGAAGTCTGGAGTGATTAGATCAATAAATCGTTATTTTGCCCTAGAAAATTGGGACTTTGGTGATACTTTTTACTTTTCAGAACTTGCTGCTTATGTCATAAACGAACTGACACCTGATCTAGCAACGTTTGTAATTGTTCCGGTTCAAGAGAATCAGGTATTTGGTTCTCTTTTTGAAGTTAAATCTGAATCAGACGAAATTTTTATAAGCGGAGCAACTGTGGATGATATAGATATTATAGACGAATTGACAGCGTCTAGATTAAAAGCAGACGGGGCTGTTGTAAGACAGACTACATCAACTAATATAGGCATAACCAGTATGAATTATCAAAATAGTAATTCAACGCCGCTTACTAGTTCGCCAAGCAGCATGGCAACTAGTTCCAATATTTCAGTGCCTCCAAGCAGTTCGCCACCGAGCACTTCGCCACCACCGAGCACTTCGCCACCACCGAGTTCACCAAGCAGTCCACCTAGTGGAGGGTATAGCTACTAATGGCTTTTAATAAGGATCAAAGAGAGTTTCCTCTACCAGGAGGATCTGACGATAGGCGCAGAAGTTCTAGACATCTTCCCAGATATTTTAGAACTCAGGCAAACAATAAATTTTTGTCAAGCACGTTTGACCAATTAATACAACCTGGCGTCACAGAAAAACTTAACGGATATATAGGAAGACAGACAGCTCCGGGTTATTCTCCTGATGATTTCTATATCGGCGACGTAAGCAAAGATAGAGAAGATTATCAACTAGAGCCGGCTGCTGTTGTAAAAGACGATCTTGACAATGTACAGTTTTATGGCGATTATAACGATTATATTAATCAAATAAACAACCTTGACGGAGCTGTAAAAGATCATTCAAAACTTAATCAACAAGAGTACTACAGTTGGAACCCACATATTGATTGGGATAAATTTGTAAACTTTAGGGAATACTATTGGTTACCAAACGGTCCTCAGCCTGTGCCAGTATCTGGCGATAACATTCAGATACAATCTACCTATTCGGTTACTTCCGAGGATAACATTGATAATTATGCATTTGTATTTTCTCCTGACGGATTAACTCAGAATCCAGAACTTACACTTTATAGAGGAACTACTTATAGGTTTGAAATAGATTCGCCTGGTATTCCTATAAGTTTTAGAAGCACACGAGTTACTGCTGCAGCGTGGTCTGCAAATACAAGATTCCTAGAAGGTGAAACAGTTGTATATGAAAGTCAAATTTATACTGCTACTGCAACTCATAGATCGGGCGAAATTTTCGAAGAAGATAGAGATTTATGGTTCATAGATACTTCACTAAACCTTGTAAATGAAGTATCGCAACAGGGTGTAGAAAACGGCATAGTTGAATTAACACTATTTCCTGACTCTCCTAATTTTATATACTATGTGAGCGACGCCGACATAAATGCAGGCGGTCTGATAAGAGTGTATAACGAAGAAGAAGCATCCTTTATTGATGTAGAACAAGACATAATAGGAAAAAGAAGTTATACCACAGGAAATGGATTTGATTTGTCTAACGGCATGAAGATCTATTTTCAAGGAACAACTGCTCAAGCCAAATATCAACAAGGTTCATGGTATGTTGAAGGTGTTGGCTCTAGTATTACTTTAATATCTGAAGATGACCTCAATATTTCTTCTGCTTTTGTGGAAGACACTCAGATCGATTTTGATACAGAAGGATTCGATACTGTACCATATTCTAGAGCGATAGGCTTTCCAAGAGATAAAGATTATTTCACAATCAATCGATCAAGCAGAGACGGAAACCTTTGGAGCAAATATAATCGCTGGTTTCATCGTGATGTAATTGATAAAGCAGCTGAAATTACTGGTGTTGAAAGTAGTTTAGATCAAAACGCTAGAGCAGCTAGACCAATTATTGAGTTCGAAGCAGGAGTAAAACTGTTTAATTTTGGAACAGGTGCTAAACAATCGGTAGACTTAGTAGATGATTTTACAAAAGATATATTTTCAACCATTGAAGGCTCAGAGGGCTATAATATTGACGGTGTAGATCTAACAAACGGAATGAGAATTCTGTTTACAGCAGACACTGACGTAAGAGTTTCTGGAAAAATCTATACAGTAGAATTTATTTTATTTAAAGGTCAAAGACAAATTGCACTGAGAGAAGCAGAAGACGCACAACCCTTTAGTAACGAAACAGTGCTTTGTAAACAGGGCGCTACTTTTAGCGGTAAAATTTTGTATTATACCGGAGTAGAATGGGAACTTGGTCAACAGAAAAATAGTGTAAACCAAGAACCTCTTTTTGATGTTTTTGATTGCGAAGGTAACAGTCTAGCTGATCCAGAAGTTTATCAATCATCCAGCTTTGCAGGAACCAAGATTTTTTCATATAGTAGAAGTCAAGGCTTCAATGATCCAGAGCTAGGATTTCCTCTTGCGTATCGCAGTATACAGAACGTTGGAGATATTGTTTTTGATTTTAACCTTTCCTCTGATGCTATTACATTTTGTCCTGACAAATCGATAGTGCTTACTGAAAGCACAGGAATTGGCTATCTTAAACAATTTCAAGACAGAGAGACTTTCCAATATGTAAACGGTTGGAAAAAAGCGGAACAACTCAGTCAACAATACGTTATAAGACAATTTGTAGCCGAAAGTGACCAGTCGAATTATCCTATAGATGTATACGATAACAGTGCAGAATTAGAAGATCTAGTTATAAAGGTTTTTGTAAACAATAAACTGAAACAACCAGTGGTTGACTACTCAGTAATAACCAATGCTCAAAACCAGTCAGAAGTGTTGCTGCCAAACCTAGAAGACGGCGATGTTATACAAATAAAAACAAGATCAAACGCTGTAAAAAATGAAAACGGAAAATATGAAATAGCAATAAATCTCGAAAGAAATCCTCTCAACGATGATGTCCAACGCCTTACGTTAGGCGAAATCAATGATCATGTAGGGACTATAATTGAAGATATAGAGGATTTTGAAGGAAAATATCCAGGGTTGTCTAATCTCAGAGACCAAGGACAAGTATCTCAATTTGGAAGAAGAATAGTAAAACATTCTGCACCTCTTAATCTTGCGCTTTATCATTTACTAGACGAAGATGCAAACCTTGTAAAATCACTGCAGTTTGCAAGACAAGAATATGGCAAGTTCAAAAGAAATTTCCTACGGACATCATTTGATCTAGCATTCGACGGCCCTATAAACAAGCATTTTGACCAAGTAATGCGTCAAATCACAAAGGAAAAGCCTAATACAGATCCTTTCTATTTTTCCGATATGGTAGCGACAGGCGCTAAAAACACAACTGTATTCGAAATTGACTCCGCAGACCAGGAGTTTTTCGGACTTAGTGGCAGCTTTAATTTAGAAAATCTAAGTGAAAGATCTGTACTGGTGTACTTGAACGGTGTTCAATTAATCCACAGCAAAGATTATATCTTTAATGACGAAGGGTTCGTTGTGCTTTTTGCGGCGATAGACAGAGGCGACGAATTAGTTATTGATGAATTTGAAAGCACAAACGGTAGCTTTGTTCCAGCTACGCCTACCAAGCTTGGATTATATCCGAAGTTTATTCCCCAAAAGTTTGTTGATGATACCTATATCGAACCCCGCACAGTAATACAAGGCCACGACGGAAGTTTGACCTTGGCATTTGACGATTTTAGAGACGATCTAATTCTTGAACTAGAAAAAAGAATATACAACAACATTAAAGTTGAATACGATTCTAACCTGTTCGACGTACTAGATTATATTCCTAGCGTTTATAGAAATACTGGCATTACAAGAGATCAAATCGACCAGACTATGATAAGCGACTTTGTTCAATGGACAAGGTTAGTAAACGAAGACTACACAGAAAATACAAGCTACAACAGAAATAATTCTTTTACTTGGAATTATACCGGTTCTTCAAATTTCAATAATCAAAAAGTAAAAGGAAGATGGAGACAGGTATATCAAGCCGCCTATGATACAGATCGTCCACATTCTCACCCATGGGAAATGCTCGGATATTCTATTAAACCTTCATGGTGGAATGAACAATACGGCGAAGCACCATATACCAGCAATAACCTATTAATGTGGGAAGACATAGAAAAAGGTATTGTAAGAGAGCCGGGTAAAAACTTCATACAATTTGAAAAATATAAAAGACCTGGTCTAGTGGCTCATTTGCCTGTAGACGATAGAGGCAACTTGTTGTCACCTCTACAGAGCAATTATATTAAAGATTACAACACATCAGACCTGTCTCAAGACTTTGTTTATGGTGATTGGTCTCCGGTAGAAACTGCTTGGAGAAAAAGTTCAGAATATCCGTTTGCAATACTGGGTTCGCTGTTTGTAAACCAACCTGCTAGAACTATGAGTGTTTGTTTTGATAGAACACGTCAACAGAGAGGATTAGTTGATGATATAATCTATGAAAAACCTAATAGACAGATAAGACTACAGGATATTGTGTTCCCTAATTCAATACAGGACAACGAAAGAATATTTACAGCAGGTTTTGTAAACTACATTAGAGATTATGTAAGTTCGAGTGTTACTCGTATCTATGAGACCTATAAAAATAACCTAAGAAATATAGATAATCAAATAGGAGCAAAACTAGCAGGGTTTACTACGAAAGAAAAATTTAAACTTATATTAGATTCAAGAACACCGTTTAATGAAGGTAATGTTTTTGTGCCAGAGGAAAACTATCAAATATTTCTAAACACAAGCACCCCGATCAAAACGGTGTACTATAGCGGTGTAATTGTAGAAAAGCAAGGCAACGGTTTTGTTATTAGAGGATATAATGAGCAACAGCCATATTTTGAATACACACCTCCTAGAAAACGCAATCAAGATCCAATAGTTAGCGTTGGCGGAATCTCAGCAACATCAACAGACTGGGTATCGAACAGAACACTCACTAGCGGCACAATAGTAAATTTTAGAAATTCATTTTATAGAGTTACTACTTCGCATGTATCTGGCAATACATTCGACGAAGACAAATTTACAAAACTTCCTAGACTCCCTGTCGAAGGAGGAAGAGAAGCAGCAATACGACAAGAATATCTGCCAACTACAGAAATTCTGCCTTATGGCACTGTGTTGAAAGATATTCAAGACGTAGTTGATTTTATTCTAGGTTATGGCAATTGGTTAGAAACTCAGGGATTTGTATTTGACTATTACGAAGGCGATACTGGTCTAGTAGCGGATTGGATTACGGCTACAAAAGAATATCTATTCTGGACAACCCAAAACTGGAGCAAAGGATCAGTAATTTCGCTGTCTCCTGCGGCATTCAAACTTAAAGTTGAATCTCAAAATTCTATTGTAGGAGATATCTACGATACAATTTATGGATACAGTTTGCTTAAAGTCGACGGCAAAAAATTCCAACCTGAATTTGTTAGTTTAACAAGAGAAGAACCTGGTGAATTTGAAATTAAACCAAAAGCTACTGAAGATGGAATTTTTGGTGTTAGAGTGTCATTTGTTCAAAAAGAACATGCTCTTATTATAGATAATAGAACACAGTTTGGTGACATTATATACGACCAGCCTGCAGGTTATAGACAAGAAAGAATAAGAGTTCTTGGATACCGAACAGGTGAATGGGACGGTTCGGTAAATATTCCAGGCTTTATATTTGACGAAGTAAAAATTGAAGACTGGCAACCATGGCGTGACTACGTGATAGGCGACCTAGTGCGTTACAAAGAGTTCTTTTATGCTGCAAGAACTCCTGTGACAGGAACAGCAGTATTTGATTCACAAGATTGGTCGCAATTGTCAGAAAGACCAGAAAGCGGAATAATACCTAACTTTGAATACAAAACAAATCAATTTGCAGATTTTTATGACCTCGATACTGATAATTTCGATTCAGAACAACAAAAGTTTGCACAACATCTTATCGGGTATCAAAATAGAGACTATCTTGCAAATATTATAAATGACGAAGTAAGTCAATACAAGTTCTATCAAGGATTTATACAAGACAAAGGCACTGCTAATGCTTTTACAAAGCTGTTCGATGCACTAGGCAGTGCCAACAGAGACAGCCTAGAATTTTACGAAGAATGGGCAATTAAATCAGGACAATATGGAGCGGCAGACGGATTCAAAGAAGTAGAATACATACTAGATGAATCTCAATTTAGGGCCTCACCGCAGCCTATAAAACTAACTGACAGAGCAAGTACAGGAACTGAACTTGTTTATAGGATTTTGCCTAACGAAACCTATCTAAAACCTGAAGATTACAATCATGCACCGTTTCCAGAAAAATCTGTAACAGATACATTTGTTAAAAATAGTGGGTATGTAAACCCCGATGATGTAGATTTTACGCTAGATGAATATAGAGATATATTAAATCTAGATTTATTTGATTTGAAATTTGGCAGCAAAATATGGGTAGGTAACGAAAATAATACTTGGAATATCTATACGGTTGCAAGAACTGACCTAGAAGTAGAAGCAATTGAGTCTAGCGAAATCGGATACGACTTGTCATTATCAACAACTGATTGGCAACTTGACAACGAAGAAATTATAGGCATCTACAATGTGTCGCCAATAGACGGATTGTATCAGATCGACAGCATTGAAAACAACATCATTAAAGTGCGTTCAGAGTCTCAGGAACAACCAGATGTTGGCGATCTCAAGGGTAAAATTGTTAGATTAGTTTCTAGCAGATTTACTAATGCAACTGAGGTTTGCCAAAATACCAAAATTATAAATCAAGGATTAGATCGACTTTGGATTGATAATACAAGCGATGCCTGGCGAGTTATAGACAGAAACATGGCGTTCTCTGAACACGAAACAATAACTTCAGATTTTAGCGAAAGCGCTAGTTTTGGATCCAGCATAGATTCAAATAGAAACAATACAGTATTAGCAGTAGGTGATCCTGATAATGAAAACGGCAAGGTTTACATTTATACAAGAGCAAATAATTCTGGCACATATAAATTAGCAACTACTCTTGAAATAGATGATGAAATTGCAAGTCCTGGTGCAGGCTTTGGATCTTCAGTTGCAGTATCACAAGATGGAAACTTTGTTGCAGTAGGGTCGCCTAAAGCATCAAATGTAAAAAGTAGATTTTCAGGAACTTTTAGTCCAGGCAGAAACTATGAACTAGGCAGCATTGTTCAACTCAACGATAATTTTTGGAAATCTGAAACAGATATTGCAAAAGCTCAAGAAGCAGTCGAATTAGGTTCTTACGAATCAGTTTTACAGATACTTATAGAACTTGGAGTTGCTGATAGCAATTCGAATATACCGGTTCTTCTTGCAGGTAATTATCCTTTCGAAAATCAGTCTGCCGATCATTTCCTTGTCAGAGCGCCGAGAGATATGTACGACGGATCTAGTGTAGGCGACACAGTTGAACTAAAATGGAATACACTTTCCTATGCATATCAGGACAATCAAGATTTAGAAACAGTAGAGCCGTTCCTAGGAACAATCTCTCAACTAGATTCTGATTTTATTACAAAAAATCACGTAATAGCAGAAAAAATTGACAGCATTCTTTACGTAGAATCAGCAACAAATATTCCAGATGTTGGTCAGATTGTTGAAACACAATCAGCTTCGGGAACTGTAGCATACGTTTACAATGAAGCCAGCGAGATTACAATTTATGTTACAGATCAAAATGGTGAATTTGATCTTCAAGGTTCATTGACAACTGGTATAGGCGAATTTGTTGGTGAATATGAATTAGAAGCCGCACAAGGTCAAATTCCAGACATAGAAGAATACTGGGGCGGATTTTGGAAAATAGATGTACAGGCAGAATACGATGTATTTAACACAATAAGCGATAACGGAAGAGGACTGGTTTATACCAATCTGACACCCCAAGGCGACGCTGAACTAGACATACCATATTTTAATGTGCTCGATTTTGAATCAGATGAATTTTCCAGCTTTGATACAAGATATACAGAAATTGCTAACCTTACCTACGAAGGCCTTCCTGGCCCAGACGGAGAAACTGGTGTCTTTGAATCAAATCTATATGTCCTGAGAGCTCCAAAACCTCTTACTGACCAATTATCCCCAAGTGAAAACATTGAGGTTTTTTACAATGACTTGCCTAACAGTGCAACAGGTAGTTTTATAGACACAGAACAGATTGGCATTACCACAGATGAATTGAATAGAACCCATACAATTTTCGACCTATGGGATGGATATATTGATTATAGAATTACTAAATTCTTCTCTGATGGTTCTCCTATTGAACCTAAAGTTGGAATCACAGTACAGGATATTACAAACGAAGGCACAGCAGAAGTTGCTTTCTATCAAAAATTTGATTCTCTTAATGCTCGTATCTATGTGAAGAATGTAGACGGTGTTTTTGCACTAGGCAGACTGTTTGGTGAAAATAGAGAGATTCAGTTTTTAGGTGATGGATCAAATACAGACTTTGGTGTAAACAGAGTATTCGGACAAATTGAGTCAAGGAGTCTTGGTTATGATCCGGATGGAGTAGGAAAATTAATAGTATTTGAAACTAGAGACGGCGACAATATAGAACTGCAGGATAAAAATAGAATCACAATAAAGGTGTCTGACGATCCAAGAGATAACGAAGATTTACCTGACACAGACATCATAGCTACGCCTGAATACTGGTTTTATCAAGAAGAAATAATTAGTGGCGCACCTAGAGAACCAAATATTCCCGCAGACAATAACAATGACTGGAGACAAGTATACAGAATTCCAGCAGATTCTTCAGGTGCCGAGAGTTCTTTTGAAAATGAAGGCCTATTTACTGTCTTTACAAGAACAGGCAGCGGGCAGTATACAAAAATCGATGACTTTATTGTACCACAAAGAGATAATAATATCAGATTAGGGGAAGACGTTAAGTTTTCTGATATTAACAACTTAACAAAACTTTTCGTTAAGGCTGCAGGAAACAGCGACAGTGAAAATTTTGGCAAAATCTTTGTAATTAAAAACGGAGAAGAAAATGAAAACCTATATAGTTGGGAAATAGGCCGCGATAAAGATTATACAGGTGAATTTGATATTCAACGGCAATATTTTAGAGATAATGTTGTATTCCTCGACGAAGCAAACGACAATGTCTCGCGTGGCTTGTATAGAGCAAAAACCAACCTGATACCTGGGGAATTTGATAACGATGATTGGAATTTCATTGAAGACCCGATTGATTACCTAGGATTTGTACCAAATAGCCAAGGACTTGTTTTAGAAGATTTTTCTACCGTATCAGATATTGGCGACTTAACTGAGTTTTCAAGAGATTTTGATGTTTCTGAAAATGGAGAAATCCTTGTAACAAGCTCATTTTACAACGACACACAGCCAAATAGGCTAGTAATATATAGAAACCAAAACGGTTTGTATGTTAGAGACCAAGAAATTCAAGCTCCTAGCAACACTGATGATTTTGGAAATTCTATAAGCATAACCAATGACGGTTTGTTCCTTGCGGTAGGCGCTCCCCTAGATGACACAAACGGCCTTAATCAAGGCGCAGTATTTGTTTACAAACAAGTCGATGGTGAATTTGTGTTGAGTCAAATTCTTACTAGTTCTAATGATGATAAAAATGAACAATTTGGTTACAGAGTAGATTTTAGTACTAAAACACTAGCAGTTACATCTAGAAACGGTGATAGTTTTTCCGAAGCTATTTTTGATAGCGGCGAAACTATATTTGATAGAAACTTGACAAAATTTAGGGACTATGAGGACGATGCAGGCATAGTTCAAATTTATGAATTATTTGACAACTCGTTGTTGTATGCTCAAACCATTGATTTCGACGACAGCGGAGTAAAATATTTTGGTAGAAATCTTAGCGTAGTAGGAAATCATATCTACATAGGCATGCCGCAACTTGAATACCTAGATAATGCTAAAGGCACTGTAGTTGATTATAGGAAAAAACAAAACAGCTCGTTATGGAAGGAATTAAGAAGAATTAAACCTACAGTAGATGTTAGCAAGATTAAAAAAGTTTCGCTATACGATACTAGAAAGAACGAACTAATACAATATCTTGATTATATAGATCCTCTACAAGGAAAAATTGCAGGAATTGCAGAGCAGGAAATTTCTTATAAACTATACTACGACCCAGCTGTTTACACAGAAGGCACAGAAGTTCAGATAGACAGAACAAATAGCTGGGGGGAACCACAGGTAGGAGAGATTTGGTGGGATTTATCTAATACCAAATTTCTCAATCCGTACCAAAGCGAAATTATCTATAGCGCTAATAACTGGAGCACGCTTTTCTCAGACCAAAATTCGGTTGATGTCTTTGAGTGGGTAGAAGCAGATATACTTCCTAGTGAATGGGATAGACTTTCAGGAACCGAGCAAGGATTTACTAGAGGCATTACTGGCACTACAAGGTACGGAGATAGTGCATATGTGTCTAAGAGAGTATACAATAAAGCATCTCAAACTTTTTCAACTAGATTCTACTATTGGGTAAGAAATAAATCAACAGTGCCTAATATAGAATCTAGAAAAACATCTGCCCAAGACATAGCTGATCTCATAAGAAATCCGCAAGGGGAAGGCTAT
>Ga0209937_1000190_pt1 | contig 20846 bp, 32 predicted proteins | sample SalPon1_B_H2O_MG_FD_185699 | JGI IMG/M metagenome (GOLD analysis project Ga0209937, IMG submission 185699) | Salt pond water microbial communities from South San Francisco under conditions of wetland restoration - Salt Pond MetaG R1_B_H2O_MG... | ecosystem: Environmental > Aquatic > Non-marine... | reverse complement strand
CGTTGCCAATGCCCGTGGAGGTGTCCGAACGCAAAGCCGCGATGCACGCATCGCATGATGATGTCCGGGTGTATGCACAAAACCAATTCACGGTCTCCGGCTTTAAGGGCTTCATCGACATCGGCAGCCCGATCATGGTCGAGTGGACGCTCGATGCGGTGAAGGGGATGCGACATACCGAAGCCACGCATGTCCATGCCCATGGCGTGCCGCTGGAGATCTCCGACATGGGCTTACGGCGGGCGAACCAATTCCTCTTCACCATGGGCGTGGATATGGACATCTCATATCGGGATTGGGAGCCACCAGACGATTATGAGGGGCTTCAATGACCGACATCCCCGATGCACTCACCGGCTCCAAGGTGGAGGCGCAAGTCCTCCGGCATGAGGTGTGGAACCGCATCAACCGCCGCAACCAACATTACATGGCGGCGTTGGTCGGGCCCGAGGGGTCCGGCAAGTCGTGGACGGCTCTCAAGATCGCCGAGGTTATCGATCCGACGTTCGATGCGGACCGGGTGATGTTCGATCCCCATACCTTCATGGAGCAACTCACGGAGTGGAAGGATGCCGGCGAGACACGCGGCAAGATGATCGTCGTCGATGAGGCCGGTGTCGGGATCGGATCGAGGTCGTGGTACGACAAAGACCAGATACAACTCAATAAAGTCCTTCAGGTCATCCGGTCCGAAAACATGGGGATGCTCTTCACGCTGCCGCGGCTTTCCGAGCTCGACTCACAAACCCGCGGCCGGCTCCGAGCGATGATCAAGATGGATGACATGAAGCCGGGCAAGTATGCGGACGTGAAGTATCTCCGCTGGTTCCCCGCACGCGATGAGCGATCGAAGGTCTACCGCAAATACCCGATCGTTGGGAAGGGATCGCGTGCCAAGAAGGTCCGGCGGCTTCGGTTCGGCCCGCCATCCGAGGAGCTCGTCGAGGGCTACGAATCGCGGAAGGATGCCTTTCAGACAAAGCTCTATGAAGATACGACCGAGCAAATCAGCGATGACGAAGATAAAGAGAATCCGGTCAAGACCATCGCACGAGAGATATTCGAGGAGTCACTAGATGACTACATATCCATCTCGGCATCGAATAAGATGGAATACATCGATAAGGATCTGATAGCCATCGATTATGACATCTCCGAGCATCAAGCAAATAAGGTGAAAAAGCTCCTCGAACGGAAACGGTCCGCGCGCGGGGAAACAGAGGCTACCGCATAGGGTTCTAACATGGATTATGGTCTTACACATGTGGCTGATGAGCTCCGGTCCGGGGCGGAGAGGCCGCCAGGCTGGCTTAAAGCGGCCGTTGGAGTGTCACTCATCGCATCGATCTACCTCTTCGGCATGATGCACGGCATCCAACTCGGGGCGGCAGCGCAAGCACTCGGCTACGTGAACATTCCGCCCACGTTCGTCGAGCTGCCGGGGACGATCGCCGGCGCCAATCGGTTCGCACCCACCACCACCATGTTCGATATCCTCGATCGTGTCCGGTACACGACCATGGCGTTCGCCGGCATCGCACTCTCCGGCATCATGGGGTGGATCCTCCACACTCGACTTCCGTGATCGACCATCACCTCACCGGCCGACTCTCACGCGCGCGTGGTGTCATCGGTCGCTACCCCGATCCCGATGAGCGGTACATCCTCGAGTGGTCTGCGATCGACGACCGCCCGATCCATATGCTCGGTGTCACCAGGCCGCTGGTGGTCGAGTGGCACCAGCGGGGCGCGATGGTCCGGCGTGAGATGCTCCGGCCATGGGTCGGCCATGCATCGCACCCCGCCGACCGGGTGATCGAGTACGCACCAGAGGCACGGCCATATGCAGGCATGTTTTGGGGACGCCGCCCCCGGGGTTAGACCGGGGAAGATAGCCCTCCACGGGGGTCAATACCTATGTATGTCGCCGATAACACCTCATCATGGCACGCATCCCCTCGGACCCACCGGATGATGAACTCACCCCGCGGCAGCTTCACGATCGCGTCGATGAGGTGGTGAATCTCACCGCCGACGAGCTCGAGGCGTTCCGGGCATCCGAATACAATGAAGAGTATCTCGAATACAACAGTGACCGAGCGCAAGCCGGGAACGAACCTCTCGATGATGTGATCACCCTGTTGGAGACACCGCCGGATGAGTGGCGGGGTGTTGAGGATGGCTTCAACGAGATCGCCGAGGCGCGCGAGCTCCTCGACTTTCAGAGACGGACCCAAGGCCAGATCAAGAGCCAAGGTCTCGGCTCCAATACGATCGCCGAGTATGATGATATGACCTTCCGAGAGGCGGCATCGATCCGGTGGGGCATCGATCCCGACGATGATCGGGAGTGGCTATGAGTCGTAACTATTACGTCATCAAGGAGGGCGACCAGTGGAAGGTGAAACTCGAACGTGGGCGTGTCATCTCGACGCATCGCACCCAAAAAGCGGCAAAGCGTGAGGCAAAGCGGCTCGCTCGGAATAACGATCGAGGTGTCACCGTGAACGCCGCCGCGGGCTATACCCGGTATTCGATCGGCAAAGATGAGCTGTAACGACATAGATTAATTGTGTCGGGCCGTGATACTCGGCCATGGATGAAGAATCCGATAAGATCCAACGGCTTGAGGAGCGCATCGACCAGCTCGAGGACACCATCGCAAAGATGCTTCCCGGCCGACGGGATGCATTGAAACTCGGCGGGGCCGCCGTGATCGGAGCGGCCGCCATGTCCGGGTCGGCATCGGCCAACGCCGGCAGCGATGACGATCAAGTGGGGACGATCGGCTCGGACCCCGATGATTATGTCGATATCTACGTGGAACAAATCGCGTTTAGCGATGAGGGCACACTCCGGACGTTGGAGGTCGACGGCCGTGATCAACAGGGCGTCATCAACTTCAAGACCTCATAATCATGATTCCACCGACATCGATAGACGGCACCGACATCACCGGCGCGACCATCGACGGCACCGACGTGCAAGAGATCACCGTCGATGGCGATGTGGTGTTTTCCGCATCACAGCCCAAGATATACCACCTCGGCGGATACACCGGGTCGAAGATCGATGACATCTACGAGTACGACCCTGCCACCGATTCCATCGCCACCATGTCCGCCACGCTACCGCAGGATATCCGCTTCGCAACGGCTGCGGCTGTCGATGGCAAGATATACCACCTCGGCGGGTCGAACATCGATGAGATCTACGAGTACGACCCTGCCACCGATTCCATCGCCACCATGTCCGCCACGCTACCGCAGGATATCCGCTTCGCAACGGCTGCGGCTGTCGATGGCAAGATATACCACCTCGGCGGAAAAACCGGGTCGAACATCGATGACATCTACGAGTACGACCCTGCCACTGACTCCATCGCCACGATGTCCGCCACACTGCCGCAGAATATCCTGGCGGCAACCTCTGCAGCTGTCGATGGCAAGATATACCACCTCGGGGGATACACCGGATCGGAGATTGATGACATCTACGAGTACGACCCTGCCACCGATTCCATCTCCACCATGTCTGACACGCTTCCGCAGAATATTCGCCTGGGAACGGCTGCGGCTGTCGATGGCAAGATATACCACCTCGGGGGATTCACCGGGTCGTCCCGAATCGATGACATCTATGAGTACGACCCTGCCACCGATTCAATCGCCACCATGTCCGCCACGCTACCGCAGAATGACCAGCAGGCAGCGTCTGCGGCTGTCGATGGCAAGATATACCACTTCGGGGGATACAACGGGTCGTCCCGAATCGATGACATCTATGAGTACGACCCTACCACCGATTCCATCTCCACGATGTCCGCCACGCTGCCGCAGAATATATCGCAGGCAACGGCTGCGGTTGTGGGGTGATCCTTTCACAAAATGCCTGAAAATGCGACATTCGGATGACAGCATCGACGTGTCCGGTACTTCCCTGATTCTCGGACATCATCCTCGAGCGAGCTCATCGATCGGGCCGTGAATCTGCTGATGAGGGTAGTTTTTTGGCCGGTCACCGCGGAAGGCGGACATGGGTACATTCCCAACGAGATGGCATAAGATCGTGATCGTCGGGTGGGTGATGCTCACCATGATCGCCAACATGGGCACCGCCTTCGAGGAGGGTCTCTCATATACACTCGGGTACATCCTCGGCATGGCAGCCATGGCCACATTGGTCGTATTCTTTGCATCGCTGGTGATCGGGAAGCTCCGGCAGTGGAACGCACCGCCGGCGGACGCATGAATCTCCGGCCGCATGATGCCCGTGAGGGCTTCAAGGTATGGCTCTCTTCCGACGAGATCGACCAGCTCATCGATGCCGCACCGTTCGCCGAGGCTGCGATCGCGTTCGCACTTGCGGGGCGATGCGGACTCCGGTCGGCCGAGGTGCGGGACGTATGCCCGTCGGACATCAACCGGACCGACGCCGGCCCGATCCTTCGGGTGGTCGGGAAGGGTGACAAATATCGAGAGGCGTGGATTCCCGACGAGCTCGTCACGCGGATCGAGACGGCCGCGGACTTCCGCGACATGCCCGACCATCTCCCGATCGTCCAATCATCCGGGGAGTCGACGAAGGTGAGTACGCGGACACTCCGGCGGTGGATTGCCGATGCAGCTGCCGATCTCGTCGAGGAGACCGATGATGACGGGTGGTCGCAAGTGAGCTTTCACGACCTCCGGCGATCGTGGGCGACGAATCTCGCATCCGCGGGTGTCGATCCTATTCTGGTCCTCGACGTGGGTGGGTGGAACGATCTTGAGACCTTCTTGGATCACTACCGCGGCAGCTATTCACCCGAAGCGCACCGCCGGGAACGCGAAAAGGTGGAGTGGTTATAGCGGAAAAGCGGGCAAAAAACCGGGGCAAGCCAAACCCGGAGGAAAATCCCGCTTTGGTATGTCACCTAACACATAGCCGGTCGTGTTCAACCGGCGTGGGATGCTTAATGGCGAATTTACATAAAACTACCTTCGTGGCATTTATGTTGTGTAACATTTTACTAACTGATGCATGGCGAAGTTTACCATGGTTCGTATCTCCCGAGATACGAAACAGAAGATCGAGGAGATGAAGCCCGATGGGGTGGCGTGGCACGTGGTCATCGACTACCTCTTTGAATCGTATCTTGCCAACGATCCCAATGCCGCCGGACATCCGGAGTCGTGGGTGCATGACCTATTCACCGGACGGACGGAGGATGAGTGATTTCGATGGCCGAGATATCAGTGTGTCCGTTCTGCGATTCACCTCGGGTACATTACAGATCGGGTGGTCGTGGGAGTAATGTCACCAGATCATATCATTGTGAGTCGTGTAAACAACGGTTCAAGCATCCCCTCAAGCGAACCGCGCGGGCACCGGGGTCTCGGAGAGGTCTTGCCAAGAAGCTTTGCGAGCTCGATCCGGATGAGGTGACGGGATGACCGCGAACTTCAATGATGAGTATATCGAGCTGCCTGGAAAGATGATGGATTGGGAACGGCCCGAGCTCACCGGGTACGCCCGAGGTGACTGTTTACATCTCGAAGATCCCCGTGTTCACGGCGCGTGGATCGAGGGCAAAGCCGTAAACCTCGGTGATTATGAATGACAGATATACCAGCATTTGAGTGCGGGATGATCAACCGATAGGTGCGGGTCATCCGGCCACCTCGACGACGTACCTGACTTTTCGGTTTTTTTTCGAAACATATCAGAATAAATTAGCTTTCAAACCCTTTCCGCGCCCGCGCGCGTATGCGCGCATGGTAGGCGAAAAACCGTTCCACGTTGTTAGCATATAGCATGATTTAGTGCGACCACCCGATAGATATTTGTCGGATTGGTCACGTAGCTTAAGCTACGAAAGCAAGCATCCAGAAAGGGGACGCCACACTCTCCTTTCGGGTTAGAGCCGCTTAAACGTGGCGATAGCGACGCTTTCGGGCAAACCCATGAACGAACATGAACATAAAGCGAAGGTCTGCGGATGGCTTGTAAAGTACGGTATCACCGAGATATTCTGGGAGCAAACGAACGATCATGGCATCCCAGTGTTCGAGCTGGAGGGTGCGGAGGGTCGGCCGGATATGTTGTTCCGTGCGAATGATCGGTGGGTCGTCGTCGAGTTCAAGAGAGGCGATCGACTCACCACGGCATGGGATGCCAAGTATGAGCTGATCGACTACCTCGATGAGTTCGTGAATGGTGATGCCACGTACAAAGCCAACGGAAAGGTGGTCATTCCGGAAACGTTCGTCGTTGCAACAGGCCAATCACCACGAGCTGCCATCCTCGATCGTCAAAGCCCCATCGAAGGACGTGGATTTGATAAGCCTGCTTGGCCGGAAGCCGAACGTTTCGATGCTAAATGTTACTCCAGGGATCTTTGGAAGCTCTACAAATTCTTGGGGTACGATTATAGCCGTCATCCCACGGTCGGCATCTTGACATCCGAACGGTTCGCGCAACCGCAAACGAGATATTACAATTGGGTCGATGATACCGGACCGTGGCAACCCGCGTTGATGCATAACCACCGCGGTGAATGGTACGAAAAGATATGAAGCCGGACACCTCGGAGTTCCGTCGGTTCTACGAACTCTTGATGGATGACGCCCCGGAAGATTACACGCCATGGCTCTTTCGCGTGCGCGAAGGTGGCAAAGCACCAGCCACCCGATATGGCAGTTGGAAGGATCAATCCGCCCGTCTCGATCTCGATGGCGCGATCGAGTGGATGGAGAACGGTGGGAATATCGGCATCGCCGGTACCGCCGAGGATCGCCTGGTCAATGTCGACATCGACGATGAGGATGAGACCGATATCAACGACCTCAAGCCGACGCTGATTGGTCGATCGCGGTCAAGGACGGGTGTTCATGCATGGTACTTTGCGGCCGAGGATATCCCAAACATCCCCACCGACACCGCGGGGGAAGTGCGGACCTCTTGGCAATATGTCGTCGCACCAGGGTCCTACGTCGAAACAGATCCCGAGCTGGTGCCGGAAGCCGAACGCGATCGCGCCGGCTTCTACACGATCGAGCGGCCCGCACCGGTGACATCGATCCGGCTATCGGAACTCCCCGATGTGTTTCAGGCGGCCGCTGCCCCCACCGAGCCCGACGACACCGCGACACAGGATATACCCGAGGTCGACACGGGTGATAGTATGTTATGGCGGGTAACAGCTCGTGACGTCCTACGGAGGGAGAGAGGAGATGCAACATCCCAACAGCGGTTCGCCGCGTTGTGGCACGGCTCGGACACGGAATCGAACATGTCGATCTCTCAAGATGGTGAGTTCTTGCACTGTTGGAGGCATGGAGTGGCTCACAATGGTCTGATGGCCATGGTGATGATGAGCGATGAGCGATGCCGATGCGACCAGATTGGGGCCGGACACAAAGGCGGTTCGCCAAGTGTCATCTCCAACGACAAAGGGCGATGGTTATGGGCGGCGTGGAGATATGCAAAAGACGCGGGTCTCATCCCCCGAGACGATCCCGTGCCATACGCCGCACTCTTGCATATAGTCCGTGAGAAGGAGCTTGCGACGCCGGTGGAGATCCCCAAGACGAAGGAGGAGTCTTTGCCCCGGCCGGTCTATAAGGCGGCTCTCGCGGTCGTGGAGGGCTTCGGGTATGACCACGGTCGTCACCACACGGAAACCGAAGATGCCGCTCACAAGCAAAATACGGCCGTCTCTGACGATGCTAATGATGACGTGTTACTCGATTGGAATGATATCCGTGATATCTTTCACGATTTAAACAGACAGCAGAAATCCGAATATCTGGATAACATCGTCGCCAAGATCGATGAGGAGATCAGCTTCATTTTTGACTCGCAGACGGAGGTGCTTCACTACTATGATGAAGAGGAAGGCATCTACCGAGAGAAGGCCGAGCACGCGGTCAAGAAGCTCATGTTCGAAAACATAGGGATGTCAACCTCGACCTATTGGGAAGGCGAGATTATCGATAAGCTACAGGTTATAAACAAGTTGGATGTCGAGGCCGAGCGCGACCCCGCCGGCTACATCTGCTTTCAGAATGGTGTGTATAATGTCGCTCAACGTGAGCTGTTGCCACACTCCCCCGATCGTATCTTCTTGAACAAATGGAAAGTGGCGTACAATCCCGACGCGGAGTGTCCAAAATGGGATGCCTTCATTAATGACATCCTGAAGACCGGCAGCGATCGCATGAAGTTACAGGAATTCGTCGGGTATACGCTGATGGGCTGGGATTACAGCTACCATAAGGCGCTTTTCATAGTTGGCCCGACGGCATCGGGTAAATCCACCATGATACGAGTCATCCAGCAGATGATGGGCGATGACTCGTATGCGAGCGCGACACCCCAACAGCTGATCTACGATGAATATGCTCCGGCGAGTCTGTATGGCCGGAAGGCGAACTTCCGCAGTGATATCCCGGCGGATTCGATCAAGCACACCGGCATGCTGAAGGAGATAATCGGTGGCGACAAGATCCGTGCGAACATCAAATACAAACAACCGTTCGAGTTCGAGCCAAAAGTCAAGCATTACTACGCTGCGAACCAGCTGCCAAAGATATCGGAGTCTGATGAGGCGTTCTTCCGACGAATCATGCTTCTTCCAGTGCCGACGACGGTGCCGGTCGACAATCGAGACCCACACCTCGTCGATAAATTGACGGAGGAGTTGCCGGGCATCTTGAATTGGGCACTGGAGGGGATGCACCGATTATTGGAACAACGCCTGTTCACAGGAGATATGACCCCATTTATGACGGAGGAGACATGGCAAGAGTGGGGCAACAGTATCGGAAGGTTCGAGCAAATCGCCCTCCGAAGCGGTGACACGCATATCCCCAAATCTGATATCTACGCCGCATACCTCCAATTCTGCGATGATAAGAACATACCGAGCGAGTCGCAGCATATGATGACGCGCGAGCTGAAGGAACTCGGGTACACTGACGGCCAAGCGCGCGTAGAGGGAACCAAGCAACGTGTCTTCCTAAATATTGAATGGACGGACGGCGGTCGAAAGTATCACGAAGATACCCGATTCACCAGCGTTGCAAATGAGGACTTGGATTATTATGAATGATTAGCCGAGCGACCTTCGGCTTCGGAGTAGTGCGAGGAGGGCGGTGAAGTCACTCTTGCCGCCGGAGATGCCATAGAGCACGACGGCGGCGGATGCGGTGATGTGATGCCACGTGGCGGTGGGATTCCATCCAGTGGCCATGAGAGCCAACACAAGGCCGATAGCGACGATTACGGGAGAGATGCCGGCCACGGCAGCCCACCGCCGAGCAAACGGCGTGTCCGGGTACTCGGCTTCGATATACTGGTCTTCGAAGTGGTATTCGATGGAGGTGGCCACCGGCAGCCATGCGAGGTAATGCGTGAGCTCGTGGCCGATGATGACGAAGGTGATGCATCCGATCACCCAAATGACGAGCGGGATGGCGGTGATATCGATCATCTGTATCTGTTGATAACCCAACCCCAATAGACGACAAAACTACCGACCGCCATCGCCCACATCCACGGCGGGAACCGCCAGTAAGCGAACACGTTTTCGACGATCATGTCGTCACCCTGTTGAAGAGGACGTACCCGGTGACGGTGAACGCGAGGATGGCCAATGCCACGGTTGCGGTCTGAAAGGTGGGCGGGAACTCCGCGACGGTCACGGCCCCGACGATCAACAGCATCCCCACGGGGATGACGAACGACCGTTGTACCATGTAGTATGCCAGGCCGATCGTGCCGAACACGATGAGTGCCACGATCGGCAGCGGGACGGCCGCCGTGAATATGTCGACCAACCACCCGAAGAGGTCACCGCCGAGGATCTCATCGGTGATGGTCACCTGAAGGTGGCCGAGCAAGACGGTCACGCCCGCGGAGATCTTGAACGTCACCGTGTCAGAGAGCCAAAGCGGCGCCATCATGACATCACCCGCCCGGTGAAGGCCTCGAAGGCATCATAGATGAGGACGAACCCGAGGATGATGTAAAGGCCGTTGGTGATGACCGATGGCACCCCGAGTGCGTTTAACATGGCCGGTCCGGTCCCGAGGATGGTCCGGAGCTCGCGGATGAATCGCCCGGCATCCAAGAAGCCACCTGTCACCTCATCGGCAGATGGCTGATCTTGCTGTCGATCGATGACCGAAGTCCCCTCGACGAGCTCGATCTGGTCACCGCCGGGGACACCGACATCGACATCGACGACGCCCGCCGCACCCATCACGCCCGCGGAGAGGTTCAACAGAAGCAAGAAGAGGACGATGTTCGTCGACCTCATGATCGCAGCACCCCCCGGCCGGCAAAGGCCAGATTGAACGCCACACCGAGCACCATCGCAAGTGCGATCCCGAGGATGGTGGCGGCCCCGTTGATGAAGCCGATCGCATACAACATGGCAGCCACGCCGGGGATGATGATCGCTCCGATGCGCGCGTTCCGGAAGCTGAAGATCCCCCCGAGGACGATCAAGAAGCCCACGCTGAAGATCTGTTTCCACGCATCGGAGAGTGGCAGATTCACGGGGTACTGGTTCAATCCATACGCGGCGGTCTCGTCGAAGGTGTCACCATTCCGGATATACTCGACGGCATAGACGGCCTTGAGATCGGCCTGTGTGCCCGTGAGCGTGGTAGTATGTTGGAAGGTACTCACGTTCGGGGGGGCGGTCACCGTGGCCGTGTCGAGGACGTTAGAGCGGTTATTGGCCTGAAGGACTTGAAGGTCGACCTCGGTGGTCTCTTGGGCGAGATCGATATACGTGAACTTCAGGGATGTTTGGTTAGCCACGGAGTCATCGATCTCGGTGGAGATGACGGGCTCATCCTCGGGTATGTCGACACCGACATCGATGCCGGAGATGGTGAGGCCGATTACCTGGTCGACGCGAGCGGTGAACGCCCCAAGCTGCCGGGTCTCACCGTTTTCGTTCTGGATGCGGACGCGGTACCGAACATCTTGCTCGAGCTCGGTCTCGAATTGGAGTTGCGATCCGACGACATCACCGGCAACGATGACATACTCCTCTTGATCCGCTGGTGAGGTGGTGGTATTGATCGCCCGGCGGATCTGGATCTTCGTGCCGGTGCCGGCGAATTGGCCGGTGCGGTCCTCGATGTTAAAGCGGATGATCGCCGTGTCGACGGATGAGTTGATGAGGTAGACGGACTGTTGCTCGAAGATCGTATCGATGAGCGTGAGACGACTCACATAGGTATCGGAGTCATCGCGGATGCCCACGACGAACGGCTCGTTGACCGGCAAGCCCTGCATGTCGATCACGCCGTTGGTGGGCGTTCGCGGGTACACGTCATCATCGGCCTCCTCATAGAATCGGACCGTGGCATCGACGTTGGGGTCATCGATGATCTCGGTGGCATCGTTGACGTTCCGGAGGGTGAGCTCGTTGGGGATGCGGAAGGTGAACGTATTGGTGGTGACACTGTTGCCGAAGGTATCAGTGAGCTCGGCTTGCCATTGGTTCGCCCCCCCGACGAGTCCGGAGTAGGTTACCGATGCGGTCCCGTTGGACGTGAGGGTTTGGACGGTTCCGATCGTGGAATTGGAGCCATCCTTGAACTCGACATCGACGCTATCGCCGTTGCCGAGGTTGGCATCCTCGATGGTGAGCTCGATCGTCACCGGCCCCGTGGAGAGGTCGGTGTTATCAGCTGGTGAGACATCGGTCACGACCGGAGCCGGTTCGTTCAACGTGAAGGTCTGGTCACCGCTTTGGGTGGATGCTCCGTACTTGTCGGTGGCCACGACGTACCACGAAAACGGCCCGTTCGTGGTGAGACTCACGTTTTGCGTCACCGTGGCAGCACTGGTGATGGTCTGGTTGGTCCCGATCTGTGAGTCATCGGATGCATCGAAGAATTGGACATCCACCTCATCGCCGGATGCACAACAGAATGAGACATCATCGACATCCACCGAGAGGGTTTGCTCGGGATCGGTGACCGTCACGCCGGAGGGATTCAATGACGTGAGCGTGGGCGGGTCGTTGGTCCGGAGCTCGCCGGTGAAGGTGCCCACGGCATCGAGTGTGATCGTCATCGTGCCGGTGCCGTCGGTGTCACCAACGCCGAGGACGGTCCCCCCGGCGGTCTCGAAGATATAATCGGTGTTTGCGGTGAGGCCGCGGACGGTGAGGTCGAAGCTACTTGAAGAGGTATATGTAATGTCCGCGGCGCCGTCATCCTCGGCAAAGCCACTGTTGAAGGTGAAGGCGGTGACGCCACCCGTGAGGTCGAATTGTGACTTATCGGTGGGATCGATCTCAACGGTCACCCCGTTGACGGTGATGTTGGTGAGTTGGGTATCGCCGGTGAGGTCGGAATCGACGATCGTGAGCGATCCCGTCCCCGTGGCGGTGACGGTGCCGGAGGTGATGGAGATGGTATCGTTGCCCACGAATGAGCTCGTGCCGGGGAACGTGCCGACATCATCGAGGACGACGGTGAAGCCGTCATTATTCTGAAGTGGGAGGTCGTTCGTCACCGGGATGGTCGACGCACCGACGGCAGCGACGAACACCACCATGATGATGAGGCCGATGTTGACCGCACGGTTGCGGTTCATCGGACGCTGGTCCCCCGTATACCGACGGCGAATATGAAGCCGATGATGATGACGCCGGCCAACAGCACCAGCGGCAGCCCCACGAATATGACGGTCTCAAGGTTACCGATCACGCCGGTGACCGCCCCACCCGATCCGTTGGCTGCCGAGAGCCGATCGGTAACGGCCGCGAGTGGTGGGGCGACGATGGTCACATAGACGATCAAGAACACGATTGTCACGAACATGTACCGGATGAGCGGCAGCATCGATCACACGCCCCCGCGACTCTCGAAGGCAGCTCGTGCCACCAACCGGAGGGCGATGATGACCAAGAAGATGAAGGGCAAGAAGGTCCATAGCGAGCTAAACCAGCTTTGGGTTTGGGCGAGTTCCGTCGATGGTTGGTCGATATCGAGGGCGAACATCTCGCCCACCGGCGACAAGAAGACGCCATACAACATGCCCGCGAATAGGAGGGAAGCCACGAACACCAGTATGCCGAACGCCAAATCGTTCCGCTGGCGCATCATCTCTCCTCGATCGCGCGGATGGTGGTCTCGATGGCGCGGACACCGAAGGGATCGAAGTCTTCCCTACGGCGTGCGTCATCAAAGCGTTTGTCCAAGTCGAAGAGCTCAAACTCTGGTTCCGGTTCGATCTCACCCGGCGGTGGCTCGATCTCGGTCTCTAACGGTGGGCGTTCCACCTCACGGGGTGGCACACGAACCTCTTGCTCCGGCTCGATTTCAAGTTCATCTTCGAACTCGAGTTCTATGTCTGGGACTCGGAAGTCAAGCGGCTGTATCTGATCCATGGCCTCATCGGCTTGCTCGAAGAACCTCAATTCCGTGCGGAACCGTGAGACCTGTTGCTCGAGTTCCGTCTCAATCTCCCGTTCGAGTTCCGTCTCGGTCTCGAAGAAGCGCGTCTCGGCCTGTTCGATCCGCTCTTGGAACTCCGCTTCCGTTCCGAAGTCACGGAATTGTTCCCGTCGTGCCTCGAGCTCGGTGGCGCGGAAGTCGCGGAAGATACCTCGCTCGGCCGGGGTAAGTTCTGGCCCTGTCCGCCGAACACGTACCGGAGGCACCAAGCCCGCCCCGATGCGTTCGGTGCGCTCTAACTCGAAGGATGAACGGAACTGTCGAAGCGCTGTCTCTTGAGGTCCGGCGATTTCGACCAACCCTTCGGCCTCTGCCTCTCGCTCCGTGACTTCTTGCGCGATTCGCCGTTGTTCCTCTGTGATGCCGACGCGGCCCTCTGTTTCCACCTCTGGCTCATCGAAGAGTTCCGTCCGCCCACGCGGACCGCCGATGCCCTCGAAGAGCTCCTCCTCGGGCGTGCCTAGCGGTTGGCGGCGGGATGGTGGTGCCGGGGCATCCTCACGTAACGAGCGGATGCGTGATGCTTGCAACGGCGTAGGTGGCAGCTCACCCGCCCGGATTGCGGGGATGATGCCCGGATCGTTGGGGGTGATCCGGCGAAGCCCACGGAGTGCGGTCTCTTCACTCATCAACACAAATTCCCGATTCGGGAAGAAACGTTGCGCTTGCCGTTCACCGGCGAGCCTACGGGTGGCTGCGAAGCCACCACGGCCAAGGATCTCCTCCTCGGGCTGTATGGCGAACCGTACGGCGGTACTCGTGCGTGGGCCGATCGCCGCGGCACCGGCGAATAAACCAGCAGAAGCGACAAGTTGGCTGCCCGTCTGAATAGCGGCACCACGGGTTCCCTCCTCGGCGATCAATTGACGGACAGGGTCGGTGATCACGTCTTGAATGACCGTCGCCGGTACACCGAAGGCGAGAGAATCAGTGACCTCGCGGGTTTCAATATCACGATCGAAGTCCGTGATGCCCTCACCCGTCGGTACGTCGAAGGTGAGCTCTCGAGCGCGTTCCAAGCGGGCGGCTCGTCGTTGTGGTGTGATGGCACGGCCGGCGGCGATTCCAGCAAGGGGGATGCCGGGTACAATCGTAAACAAGTTGATCGCTCCCTCGGCCACGTCCTCGATGTCACGAGTGACCTGTTCATCCGTCTCGAAACCAACGAACTCGGCCAACTCGGTGCCTTGCTCGGCAATATCACGGGATGCCTCTTCGGCGAATTCAGTCACACCGCGGGCAGCACCGACGAACGGCGACTCGACATCCCTACCAAAGAGTTCCACCGGATCAGGGTCGAACCGCGGACCTTCGGGTTGACGCCGGCCGGTAATCTGTTCCGGAAGGTCCTCCTCAACGAATCGCTCGGTGAGTTCCACACCGACGCTAAGCCCACCGGCTGGGCCGATCTCCTCGGTGAATCTGACATCCTCCTCCCGGAGATCGATGTCTCGGCCCACCTGTTCCTCGATGGATGCCTCAAGTCGACCAAGAAGTTCAAAGCGTGCCTGTTGTGTCTCGAAGTCTTCTTGGGCTTCGAGTTCCCCTCTTGTGAGCTCCGTGCCGGCGATGAGCTGGGCTTCACGCACATCTCGGATGTTTTCCCCCGCACTCACGACCTCAACATCCGGCTCTCCGGTCCCACCGGACCCACTGGCACGCAAGACCTCACCAGGTTCTAAATCACCGATTTGTTCGGCGATGGTGCGGTCATCATCCGGTTCCGGTGATGGTGCGGATGGTGATTCCGGCTCCGTTGTCTCTTGATCACCACCAAACGAGGACTCCGGTGCCGGCTCGGGTGATGGCTCCGGCGATGGCTCGGGTGATGGATCACGTTCGACGACACGATCCTCGGTCCCACGGCCGGGGCGGACATCTCTCGATGCACGCTGCCGCTCGGCAGCTTGTCGAAGGCCCTCATCGAAGGCGGATTCGTCGGTGTCGTCGGACTCTTGACGATCACGCTCTCGGGCGGCCTCTCGAAGTCTGCGATCACGAGCGGACATCAGTTACCACCTGCAAATGCCCGGTCGAATATAAAGATGAGATTAATTACGAAAATCAAGAGCAAGATGAGGGCGATATCTGTTTGCGGGACAATGTCCTTCACGGTACCGCTGTTGGTGATGACGAAGAGATCGAGGGCATTGATGCCCGCCACGATCGACATAATCGCCGCGACGGCCGCCCCGAGGAGCTCGGGAATGTCCCCGCGGATGGCAAGCCCCGTGATGACCACGGCGGTGATCGAGAGAGCGATGAACACGGAGAGGATCATGTGGGCAACCTCCGGATTGCCGCGAACAGGGTGACACCGAGGATGGCAAACAGCACCAAGGGGAACAGCTGAAGCCCGGGCTCGGCTACCGAGGCGATCACGGTGAACACCTCACTGTCGGCTCCGGCGGCATCGAGGCCGTCGACCGCCTGATTATACGCGCCGATGCCGATCACGGCGATGGCCGCGATCATGGCCATGATCGAGAATTGTGATGGCATGGCTTACGCTACTCATCGAGACGCTAAAAAAGGGGTAGTGGATTCGTGAGCGGTCTTACCGCATCCGGCCGAAGCCGGAGACCTGAAGCAGGACCAGCGAGGCCACGATGACTAAAAGTACGATCGGGGCGAGCTCCATAGCGGTAGAAATGTCGGACACGACGGCCGTGTCGTTGATCCCGCCGCTGGTCGACGGCAGGGAGGCATTGATCTCATTGAATATGAGAACGCCAACCACGAGGACAATGCTGGCGGTCACGAGTTGGATAAAGCTTCCGGCCTGGTCGTTACGACTGGTTAGTGATCCGGCTACTGCCGAGCGGATCGTGGGGAGTGTGATTCCCATGGATGGCGGCAAGTCGGACACCCATATAAACGGGTGAGAGTTTTAACGGTCTCACGGGATTTGTGGGTACGTTTTTAGAGATTCACGCATATTTGAAAGACATGGGTAGTGAGACGATCGCGGCGACGGTACCGGATGATAGCCATTTGTGGCTTCGCTTCGAGGAGTATCGGAGATCCCGAGCACTTGCGAGCAAGTCCGAGGCGGCGCGTGAGCTGTTGACCGCCGGCCTCGAGCTCGAGCTCGACTACGGCGGACGCAAGACACTCCTCGACGGGAATGAATCGCTCTTGCTCTCGTTGGCGTTCATCCTCTCCGCGGAGTCACTCATCAGCGCGTTCGCGTTGGTGTTCGGAAGTGCGGCGGCAGCGGTGATATTCGCGGCACTGGGCACCATGATCGTGGGGTGGCTTATCTATGATTACCGGCCGATGATCACCGCGCGGATCAAGTCGGTGGCAACATGAGCGCCGACTCACGGGCTTACGCTCGGGACAACCCCCGACCGGAGTACGTCGAGCGGCTCACCGATGCCGGGATCGATGATGAGACACTCCCGAAGCCGATCGCCGACCTCCTCGACCGGGACTTTCCGCTTTCCAACATCAAGGGCTCCGATCGGGAATACTTCCGGTTGAAGGCCGAAAACATCCGCATCTATACGGAGGAGCTGTTTCCCCCGCGCGACTCCATCTTTCAGGGACTCACCGGTGCGGCACTCATGGAGGATCCCGAGTTCGACCGTGAGGCACTCTCGGATGACCAGCGGCTCCGGCTTCAGACCGCACTCCTCGACCACTTCACCCGGAGCTCCCGCGGCCTCGGTGGGTGGCAGCAAGACAAGTTAAGCGAGACGATCAACACCAACCGCGTGGAGGATAACCGCACCGAGGAGGACTCCAAGGGCGGCCTCACGGGGTTATTCGGATGAACCGCATCAAGCGGTGGTGGGCGGAGCGGCACCTCCGGAAAGGGCTTCGATCGAACGCCAACGGCTGGGTCCTCACCCAACGGGGGAAGGAGTACGACATCGAGCCGATCACCAGGGAGGAGGACACCGGGATGTATGTCACCGCCGACACCGACGAATACATCGAGGACAACGCCGGCATGATGCACACGTGCCATGGCGTGCCCTTCGGTCTCCGACGGGACGACTCCCGGCCGATCGTGGACGTGGTGGCCGCCCAGGTGGCCGAGGGCGCGGCTCGGAAGCTACCCGACGGCGGCACCATCAACGAGACGGATGAGTTCACGATCGAGGAGATCTCCAAGCGGTTGCTGGTGGGCAAGTTCCGCAACGGCCGCGGGGAGACGATCCATTACTTGAACCCGTTCGTCCATGTCGAGCCGGACCAGCTGGTCGACCTCCGGAACGTCGGGAAGCTGTTCTTGCATGATAGCAACCCCGACGCTCCGCGGAAGGCTGCCGAAAATGCACTCGAGGCGGAGCGGGCACTCGATGACGGCATCCAATGGGGTGAACTCGGCCGCTACGCTATGTTCGTGGTGATGCTGGTGCTGGGGTACGGCTTCGGCTCTCAATCATCCGGGAGTGGAATCAGCATCGGCCTGATGCTCATGCCATGGTGACCGTCGAGGATGAACTCCAGTTTACCAATGCGGCGGAGTTCAACACCGAGGCACGACTCCGGTCGATCCACGAGATGCGTAACGCCTGTCGCACGATGCGCGTCCGCATGTCCGATCCGGGATACACCGACCGGCACGATCGGGACCAGCTCCTCACCATGTATTATGAGGCCGTTCGGACGTACATCTATGAGATCGGCCCGTACGTCCGCGATGTCGACTCCGAACTTCCGACCGGCATGTGGCGCGATGCGGAGATCGGGGTGATCACGTTGCCAATGCCCGTGGAGGTGTCCGAACGCAAAGCCGCGATGCACGCATCGCATGATGATGTCCGGGTGTATGCACAAAACCAATTCACGGTCTCCGGCTTTAAGGGCTTCATCGACGTGGGCAGCCCGATCATGGTCGAGTGGACGCTCGATGCGGTCAAGGGCATGCGACACACCGAACACACGCATCTCCACGCCCACGGCGTGCCGTTGGAGATCTCCGACATGGGCTTACGCCGGGCAAATCAATTCCTATTCACGATGGGCGTGGATATGGACATTTCATACCGTGATTGGGAGCCACCGGACGACTATGAGGGGCTTCAATGACGGAGATACCCGAGGCACTCACCGGCTCCAAGGTCGAGGCGCAAGTCCTCCGGCATGAGGTGTGGAACCGCATCAATCGCCGAGACCAGCACTACATGGCCGCGTTGGTCGGCCCCGAGGGGTCGGGCAAGTCGTGGACGGCCCTCAAGATCGCCGAGGTGATCGATCCCACCTTTGACGCCGATCGCGTGATGTTCGACCCACACACGTTCATGGAGCAACTCACCGCGTGGAAGGACGCCGGCGAGACACGGGGCAAGATGATCGTCGTCGATGAGGCCGGTGTGGGCATCGGATCGCGTTCGTGGTACGACAAAGACCAGATTCAGCTCAATAAAGTCCTTCAGGTGATCCGCTCCGAAAACATGGGCATGTTGTTCACGCTGCCGAGGCTCTCCGAGCTCGATTCACAGACCCGGGGCCGGCTTCGCGCGATGATCAAGATGGACGACATGAAGCCCGGCAAGTATGCGGATGTGAACTATCTCCGGTGGTTCCCGGCACGGGATGAGCGCTCGAAGGTATATCGCAAGTACCCCATCGTGGATTATGATGGCAAGAAAAAGAAGGTGCGACGTCTCCGGTTAGGTCCCCCATCTACGGAGCTGGTCCAGGCATACGAAGCCCGGAAGGATGCCTTTCAGACAAAACTCTATGAGGACACCACCGACCAGATCGGAGAGGGGGATGAGAGTATCTCCGAGAAAGAGATCGTTGCGGATATTCTTGATGGGGAAGTGTCTCAGTATGTAAAAACTCACACATCGACCGGTGAATACATCGACCACGATCTCATCCAGATCGACTACGATATAACCAAAGCATCGGCCAAGAGGATCAAAAAAGCCATCGAACGAGAGTGGGATAACGGGGATGGTGGCTCAGAGAGAGAGACGGGGGCCATGGCATAGGGTTCTATGATAGACTATAATCTTACACATGTGGTAGATGAACTCCGGTCCGCCGGGGAGCGGCCCCCTACGTGGCTTAAAGCCGGGGTTTACACCGCACTGATCGGTGCGATTTACTTCTTCGGCGTGATGCACGGCATCCAGATCGGCGCGGCGGCTCAAGCCATGGGTACGATCACGGTCCCACCCGTGTATCTCGAGCTGCCGTTCACCGTGGGGAGTGGCTCACGGTTCATCCCCTCCGGCACCATGTTCGAGGTGGCGAATCGAGCTCAATACACCGCCATGGCGTTCGCCGGGCTCGCACTCTCGGCCATCACCGCGTGGACGCTCCACACCAGGCTGCCATGATCAGCACCGCATACCGATACGTTCGGCCCGCACTCCCGTGGAAGGAGGTGGAGATCGAGGGCTTTCGCTTCGATCGCCGCTTCAAGCTCATCGACATCGATCCCGACACTTATGAATGCGAGACGCGCGAGCTCATGCGTGAGTACCTCACGCCCGAGGATAGCTTGCTGGTGGTCGGTGGCGGCACCGGCATCACCGCGATCACCGCATCGCCACATGTCTCGAGCGTGACCGCCATCGAAGCGGATGCCCACACGCGCGATCAATTCATCCACCACCTCGAGCGCAACGGCGTGGATGGCGTCGATGTGCATCTGGGGTGGGTGGGCGATGCCGACGATCCCGACCGACCCGCTGGTGTCGATGTGCTCGAGCTCCACGGGCACACCGCGATGGAGATCGACGTGGAGGGCAACGGCATCCCCATCATCGACCAGATACCCGAAACCGTCCGGAAGGTGTTCTATGAATCCCACCCCACCATGGGCGTGCCCACGATCGACGCCATCGACCACCTCCGGGATGCCGGCTTCGACATCATCGACCGCCGCATCGAATGGGATGCCACCGGTGGCGAGATCATCTTTGCCGTGCGATGACGGACCGCCATCTCACCGGACCCCTCGCACGCGCGCGTGGAGTCATTGGTCGGTACCCCGATGCCGATGAGCGATACATCCTCGAGTGGTCCGGTGTCGACGACAGGCCCATCCATATGCTCGGGGTGCGTCGTCCGCTGGTGGTCGAGTGGCACATCGCGGGGGCGATGGTGGTGCGTGAGACACTCCGGCCGTGGGTCGGCCGGGCATCGCACCCGGCGGACCGCGTGGTCGAATATCGGCCATAAACCGGGTTTAGGATAGCCTAATCGCCACGTAACCCCTACCCTTGGGGTGCCGAGGATGCCCGTCCGGAGGGGTCAATACTCATGTATGCCCCCGATAACACCTCACCATGGCACGGATCCCATCCGACCCAGCAGATGATGCACTCACCCCGCGGCAGCTCGCCGATCGCGTCGATGATGTCGTGAATCTCTCCGTCGAGGAGCTCGAGGCGTTCCGGGCATCCG
>Ga0209937_1000188_pt1 | contig 20886 bp, 20 predicted proteins | sample SalPon1_B_H2O_MG_FD_185699 | JGI IMG/M metagenome (GOLD analysis project Ga0209937, IMG submission 185699) | Salt pond water microbial communities from South San Francisco under conditions of wetland restoration - Salt Pond MetaG R1_B_H2O_MG... | ecosystem: Environmental > Aquatic > Non-marine... | reverse complement strand
AACACGTCAAGATCCGGCTGATTGCGATTGGTAACATCGGTGTCGCTCATATTCTGCACAGAAGTCAGCCCATTACTGAACTCCAGTGCAGAGATAAACGACAATGCTTTCTGCGCTTCTGTTTGAGCACTGTCAAGTAAAAGCGACCGCCTATCTGCGTCGAGTGTGATATTGTCGGATACGGCAGCCTTACCATATCGTTCTCGTGTGAAATTTCCATTGAAAACGATCGACGACGCAGTAACATCAATTGAACCAACAAACTCTGTAATTGGGGCAGGAGCTCCGCCCGCGAGAGTAGTGTTGTCAAGATACAGATTCAGGATGTTTGCATTCTGATCATTTGTGCCATTATCTTGCATCTCCTGTGCAAGACCAGGTGCTGATTTGAACCCACCTTCAGATGCGCTACCGCCAATTCCTTCTAATCCCATTTACAGTTCCTCCCCAATCACTTCGATAAGACCATCATGATTATCTGTATTATCAATTCGTAGTCGTCGTGTATTTTCTTCAATCATTGGTTGAATATTATCTGTGTGCCATGCACCGCGTAAATCTCCTGATGCGAACTGGCTGATTTCTTCATATGATTCACCGCCGTCATTGCTGCGCTCAAGATAGACACGAACATTGACATTTCCCGACATTTCTTTGATGGTGGCAGCACCAGAAGATGATTCACTTCCATCAAAATATACTGACGATTCTGCTTCGATCATCTTATAATCTGGCGTGTACAATGACATCAGTCATTCACCTCGATACCAGTCACATGCACATCGATTGCCGAGCCAGATGTGTTATTGATACGCAGTCGCATATCATCAGTATTCGAGACCTCAATTTTATTTTTCTGACTGTGAAATGCTGCTGTCTGCGAATCAAGTGTGATCGACACATCATATGTACCATTACCTGTCGTGTCGACCTCTTTGAACACATCTGCACTGCCACTTGTCGCAACTGTGTGAATCTCAACAGCGCCTGTTGCCGAGGTCGACCCATCGACAATCATATCACTGCCGTTCGCTACACCCGCATCTGTCTTACTGAAAAAGTCTCCTATAGCCATTATTATACGTTAATCCTCCGTGTCAATCCAAAGATCGACGAATATGATTGACCACCAACACTTGCAGCATCACCGCTGATATCAACAGACAACGTTGATTCATTGTTGATAGTTGACACGATCGCCGCATCGTCGACATCAAGTGTGTCACCAATCTTCGTCAATGCATTGCCTGCTGTTATCTGACCAGCGCCGCTGAACTGTGTGAACTGAAGGTCGTCTGTATCAACAACAAGCGGGTCATCGCTCACGAGCACGAAGCCCTTGTTCGAGAACGATGTACCCTCCTCGACGAATACGAACATACCAGCATCGACTTCATCGTCCTCATCAACATCGCTTGCGCGCGCCCATGACGATGGGTCTGCCGCTGTTGTTGCGACATAGATACCATTCTCTGATGCCGTCGTCTGGTCCTTGAGCAACACACGATCACCATCAGTCAATGTGACACCATCGATCGCGCCAGGGTCAGCACTGCTCGTTAGATCGATATTCGTCGCGTCTGTGGTGGCGACGACCGACTCCTTGATGTCGAGGCCCTGAAATAAGCTGTCAACATATGTCTTGTTCGCCGCATCCTTCGGATTGTTTGGGTCAGCCACATTCGTGATGCTGTTTGCGCCCATTTGCAGATCACCCGTCATCGCATCGCCGCTGTTCTTCACAAAGTTGTCGTCGAGTGTGATCGCAGGCGTCGTATCGTCATACGAGAAATCCGAGCCAAGAATCGTGCCGATCGCATCCTGTGCTTCCTCGTCAGAATATCGTGTGTGGTGATCGTCGGCACCGATGTTCAACAGATCGCTATGGTTTGCAGTGAGAGAGACTGTGCTTGTCCCATCGCCATCGTCAGCCGCTGTGAGGCCCGTGGTGAAGTCGATGTCTGTTGCAGACTGTGTGACAGTGCTCCCATCGTCCGACACGTCTGAGCCGAGTGCAGACGCCTCTACGCCGTCCACAGTGTCAGCATCGAGACCAGACCCTGCACCCTGTTCAATCGAATCGGCTTGAATCTGATGGGTCCGCCGTCTATCTATGACACCCGTGACACCACTCGAATCAGTGTCGAAATCGAACAATGGGATAGATCGATCTGCGTCAGCACCAGTTGTTGTGAATGCCGATTCGAGACCGATGACAACATTGTCAGACGCGTTCTTGTCCCATCCGACGAAGACCGTCTGGCCCGATGTGCTCGGGTCGAGCGTTACAGTCGTGCTTTCGTCGATACACACCCATGCACCGAATATAAATGCCTCTCCTGGGTCGATTGTTACATCGAGAGAAGAGGTCGAGTGCGACTCGTCGAACGTATTGAGATTCGCCTCGTTTATATTCAGGTCCTGGATGGCGATGCGTGTCGGGTTGTTGCCATCTCTGACGAACCCGTCATCTCCATGTCCACCATACGCGATAGCACCAGCTGTCGGGAATGATTCGGCTGGCCGTCCCGGTGATGGATTGACCTTCTCTGCCATTGGTAGATTCTATAACTCTCCATCAAGATATAGAACGGCCTAGTATAAAAAGGTTTCGGTAGATGTATCTCTCTGTTGTAGGTGAATAAAATAAAAGCATTATTTTGTTTCAGTAGATATCGACGTTTATCTACTTCGATCTGATTGAAGCGTCCACTAAGAAATTGAGATTTTTCTTAATTAAGATTCTATCTAAATACTGCCGCAGATAGTGCTGGGTAATAAATTGACATAATTAGATCGCCTCCCATCCGCCGGTCGTCACGATGTACTGATAGATCTTGTTCGAAGCAACGTTGACCTCGTAAAATCGTGAGCCGTCGTTGTTCCACGCGATGCCTTCCGGATTCGTATCTTGCGAGGCAATTGACGTTTGAAAGCTCGCTGTGCTGATATCAAATGGTGTAGAGACTGTGTACTGATAGATGTCTCCACCCGAACCTCTTCCAACTTCGTAAAGTCGTGAGCCGTCATCGTTCCACGCAATACCCTTTGAAATGCTATCTTGTGTGTTTATGCTGTTGGTAAAACTCGCGGTCGTGATATCAAATGGCGTAGAGACTGTGTATTGATAAATGTTGTCCCCAATCGAGCCGAGTTCATAAAGCCGCGATCCGTCATTATTCCATGCAATGCTTTGGGGCCTATCGTCTTGCGTGTTGATGCTTGTGCTGAAACTCGCAGTTGTGATTTCAAATGGCGTCGAGAGGGTGTATTGATAGATGTTACTCCCATCTCGGCCGACTTCGTAAAGTCGGGAGCCATCATTATTCCATGCTAATCCTGTTGCATAGGTATCCTGCGTCGGGATGGATGTTTCCAAGTTAGCTGTCGTGATATCGAAAGGCGTAGATAAATTGGACTGATAGATTTGGTCCGAATCCCTTCCGGTTTCGTAAAGTCGGGAGCCATCATCATTCCAAGCTATGCCTGTCGGAGTATTTTCCTGTGTACTGATCGAGGTCTCCAAAGAAAATTCGGAACTTGTAATATCAAAAGGTGTTCCGACAATTGGCTTATCTTCAACATACTCGTTTGTAGTAGTCACAAGTGCAAATTCACCGCTTCCGGTATTAGTTGGCAAATTAGATACATTCAATGCTACATACTCAATAGCCGAGCCATTACGAACCACCTCAGAACCAGCTACTGACGCAAAGCTCAGGTTACCGCTTCCGTCAGAGGTCAATGCCTCATCCGCTGCAGCGGCTAACAAGTCAGCACCATTAAGCTCATCGATTGCAATCTTTCTATCTGCGTTACTGTCGTTCTCGTTTGTGTCTATTGGGTCGTACGTCATGATCAGATGATGAAGTAGTCGCTACCATCGCTTACAATCGTTCGTGCACTGTACTGCGAGTTTATACTGAGATTTGCTTGTCCGTCGATTGTCTCGGCGCCAGGTGTGTCGATGATGACAGCATTACTGCTGCTATCAGTCTTCTTGATCGAGACGATATCACCAGATGATGGCGAAGGGAGCGTTACTGTGATCGTAGTAGAAGATGCGTCGGCCAAGACGATATCACCATCTGACGCAGTGTACGAGCCCGTCTCTGACTGCACCTGAGTGAGCGCTGTTGAAAGATCTGCCAGATCTGCACCATCTACCGTGTCTGCATCAAGATTCGACCCAGAGCCTTGCTGGATAACGACAGCAGGAATCTGCGTGTTCGTCGAATCCCAGATAACATCTGTGCCATCAGTGATATCTCCCTGTGTGTCGAGACCAGCGCTGAAATCGATCGTACTCGTGAATGTGAAGTCAAAATCTTCATCGACACGAAGATTGTTGCTACCATCATCCTCGACTCCGTCTCCAGCGAAATCTGTGACAACAATGTTCAGTGTGTTCCCAGATTGTTCAATGCCATCGCCAGCATCAAGTGAACCAGCACCACTGAATTGCACGAACTCAAGGCTCGTCGTGCCGAGTGTGATTGGGTCTGCTGTGATAAGCACGAACCCCTGATTCGCGTGTGTGTTTCCGCTCTCGATGAATACGAACATCCCTGATGTGACCTCTGCGTCCTCATCAGCATCTGGTGCCCGCACCCATGTGCTCGGGTCAGTTGCTGTCGTTGCAACATAGATGCCATTCTCTGTATCGTCTGTCTGCTCCTTTAGAAGGACACGATCTCCATCAGAGAGCGTGATACCATCAACAGGATTCGGGTCGCTTGTTGACGTGAGGTCGATGTTCGTCTCTGTGCAGATGACCACAGAATCTTTGACGTCAAGTCCCTCTGCAACTGCATCGACATAGCCCTTATTCGCGCCATCTGTGTCTGCTGTTGGGTCAGCGAGCGACGTGATCTTGTTCGACCCCATGTCGAGTGCACCAGACATCGTGTCGCCCGAGTTGAGTACAAAGTCATCCTCGACTGCCACGGTGACGCTATCATCGCCATCGTCGGTGACACCGATACTCGACCCGAAGTTGATGTCCTCTGGTGCGGATACAACAGTCGAACCGTCGTCAGAGACAGATGCAGTACCGAGCGCCGATGCTTCAAGGCCGTCGACCGTATCTGCATCAAGGCCGGAGCCCGGTCCTTGCTCGATCTGATCTGCTGCAACCTGTTCGAATCGACGTCGATCTGTCACATTTGTGACACCACTTCCATCCGTATCGAAATCGTACAATGGAATCTTCTCATCTGTGTCCGCAGAATTAGATGCGAATGCTGATGCAAGGCCAACGATCACATCATCAGATGTTCCCTTGTTCCAGCCGACAAATACTGTCTGCGTGCTTGTATTTGCTGCAAGTGTCACCGTTGTCGATTCGTCGATACATGTCCACGCACCAAAGATAAATGCTTCTCCTGCATCGATTGTCACATCGAGTGATGAGGATGAACTTGTCTCCTCAAACGAGTTCAGATTACCTTCATTAATCTGTAGATCTTGGTCCGCAATGCCCGTAGGCGTGGCCCCATCGATGATGAATCCATCTTCACCGTGTCCACCATATGCGATAGCTCCTGCTGTCGTGTATGCCTCTGCCGGACGATTAACCGATGGGTTTACCTTGTCTGTCATTATATTGTAATATCCTCTAGATGTCGTCGAACGAAAGTGTCACATCAAATGTCACGGTCTTCGTGTTATCTTTTGTGACCGGAGAGAATGTGACATGGTTCATCAGGAAGACCTCAGGGTCGGATAGATTCGCTGGGTTCCCGGTGAACAAACCAAGTTCGTCGAAGCTGTTTCCATTGCCCTCTGTCGAGTCGAGGAACGTGCTGGACAACAGCTCCGTGCCATTATCAGCATGGTCTGTCACCTGCTCCTCATAGACACGGTTGTTCAGATCTGTGTCTGTCTCTGCAACAGGTGTTCCGCCTGTGCCAAGGCCGATCCACGCTGCTGTCAGATTAGCTTCTGTGCTCGTGTTGTCTGGGTCCAGGTTGTCAACAAAGTACTGGTGCAACCGGACTGTAGTGACATTATACACAGTCTCCTCCGACACCGGAGCTACCTGTCGTGCAAGATGTAGCTTTTCCTTCTTTGACTTGTGCGACCACTCGTCGAATGTGTCTGCCAACACAGATGCATCGTGCACCTGCTTATCGATACGTCCTGTCAATGATAATCCGCTTGTTGCCTTCATATTAATCCGTTACTCTTTATATTCTGTCTCTTACTATTTAAAGGTTTCGACTATGCCCAGTCGTTTGTTCCCCAATTGTCGACGCCCCATGCTGCAACGAGTGCTTCGGTGACACTTACTGAATCGTCGACAACCATATTGTCTGTGATGGCTGTACTGAAGTCATCAACAATTGCAATGCGCTCCTCTGTATCGGCCATCGCACCGGCCCACACGTTGCCCCAGTTTGACTGTGACCATACAAGAACATCGTCTGTTGTCGCAGCCGTACTGTCGTTGATGCTGACAGCATCGATACCGACGAATGTCTTGTTCGGGTCTACGATTGCGCTGTCGAACACATTGACTGTGTCTGCTGCAATAGCTTCTGCAATCTCACGCGGAGATACCGCATCTTGTATTCCAACCTCGTCCGGCTCTGGTCTGAATCTCGTCTGTCGTAGTTTGACACCAGATGGATCAGCTAATTCTGCCACCTGTTCGATGATGCTTCCAATAACAGCATTGTTCGGAACAACGACAATTTCATATTCATTTGTATCAAAGAACTCTACAATCGTTACATCATCGATGTCGACTGATGCAGCTGCTGCGATAGCGAGTTTGATACCATTCTTTGTTCCACGAGAAATGAATGACGATACGATTGATTTCAAATAGAATCTGTATTGCGCATCACCCCGCCCATCGCGAGCTCCGATATTCGGCCCGAACAATGCGCCAATACGATCGAGGTCGTTTCCTGATGCTTGGTCGATGAATCGAGATGTCAGCGACTCATCGATCTTTTCTTCTGCTGTGTCAAGCTCAAGCGTTGACGCAGCGAGATATCTCGATATGATCGATTCAGATGCATATGTGACAAAGAATAACGTGCCAGCATCCGGTTTATCCGATGCAGATGTCTTCCAGACGATTCGTTCGTTGTCTGCTGACAATTCATAGTCAACACCGTCGCTGAATGTTATCTCTTGTCCATTTGACACACCTGTGACCTTTTTAATTCGCTGAATCGGAGCCTTATCTAATGTGTATTCAGACTGTGGCTCCGGCGCGCCAGATGTTTGAAATACTCTGTACCGATGAGGCTCATCGCTGACAGTGATACCGTCTTGTGGGAATACACTCGGTAGTACAGGAGTATTACTGCTCATCTGTGATATTGATGTTTATCGTTCCGGGCTCAATCTTCTCTCGTGTATCTACAGGAGCGTTTGGTTCTGTTGCATATGTCACACAGAATTTCTCATTGGCATCAGGGATTGTGGCACCTGTTATCCATCGAATCGAGTCATTCTCTCTATCGTTGTCGAGGTCGACAACTTCGAAGTCTACACCTTCATTGTGTAATGTTGTATCACCCGGTTCGCCGCTGACAATTGTTCTGTTGGGGAGACCAGCCACGGTTTCGCTTGCCTCATAGATCTGCTGATCATACTGGAAGAACACGTCTGCGCCAGGACTTGGTGGGCTGTTGTTCTGATCGAACACGATTGTCGTCGGATATGCGTCGTAATTTACATCGAAGTTCGTTCCGTCTGTTGGTATTCTTCCGATTCGAGACTCTTTGCCCAGCGGTTGTGTCGTGATGCTTGTGAATGAGTCTACACGTGCGCGAACCCAATACTTACCTGTTACTCCGCCGACATCAGTTGTCGCCCAATCTGATGGGAAATCCCATTCAACGAAATTATTTCCGGTTTCTTGGAATCCGTTTGTATCATCTGTAACATTACTGAGCGCGCTCCATGTTGTTCCATCGTAGTACTCCCACACGATGGACCATGTTCCTGCACCTGGTGTCGATATGTCGATCGACAATGCTTTGAACTCAGCATCATGTCCGAAATAGTATGCATCTCCTGTTGCAGGCGATGCGGGGAGCAACGTCATATCATCTGCTGTATCATCATTCGCCTCTGTTGTCTCGTCTGTTGTCGCACCTCCGTCATCTGCAACAGCTCCTGCAACTGGCATCTGCCAACGTATTGTCTCGTCGTATGTATCGCTATCTACGTCAATCGTCTCGTAATCTGTGTCTCGGATGTACGTGTCTCCGCTATCGTCGATGATAGCAACAAAGTCTACGTCGATATCCTTCGATAATGTATATGTTCGTTGGTTGATATCAAACGTGAATTCATCGGATTGCGCGTAGCTTTGTCGGGGTGAAAGTTGCCAATCTATGTTCTCTACGTAAGATGCGCTGTTTTCATCGGTCACGAGTACAAATTCAGATACAACGTCTTGACTCAATGTGTATGAATCTGTTCCATCGCTGTATGTAAATGTGTCAACATTTCCGCCATATTCAACAGTGAATTCATCACCATCATTTGGTGTATTAGCTAATGTGTCCCAGTTGATCGTATCGGGCAAGCCAGTGCTATTCTCATCGGTCAATGTGAAATCTCGACCACGGAGATAGCCCTCAGTGACAACGATTGAATCTTCGAAGGGTACAGATGTCAAATCATATTCGAACTCATTTGACTCGATCGCAACAGAATCAACGCGACCCTCTTGGAAGAAGAATGATTCATCGCGCACAAGATTTGTGAAATACCAATTCTTGAACTTTGTCTCGTCTGGGATAGTGATATTGTAATCGATGAAGAAACGTGTGTCAACAACCTCTGGAAACGCAGATGAATTTTTTCTATCCTCGGGCGTTGTTCCTGTTGCTGGAAGCCATTGAATCGTGTCTAACAATCCATCTGGTGTCGTGTTGATGATCTGATAATCTGTCCCTTCGGTGAACTGGTTTCCACCGCTATCTCGAACAGAGACCGTTCCATTCTCATCATCATACGTGTAATCAAGTCTGTATAACTGGTTTGCTGCTAATCGGTCCACATCATACACGTATGATTCATTGACCGATGTCTCGTAAAATACATTCAATCGATCGATATCGATGATGGTCTCGCTGAATGTGATACCCTGTGCCACGGCGAGCGCCAATGCATCAAGGAACATATCCTCTCCAACATCTAACTGATCAAGATATCCTTGTATTGCAGCATTGATCTGCGCTTCTAGTTCAACCTTCTGCGATGCATTCAACGAAGGGGCGATGATATCTGCTTCTGCCCCAAGCACGATATTCTGTGGTCGGACAAGGTTATGTCGAATTCCTGCAGGGCGGGAGAAATCAATCGCGTCCTCTACCTCTGATTCTACGCCACCAGAGACAATCACATCGACAAACGGTGGTTGCTGGTCGAAGAATTCATCGAGCACGACATCTCCTGGGTCGACCCCATCTACATTATTCTCGATGTATGTAGTGATTCCAGATACCGTACCTCCTTCTCCTGAGCCCTCTACCGCTCTCTTAGCTCGATCGCGTAGGTCGTCATTGGATTCTCTATCCTGCCCACCAGTTGTTCCAGACGGGTTGTTGACAGCGAGTACACCAACAGGCGGATTGATGATGGTGTTGATCGTACCTGCCGGGACATTGTACTCGTCGCCGACATCGATCGCCTGTATGCCGATATCGGTCACTGTGGTCACACCAGCGGATGTGCTTGCCGCCTCTGTTGTCTGGAAGTCTATGGTGTTGCCTGATGCATCTGGTTCCGTTGAGACAATAGTTCCTTCTGGTATTGTCACTGCGCCATTCTCTGTGTCAAAATCTACTGCTCCTGTGGCTCGCTCACCACCATCTCGTGTGACACCAAGAATCTTTACCAATTCATCGAGGTCGCTATCTTCCATCAGCGGATTGATGTCATCAACTGATACATCATCAGATAATCCGAGAAGCTGGAGATCTTCTTCTGTTATCGGGCCTCCAGCATAATCGATAATACCAGATAGTTGTGACGCAAGTGCTTTCACCTCAAGATCGCGCACTTGCTCAGAGAATGCTCTGTTCCATACAAAGTTGAACGATCGGTTTGTGAAATTTGTCAGCTTCGTGATCTTCCCGATCAGCTCGTCTCGAATCGATACGTAGATATCTTCAGATGAACGCGGGACAATCGTCATAGTGTCACCACCAATTCACGTTCTTCAAGTGTTGTACCAACTGTCATTGTTATCGTTATTGTCTCATTTTCATCTTGTTCAACCCGGAAATTATTATCATTGACCGATGTAACACGCTCGTCGGAAAGCGCAGCACGTCGTGCAATAGATCGTATGTCAGAGAGAACATCAGGTGTGAGCGGCTGTCCCTCGAAGTCGCGCAAGAGGAACGCCATCTGAAAGGCAAGGTCCTTCTGCAATTCTTCCAGACCCGACGATGCCTGTAGATCGCCGTCGTTTGCAATCGTGAAGTCAAACGTTTCATCAAGCGCTGGGCCTGATCCAAGTGCATCCTCGGCTGACGTTTCTTCATGTACCATAGTTCACCGTAACATTTGGAATAGACTCTGTGATGTTCACATCTCCGCCGGAGCCCGGGTCAGATGTGACAGGATTGTTGTTCGTATAGATCTTCGCACCATTGACCGTTATCTGCGGCAACACCGCGTCATCTGGGTCGATATCATGCGAAGAGAACGACGTGCATCCTGGTCCAATCGGTGGCGCGATGTAATCATGCGCGTGCGAGTCGAAATGTATGTCTGCTGTATCGACACTTGCGAGCTCACCTGTTGCGCCACCATCTGGGGAAAATATTATATTGTTCGACGCTGTTGACTGCACTTCGCCGATAGCAGGCTCTGAACAATTGGATGGGTGTCCAAATGCTTCAGCGGTTGCGCCGACTTGAACAAGGTTCATAGTGATTTCGACCCCGTGCTTGGAGACTCATTGAAGTTGATGGATTTGTACTCCCAATCAAAGTTTCCCTTGCCGTCAGATTCTATCCCATATCCGAATGAATCAACGACCTTGAAGCTTCCATCTTTCATGTCGAACTTCATCCCCCACGTCACATCAGTGTCGACACCTGCTGCTTTGTTCATCTCGACCGAGATATATGACTCTCCATCCGCAGGACTGTCAAAGAACTCAATCTTTACTGGAAGGTTTTCTTCGTCTCTTGGATCAGCACTGTCCTCTGCTTTCTTCGCGATCTGCACGACCGTTGTCTCAGGTTGAATATCGTCTGGGTTGATGAGTTCCGGTCCATCTGCATCTTGTGCATATCCTGTGTATTTGGTCACGTAGATGTCACCATCACCAGACGGGCTGGAGCCAGATGCATATCGTTCCTTACTCATTCCAGCTTTCCCGAGGAGCGCTCGATCGGATGTCGTGTTGAACACTTTCGTCACAACCGGCTTCTTTGAGACATCATCAAGATATTCGACGAGCACTGAATCTCCGACTGATGGAATATCGATGCTATCAGAACGTGTGTTTCCAACAGCGGCAAATGTCGCGCGAGACTTATTCGCACCGATAGATACACTCACCTCAAAGTTCGATGCATCTCCATCGACAATATGTTCACGTACATTGGTGACGGTTCCTATCGTCGGCTCTTTCCGCTCATGTTCAACCTTTCGGATAAGGCTCTCTGAGCGTCGTTCGAACTGCGACATCAGCCGATCACCTTCGTATATTCTGCATTCATGTTATGTACCTGAATCTCCGAAGTTGAAGAATGTCCCCCAGAACCCATCTCCATCTTCATCAGGGTCGGGTCGTTCCTCTTCTTCCTCTTCATCTGCTTCTTCAACTGCATCTTCTTCGATCTCCTGCATGAGTCGCTCGTCAACCTCACGGAATAGTTGACGCTGCTGGGCCAACGTGAGGTCTTCTCCCTCTCCTGCTCCTGGGCCGAATCTGTCGACATCTTGTGTCGTGATCGATCCTGCATTTTCCTCGATCGATATTGCAACATCATATCGTCCGACAACATCTCGTTCTATGCTTGTCGGCGCAGCAACATTAATCTTTGTGAGGAATCCCTCACTATTGTTGAGATAATGTGTCACCTTATACACTCCATATGTTGCACCTCCCATCGGCTGCTCTGGGCTTGATGGCATCACAACGCCGTCGAATATCTCAACCTCTGGGAATCCGACAACAGTGATCTCACCATCTGCTTGTTGTTTTGCCATGTCTCGAAGAAGGCTTTCGGCGGTCTGCAATGCCTGCGCTACTGTAGAAATCTGATAATCTTTATACTCGAATATCGGTGGTTGTGTCTCTCCAAAAACAATGTATAGTTCCTCGTCCTCTGTTGGGGAGACACTCTTCTTTCCGATACGAGCCTCGACAGTCACCTGATCGTCGTCTCCAACGATAAGTGGTGCTGCATTGTAATTGAATCTGTCCGTAGATATGTTTCCAGAACTGACGACACGAACTGACTGATATGGTGGTGTTGTCAATCCTGCGCTTGTCTCAGTGATGTATTGTAGATCATGTTTCACTGGGCTTGGAACACCGAAGTGGAATGCGCCATACTTATCGAACCAGTATTCTGCATTCGTGTATCGCTTTGCTTTGTCGAACAACTCTTTGAATGTCGTCTCTGTGGCATCGAAGATGATCAAACTATCTCGGCCGAGTGTCGCATCGTTATTTTGTGCAGTTACCAATTCGATGACATATTCTGTTTCTAGTGGGTCATACGAACTGAGATTTTTATAAGAGCCGAAATCATCTTCATCATTGATGATATTGACGATACCATTCCGTTCATTCAATCCAAGACCGTTTGCTGGATTCGTGATAACACGTTCGATGATCTCAGAGACATCTAATGGCTTCGAGTAGCTGTATGGATTATCTGTCTCTATCTGCTCTTCTGTGATGATGTCGATACCAAGTGCATCGAAGTCAACAGTCTGTGACAACAATGAGCCAGATGATCCTCGTTCGCCCTCCCAACTGAAGGGCTCCTGAGATGGGTCGAAAAAGACCACAGAGAAGACGCTCTCCCCGGTGGGTGCAATGTTGGCAACGTTGCCACGAAACAGCAGAGAATCCTCCTCAGCGTCTGTGTCGCGCTCTGAGATGAGGTCGTTGTCTGCATATAGTTCGACCGGTTCGCCAATATACTTCACGGTGTCGCCATCGTCGAGGATGCTTGAGCGCCCGGTACCTCGTTCAATGATGTAATCAAGATCGGTCTGCGGCGATATGACGCCCTTGCAATAATTCGGTGATGTGCTTTGTGTGTGCTCGACAGTCATGTCGATGACATTCCACTCCAACCTGTCGGTGGCATCACCACCAATGAAAAGTGTCACCTCGACATTATCCTGTATTGAGCCTGTCATCATGCCACCTCGATTGCATTGATACGATACCTGTACAACAATTCTCCGCTCTCAAGATCTGCTGCACCTCCGTCAGAGAGTGGGTCAGTTGATGTGCTAGCAAACTGTACTGTGACCTCGTCTCCAGCAAATCTCTCCGAATGAAGCACGCCATTCCGTGCATTTCGTAGTTCGTCGATCTTACGTGCTGTATCTTCGAAGCAGACACCAGTTATTTGAATCTCCAGTGGTTCATCTCCTATCTTCTGCCGGACCGTTGTTCCTCCAATGATATTATGCTTTGCAAATCTTCCAGCACTGTCGATCGATATTGTCGGATTGTTTATGCCGACGCGCTCCTCTTCTCTGAATGTTATCTTATTAACGTAATCAAAGACACCTTCTGGTGCATCATCTTCAAAATTGATGTTTCTGATATCAAAGCTCGCGCGATTCCTGAATGTATCATTGAGACTCATTGTGTACCCTGTCTCCTACGTTCGAATGAATTCGCTTGTTCAATCGCACGTTCAACTGTTCTGCTGAGCTTCGCTCTGTCTTCAGGTTCCGCCTGTAGTTCAACATTTGTTATGTTGTCTCCCTCTTCTAGGCTGATATTAGGAGCACGCCGTTGCGCGACTTCATCCTGTACTGCCTCAGCACCAGAGATAACATCCTCTCGTGATACTCGTGCGGCTGATGTCAAATCGATAGGCTCGAACAATGCAAATCCAAGTGCATTGTTTATCTTGATGATAGCATCGTTGATGGAATCGATGATGAACTCTGCAGTTTCCGCAATGTTCGATCTAAGATCTCTGAATCCATCAATCAAATAATCGATGAAGTCTCCTATCTTTGCCATTGTATTTGCTGTACCATCAAGCCCAAATATAAGATCTCCAAGTATACCTATAACGCTTTTGAACACTCCGATAGACAAACGGAGAGGCGCGATAAGTAATTGTAGCAAAATATTACCGAGAACTGCAACGCCTTTGATGACGTCTCCAACAATACCAAGATAGAATGAAAACACATCTGCCACAAGAAATGCCACATCTGCAACGACGCTCAAGATAGACGCAAGTCCGCCTCCTTCACTAGATGCTCCTTTGAATAAGCTTGTGATCGGGTCAAGGAGGATCTGAACAGCTTGCATCGCGTCTGCGACAAGATTCCACGTCGCGACAAAAATCTTCAACAGGAATTTTCCTACCACAACAAGTGCATCTCTCAATGCGCTAACGGCAGTCTTAACATCACTCATGACAGTCTGCATATTACCGAGAACACCGATCAGCAGTGTTCCAACAGCGGCAATGGCTAGAATAGCTAATCCGACTGGACCCAGCGCGCCTACAAGAATTGCGAGCGGCCCTGTTGCCACCATCAATATGTGTGCGCCGATCGCCGGCATAAATGTCATGATACTCCTAGCAGCGTTTCCAAACACTGATACAAACTTCGACATATGTTTATTGCTCAGTATCGGCAATTGCATGATACGCGATGATACTGTAGATAGTGATCGTGTCAACCGTTCGTCGAATACACGCTGGAATCCTCTGATAGAGCTAATATTCTCTGAGATACCACCACGTAGATATCCGAGCGCGTTTCCAAGATTCACAGACTTTATCGCTGCTAGATCAAAATCAAAAGCAGTACTTTTTGTCGATGCGCCCAACAATGCCATATCATTGCGTAAATTACTTACACGTTCTGATAGTGCAGTTAATCCACCAAGAAGTATAGTGTTAGATTTAAGAAACTTCAAAAACTCAAAATACACGACACTCATTTGAGCAGCTAAACCACCTGTTGTGGCCGAGGCCACTGCAAATGTAGCAGAAAGGCTGGGTACAATAGACAATAGACCTGCTAAAAATCCAGCGAGTTTGTTTACAGCAACAGTTAATATAACAAATGATATGAGATTTGCAAATAATTCTGTATCTAATGAATTCAATGCCTCTGCAACAGTTCGTAGAACTCCAGTGAACGCAATCAACACTGGTGCAGCACCTTGGAAAATCTTCTGTACAACTTGTGCGAGTTCTGACAGTGTAGACACAAGACTATCAGCTAATTCCGTGCTCTCCATGAATCCATCAACAAATACGGCAGAGAAACGAAGTAGTGCTGCAGTCCCATCGAGCAAGAATTCAATCATCAACACAAATTCATCATTCAACAATTCAAATGCGAATACACTGGCGTCGATGAAATTATTGAATGAATCAACAAGCTCAGCGCTCATCATATCGAGCATCGAATTTATAGTGCCTGTTGTGTCGCTGACTGCATCTGCAACAAGATAAAGAGATCGTGCAAGAGATTCTATCAGTCTTGTGAATATCTCTATTGAATCTTGATTATCAATCAATGGAGAAAACGCTTCTAAGAAGACAGCCTTCAAACGCGAGAACAATTCCTGCATTGCCTCGCCCATGTTGTTGATGCCAGCGATGTCTTCCTCCATATCTTGGAGCATCGCGATTGCACCAGCACCAAATGCTGCAGTGATTGCAAACCCTGCAGTCAAAAATGATGCCGCAACACCAGCCGCAGCGGCACCGATGGCACTCAGTGCCCCGAGAATTGCAGGCACCTGTGTCAAAAAGTTTCTCAGCGCGATTGTGAACGCACCAACATTGATGGAGAGGTTACCCATGCCATCTTCAAATAATTCGGACACCTTTGTCGCAGCGCTCATACTGTCTGTTGATTCATCAATAGAATTACGTAACAAATCAACAGCACCTGACGCTCTTGAAGCACTTATGCCCGTAGACAGTAATGCTTTTGAGAGGTTTTCAAGATTATCATAATCAGCCTCTATGTCAAGCTTCGCCATCAACTGTTCGGCTGTTTGAATCTCTGCACTTGTCAGAGATGCTGCTTCTGCGACCTTGCGCGAAATCTGATCTTCATCAACTCTCGCTTTGATGTCAATATCCCCGTCTACATCATCTAGTGCCTCGATCTCTCTATTTGCAGTATCAACAGAATCTTGTAAATCTGCTGTATTCAGCCCAGCAAGCGCTGACTGTACTTTTGCGACAGTCTGCTCAACATCCTGCGCATCAAAGTTAATCTTGACAGAGATGCGTTCAATGAAATCGGCCATTTATAGATAGGTGGTTTTTCCAGAGTTCGGTGATTTACTGTTTCGTTGTTTCATACGTTCTCGCTCTTGTTGCGCATAAAAAATAAACTTCAGTTGCGCGTCTGTGAGGTCATCAGCGTAGGCACGACGTAATTCATCTGTGCTATTATCATGCACAGAGAACGGTGCTGCTCCTCCTTCAATCGCCGATAGAAGGAATTGTCCTAGACCTGTTCGTGAAAATCCTTGACTGCACCCGTTGATTCAACCGACATATTGATAATATCAGTACCGAGCTCGAACAAGAGTTCAAAGCTCAACTCTGAACAGATGCGTTCCATCTGTGGACGTGTCAGTTCTGGATGAACCAACGATTCTTTGACAATATTCTCGAATGACTGAACCGTGTCCTCGTTGATCGCCGACATCGTGCCCCCCGATTCTTCAAATTGTGCTTCTGCATCCTCTGCATTATCTGCACCCTCAACTGAATCAAACAGCTCATCCGGCATCGTCGAGATCGCTCCAGCAAGTGTTCGCTTACTGATAGGTCTCATCTGAACACCTTCCAACCGAGCGCCGCTCTGATGCTCTAGAGAGATTGTTTTGTACTTCTTCGTTCCTTCTGTAATTCTGTTGTAGAACTGTAGTGCTTCTTCTTCTTGCATTGTAATCACGTAAATATATTGGTGGATCGTTAATGCAGCTCATCATTCAACTTTTCCACGTCTCAAAAATAGCATCGATGTCATCGACGTGTATGTAGCTGTAAAGGGTGCGAGCCTCACACCCACGATTAGTATGTTACTGGTTGATCAGTCGCTGATCGTCAGTGTCTCAGCCATGAAATCGAACGACTGAGTTGTACGGTCGTCAGACGGGATGTCCTTCGAGTGACTGTTGATGAGCACGTTACCGAAGTTGTACTCACGGCCCTGTCCATCCTCAATAGTCATCGTACCGATGTGATTGGGCAGCGATGTGCCCTCGTCACCACTTCCATCATCCCATCCAGAATCACGAACATCGTTCGCGTTGCCCGAAATATCGAACGAGCCTGAATAGGTGACACCAGTAACAGCAATACTCTGCGCAAACGAGTCAGTGAACTGCACCTCAGATGTGTTCGCCTCTTCAGTGAACGACACACTGGTCACAGCGACCGAGTTGTCTCCTGGGAGGAAGAGAGTGCAATCTCCACCGACCTCATTGCGACCGACACTAGCGCCGGTTCCTTCTTCGTTGTAGTCAATTGCCATGTTTATTCACCTTATACTGATGTGTCAACCGTGATGGTCTCGTCAACACGCTTCACAATACCGTATGGCGTGAAGCTCACATCGATGTTGACTTCATCTGCGTTCGTCGCATCTTCACTGACCTCGACAAACCAGTTTGTCTCATCTCCTGCGTTCGAACGGATGAGACGATCTCGAACGAGCTCACGCATTTCAGCCTCGATGAGGCGTCGTGCCTGATCTCGTGTCTCGGCATCATTGATACGGCCGATGATTCGATCACCAACCTGCTTGGCGATGAGAATCACACGATCTGTGATGCGGCGTGTCCAGAAATCAGCAGCAACGGCATCTGCTTCACTGAATGCAGTGGAGCGATTACCCTTGACTCTGACTGCTCCAGCATTTCGCACAGGGATGATATCCTCTGCGCGCATGTTGTCTGCGTCAGACTTCGAGAATGTCTGCTCAACACCACTGACACCAGCAAGAGCCTCATTGTAGATGGGGTCCTCGATGGGGTTACCGGCGAACAATCCGCCGATTGAACCGAGCAGTGTCGCACTTTCATTCTCCAATCGAACTGGGGCGAACAGGTACATGTACTCTTCTGTCACAGACTGTGAACCAGTCGAGTCATATGTGTCTGTATCGTAGCGTGCGTCTGCACCACCACGTGTTCCTGCTGCACTGAGCAATTCGAAATCATTTGGTTCGGCGCCAGCGAGTCCATTGACAAGCTGGAAGTTCTGTCGCAGAGCATTCACTGCGCTCTGAAGAGAACTGTTGACTGCATCTGCGTCACTGAGTGACAGATAGATACCAGTCTCATCTTCATTGACAACGCTCTGAACGTCTGAAGCATTGAATGCCGACGCATAATCGTTGTATGTGTAGTCGATTGTCGTCGGAGCAGATGCAACACTGCCGCTTGTGACAGCGTATTCGCCTGTCAGCGGATTGATGAAGATTGTGTCGTCTGGGACTTCTCCTGAAGCGTACCCACCATCTGTGGAGGGCGCGCCGTCATATCTGAACTCAACAGTCAAACTGTTGTCGAACGAGATCGTGCTGACATCTTCGACAATCTCTGTATTTCCTAGTGTGCCAGTTGCACCACTGGAACCACTGATTGACTCTCCTGCAACGTCCTCTCGCGGAACAGCGACCCCATAAAGGAAGTCGATGTTTGCGCCATTCGAGCGTGCGGCAATCATAGCATCAGCAAGCTCAGAATCGCTCCCAAACTTGTCGTTTGCATCATTGTTCGAGACAATCTGCACAGGCGATGATGTGTCAATGGACAGACTCGGGTCGTCTCCGTCGACGTTGTTCGAGTTGTCGTAGTTGGCCTCACCAAAGATAACGAGCTTTTCCTCTTCTCCGATAGCGATAGAAGTGATACCACCAGATCGGGTGGTCACTCGCACTCCGGGGAAACTTCCGTATGTAGCCATTATTATATCACCTTGGTTTAATATTTGTTAGTCGATACGTGTATACTGTTCGGCATGACCCCACGAACCGGGGTGGTGGCCGATGATGTAATCATAATCATAATGTGTCAACCTCTTGTTCTGTTGTCCGAATCGTGAGAGGTTCGTATGTCGTGTGCTCTTCAATCGCGTACACTGATATCGTCTCCGTCCATTTACGAAGTGGCGGTGTGGTTGTGAGGTCATCAGTGTGCGTCCCTGATTCGAGCGAGAACCTCCACACCTCGTCGAGGTCGCCCAAGTCTGGGTGCCGCAACGTTGCTTGTCCGACATTCGTGTCGAACTCATACAGCAACGTTCTGAGGTCATTACTCAATATTTCTGGATTATACTTCGAACCTTGTGCCGTCCACAAGGATGCCTCAATTGTCGCAAGATAATCTGAATCATAGATTCGGCCAATTTCATCGCCAGAATCATTTGTTCGATAGCCAACAAAATCTGAATTGAACGATGTCAATGAAGTCGTGTCGAGCAATGACACCTCAATTATGGGTAACTTCAATGCGTCCGTGTCGATATCGGGGATTCGATCAATGTACGACGCAGTTTCTGGCATCCGGCCAGAATCCTGTACCTCAAAGATGATTGCATCAACAATCTCGTTTGGTCGTACCATTTATCTTCCCGGTCTATATCCAGACTTAAATGTATTCTGCATGACTTCTCGCTTCACCTCTCCGGCTTGTTTTCGGATGTAGTCATACACGCCATCACGAACATAATGATATCCTGGATTCCCGGGATGGTTGACGTATTCGACTGTGACAAATTCCATTCCCTCTTCGTTGTTAGCAGGAACGGCAAATCGTAATGCATCTTTTCCCATTCTCGGTCGGATAACATGTGGGCGCGACCCTGACTCCAGCGCACGTGCGTGTGGTGCATCAATATTAACTTCTGCTGTCAGCCCGCTGGCAAATCTGCCAGCCTTGCGCAACTGACTTGTATTTATATCAATCGAGTCGCTCAATGCAACTTGGTCTGGCTTATCATTTAGTTGATTCGTGCCATCATAATCAAATCTGGAACGTGCAACTTTTTCAATTGAACGCTTCAATTCTTGTGAGCTATCTGCAATGCTCACTTTTTCCCAATTTTGAAACGTGTCTTTCAGCTCTTCTGCGTTATCAAGATTACGGATGATGTCTTTTCGGTCAACCGTAACATCAAATCTAGCCATATCGTTCGTGAATGTCGAAGCTATCTTCGTCAACAGGATATTCTTGATATTCATCATGAGGTGTCGGGTCAGCTGTCGTGTAGACAAACGGCGAGGTGTCGCCCTGACCTTCATCCGTAACAAGAATACCACTATCTTCAATCTTATCGATTATCTCATCATACCGGTCACAAAAAGCTTCAAACGCATAGTCTGTTTTTGTTGTTCCGGTGTCAGATAGGTCGGTCAATGCAACACTATCTGGGTCCTCGGCGCCTTTGGCTAACTCACATGTTGCCTTCTGCTTCACTGCAGAGATGATCATCGGTTCAACGACAGCCAACTGCTTTGCAGTCAGCGCAGCCCCATCATTCAGATCAAGTTCGAGAGAAATTTCTGCGAACTCCAGTGCAGCCAACTTCTGTCGATCAGTGTAGTCGTCTGGAATCTGAACAGGGATATCGTTCAATCCAACGTATTTTGGTGAGTATGCCATCCAGTTCGTTTAAGAGCGCCGAACAGTATTATATG